>ERZ761602.7393-NODE-7393-length-11682-cov-341.873570_pt1 | contig 11682 bp, 10 predicted proteins | sample MGYA00512165_ERZ761602 | MGnify/ENA primary metagenome ERZ761602 (study PRJEB28899, sample SAMN02445085) | bioreactor sludge metagenome | biome: EBPR sludge; isolation source: Thorneside wastewater treatment plant | place: Australia: Brisbane, Thorneside... | reverse complement strand
TTTGTATTATGTAAACTACGAAGCGGATCCCTCAGTCGCTGGGCTTCTTGCGTTGCGGCGGCGACCGGCTGCTGCCCTGTCGCCTTTCGTGCGTTGTTTCTGTCGGTCGAGCTGCACGCGCTGTTGTGCGTGGCCATCATGGCAGCGATCAAGCCTCTCAGGGCTGCAGTTCCGGTCGGTCGCGAAAATGCTCGAGCGCTTCCGGATTGGCGAGCGCCTCGAGATTCTTCACCGGCCGGCCATGGACGATGTTGCGCACGGCGAGCTCGACGATCTTGCCGCTCTTGGTGCGAGGAATGTCGGCCACCTGCAGAACCCTGGCCGGGACGTGGCGGGCCGTCGTGTTCTCGCGAATCTGCTGTTTGACGCGGCCGACGAGTTCTTCGTCGAGAATCAGACCGTCGCGCAGCTTGACGAAGAGAACGATCCGCACGTCGCTCCGCCAATCCTGTCCGATCACCAGCGATTCGACGATTTCCGGCAGCTTCTCGACCTGACGGTAGATCTCGGCGGTACCGATGCGAACGCCGCCAGGGTTGAGCACGGCGTCCGATCGGCCGTAGATGATCAGGCCATCGCCAGCCGTCAGTTCGACGAAGTCGCCGTGGCACCAGACGTTCGGAAAACGGTCGAAGTACGCCGCATGGTACCGGGCGCCGTCAGGATCGTTCCAGAAGCCGATGGGCATCGCCGGGAAAGGCGCCGTGCAGACCAGCTCGCCGCGTTGGCCGCTGCCGGCAGGCAGCGCTCGGCCATCGTCGTCGAAGACACTGACCGCCATTCCCAGGCCGCGGCACTGCAGCTCACCGCGATAGACGGGCAGCACCGGATTGCCGAGGGCAAAACACGAGAGGATGTCCGTGCCGCCTGAAATCGACGCCAGAAGCAGGTCCTGCTTGATCTCGCGGTACACGTAGTCGAAGCTTTCCGGCGCCAGCGGGCTGCCGGTCGAGAACATCGCCCGCAGCTCCCGTAGGGAGTGCGTCGCCCGCGGCTGCAGGCCGGTCTTGGCGATCGCGTCGATGAACCTGGCGGAGGTACCGAAGTGCGTCATCCGCTCGGCGTCGGCGTAATCGAAGAGAATCGCCCCGGCGGCGCCGGCGCTGCCGGCAACGAAGGGCGAGCCGTCGTAAAGCAGGAGCGTCGCGCCAGACGCCAGACCCGAGACCAGCCAGTTCCACATCATCCAGCCGCAGGTGGTGAAGTAGAAGATGCGGTCATCAGAGCGCACGTCGCCATGCAGCTGGTGCTCCTTCAGGTGCTGCAGCAAGGCGCCGCCATGGCTGTGAACGATGCACTTCGGGACACCGGTGGTGCCGGAGGAAAACATGATGAAGAGCGGATGATCGAATGGCAGCCGATGAAAAGCGATCTCGCCGGGAACGAAGGGAGCCACGAAGTCGGCATAGCGGACGCCGTTCCGGATCAGGTCCGCTCGCGGCGCGTCGTCGAGGTAGGAAACCACCACAGTCTGCACGAGGCCAGGCATCTGCGCCGCCACTTCGAGGTTGCGCGCCATGCAGTCGACCGGCTTGCCGTTGTACCAGTAGCCGTCAACGCAGAACAGGACCTTGGCTTCGATCTGTCCGAAGCGGTCGAGGACCCCCTGAACGCCGAAATCCGGCGAGGCGGAAGACCAGATGGCGCCGAGCGAGGCAGCAGCGAGCATGGCGATCAGCGCTTCCGGCATGTTCGGCAGATAGCCGGCGATCCGGTCTCCCTTGCCGACGCCCGCCGCCCGCAGGGCTTGCGCACAGCGCGAAACCTGGGCGTACAGTTCGGCGTGGGAGAGGCGGCGGCGAAGCCTGTTCTCACCCCAGAAAACGAGGGCGTCGCCCGCATCACGGCGTCGCAGCAGATTCTCGGCGTAATTCAGCCGGGCCTGCGGGAACCAGCGCGCGCCCGGCATGCGCTCCCCGTCCTCGAGCACGCGCGAGCCCGCCTCGCCGAGTACCGCACATTCATCCCACACCGAAGTCCAGAAGGCCTCGGGTTGACTGACCGACCAGCGCCAGAGACTACCGTAATCAGCGCATTCGACTTGCCAGCGACGCCGCACCGCCGCCATGAAAGAGCTCATCCGCGCGGCGGCGATGCGCTCGTCGCCTGGCCGCCAGAGTGGTGTCTCTCGCTCCATACCCCCTTCTCCGCGTTCTCAGGCCGGCAGCTCGGCGCGCAGGTCTTCGGGAATCGGCACCGACTTGCCGCTCGCGACATCCATCCAGACGATCTTCGAGTCGCCGGTCGCGCTGATCGTCGCCGATCCCTGCAGGCCGATCTCGTAGTGCGTCGGTACGCTGCTGCGGCCGGGGTGGCCACAGTACATCCGGACCTCAACCACACCCGGATAGTTCAGCGGGATCAGGAAGGTGCAACTGGCGTTGATGATCACCGGGGCCGAGCCGCGCGGCATGACCCTGAAGCCGAGCCGCTCGAGGAACTCGACCCGCGCCTGCTCCATGTAGCGGAAGTAGACTGTGTTGTTGACATGCCCGTAGGCATCCATGTCGCCCCACCGGATCGGGATCAGGCAGGTCTGGACGAGCTTTCTCTGACTTTGCATGGGCTTTTCCATTGTTGGAGGGTTGGCCGGCGCAGCGCTGCGCCGGCCCCCGGCAAGCGGGCGACCCCGGCACAGCGGTCACCCGAAGCAGGCAGAATGTCCGCGCGCAGCTTTCCCCGGGCTTGCCGACGCCGGCTCAGAACATGTCTTCCGGCAGCGCCAGTACGCCCGCGGCCCCTTCGGTAACACTGCTGGCGAGACCAGCAGCCTGCGACAGGACGTGGTCGGCGTAGAAGCGCGTGGTGACGATCTTCGCCGGATAGAACGGGTCGGCGTCGCCAGCGTCGATCTTCGCTTGCGCGACCAGTGCCGCACGCGCCATCTGCCAGCCGCCGGCAACGACGCCAAGCAGCATCAGGAAAGGAACGGCACCGGCAGACGCCGCGCGGACATCGCTGCCGTAGGTGGCGACCAGCCATTCACCAGCCTCGGCGAGCGCATCGACGGCTGCCGAGAAACGCCGCTGGATGGCAGCAAAGTCCCCGCCCGAGCGATCGCCGAGTTCGTCGGCAGCGCCGCGCATCAGGCTGATGACCGCTTTCAGCGTGGCACCGCCCTCACGCGCCATCTTGCGGCCAATGAGGTCGTTGGCCTGGATGCCGGTGGTGCCTTCGTAGATGGTCGAAATCTGCGCATCGCGCAGATGCTGGGCAGCGCCGGTCTCCTCGACGTAGCCCATGCCACCGTGAACCTGAACGCCGATCGAAGCCATGCTGACCCCGGACTCGGTACTCCAGCCCTTGACCACCGGAATCATCAGGTCGACAAAAGCCTGGTTGCGCTTGCGCTCGCCGGCATCGGGATGGCGGACGGCGGCGTCGTGCGCTGCCGCGACCACATAGGCCAGCGCCCGTGTCGCCTCGGCGCGCGACTTCATGGTCATCAGCATGCGACGCACATCCGGATGCGTGATGATCGACACCTTCGGTCCGCCGCGGACACCGATGTCGGTGCACTGGACGCGGTCGCGGGCGTAGTCGCGTGCGCGCTGGTAAGCACGTTCGCAGGCGGCAACACCCTCCAGGCCGACGCCGAAACGGGCCGCGTTCATCATGATGAACATGTACTCGAGACCGCGATTCTCCTCACCGACCAGATGACCCACCGCACCCGAATGGTCACCGAAAGCCATGATCGACGTCGGGCTGGCATGGATGCCGAGCTTGTGCTCGATCGAAACGCAGTAGGCGTCGTTGCGGGCACCCAGGCTGCCGTCCTCATTGACCATGAACTTCGGCACGACGAACAGCGAGATCCCCTTGACCCCTTCGGGAGCGGTCGGCGTCCGCGCCAGCACGAGATGGATGATGTTCTCCGCCATATCGTGTTCGCCGTAGGTGATGAAGATCTTCTGCCCGAAGATGCGGTAGCTGCCGTCCGCCTGCGGCTCGGCGCGCGTGCGCACCGCAGCGAGGTCCGAGCCGGCATTGGGTTCGGTCAGATTCATCGTCCCGGTCCACACGCCGCTGACCATTTTCTCGACGTAGGTTCGCTTCAGTTCGTCGCTGCCGGAGAGGACGAGCGCCTCGATCGCTCCGCTCGTCAGCAGCGGACACAACGAAAAGGAATGATTCGCCGATTTCCACATTTCGCCGACTGCGGCAGCAACGAGCCTGGGCAGGCCCTGCCCTCCCCACTCGGGCTCGCTCCCGAGCGCCGTCCAGCCGCTCTCCGCGAACAGCTTGTAGGCCTCCTTGAAGCCGGGGGGCATCGTCACCGTCTTGTCGTGCCAGCGTGCGCCTTCCTGATCGCCGGGCCAGTTGAGTGGCGACAGGACTTCCCCGGCAAAGCGCGACGCCTCCTCGAGGATCGCGTCGACGAGATCGGGCGTCGCTTCCTCGCATCCGGGCAACTGCGCCACCTGCTCCAGTCCTGCGAGTTCCCTGAGAACGAACTGCATGTCGCGCACCGGGGCAATGTATTCACTCATCTGCTTCTCCTTTCATGGCTGTTATGGGGTATGCATCACTTGAGGTCGCGAACCGCGGCGAGATCGATCAGGAACAGAATCTCCTCGGCGACCGCCAGCGGGAAGCCCTTGCGCTTTCCTTGCCGGTTGTCACGCAGAAGATTCTCGAGGTAGCCCTGGCACTCGGGTTTTCCCCACAAGGCGACGATCTCGTCGCGCAGGCGCGGGATGTCCTCGAGCGTTTCCGGTGTTGTCGGGGCACCGGCGAGCGGCACGAGTTCGAGTTCGTCGCCGGTTCTCCCGGCGTCCCAGCGCAGAATCTCGACGTTGAAGTTGCGATTGAGTTTCACCGTCAGCGCCTCGAACTCCTTGCGCATCCCGCTACGCTGGTAGAGATGCAGCAGCCTGATCCATGGCCGGATCGATTCCTGCGGCAAAGCGGCGATGTACTCCTCGAGCGTTCTCGCCGCACCGCTGACGCGCCCGAAAGAGAGCATGATCTCCGCCAGTTCGATTGCCGGGGTGGCGCCGGCAATACCGGAATCGACCGGCAGGGGCGGTGGGGGCGGCGCTGCCCCCGCCGGCACGGGCGCTGCGCGCGTTGCCGCGGCTGCCGGCGCAGCCGCCCGGGGTGCGGCGGGAAGTGCTGGTGCGCGGCGCGGCAATTGCTCGATCGGAACCGCTACCGCCTCATCCGGCGTCAGCGAGAACTCCGCGTCGTCATGCGCTGCGCGCGCAGGCGCTTGCCCGCCCGTCGGCTGCAGCGGCTCGACCGCCATGCCGCGACGGCGGCGAAGGAGGAGCAACGACAGCAGCAGAAGCAGTGCCGCACCCCCGTAGGGCAGCCAGGACTCCGGGTCGGCAGCCGCCGGCCCGGATGGCGGTGGCGTCGGCGCGACGGACGGTCGTGGCGCGGGTGGCGGCTCGCTGCCCGGCAGTGCCGGGGCGGATCCGCTGACAGCAGCCAGCGACGCGCCGCCGCCGGTCGCTGCAGCGGGTGCGGAGGTTGTCGGCAGCCGCACGTCGGCGGCCGGATCGCCGCCAGGCAGGGCTGCTGCCCCGCCCTGCAGCCTCTCGGCCGCTCTCTTGAGCTCGGCGACGTTTGCTTCCAGCCAGGCGAGCTTGTTGCTCATGGTCTGCTGGTCGTCGGCCGGATCGTTGAGCATCTCGAGCGCCCTCTGCTCGAGGCGCAGCAGTTCACGCCCGAGACCGCTCGCCGGCACCGGTACCGACAGTTCGTCGCTCGCGCGCAACGGCGCTGCTTCCCCCTTCGCCGGCGCCGAATGTTCGCGGCGCGCGCTGTCGCCGGCAGCAGGCAGTCGCTGCGGCGGCGGCTCCGCCGCCGGCCGCCGCGGCACATCCCCCGTTGCCGGCCGGGCATCCGCGTCGCCCGCGGTTGCCTGGAGCGGCGCGCTGCGCGGCAGCGGCGACGCGCTGGCGGCAGTCGGATCCGTCAGCAGGATCGTGTACTGCCTGGCCGCGCCAGCGGCACATTCGGAACGAACACCCAGGTGTACCGCCGGGTCGGTGACCGCGGCCCTGGAGACGATCGTCAACCTGCCGTTGCCGCCCTCGCGCCGATAGCTCAGGCGGGCGTCGGTGATCCACGGCAGATCGTCGCTGACCGCCTGCGGCCGGAAGAGCTTCAGACAGGCAGGGTCGAAACGCTCGGCCGGGTGCTCGCCGACTTCGATCTCGGCCTGGAGCGCCTGGCCGACGCGCGAGGTGCTGCGAAGCTCACCGAGCACGACGGCACTGGCCGTCGGAACACCCAGTGGAAGCAGCACAAAGCACAGGATCGGCGCGAATCGTTGCATGCCGGCACGCATCAGCAAGGCTTGCGCTGGCGCCGTGGGGCGTCGTGCAGTGGGCTCATTCTCGTCCCGAAAAGAGGGCGTCACCGCTATCCGCGAGCAGTTGCGGTCGATAGACGGCAAGCAGGGTACTCAGCATTCCCGACAGCCAGGCCTCGGAAAAGCCAAGCAGGAAGAAGTAGGGCAGGTACTCGTCCATCAGGTACTGGCCGGGATAGGTGCCGGCGACCGCGAACACCAGGCTCGACGCCAGGCCGACGGCGATCAGTGCCAGCGCCGAAGTGAAGAAGCCCTTGCAGAAAATGAAAACGAACAGGTGAGCCGGCAGCAGGCGGTCGACCAGCCGGTGAGCCGCGTGACTGACGGCGACGCCGACACCGGCCATGAGCAGGGCATTGACGGCGAAGGCCTGCCAGCCGGCGGCGCCGTTCAGCGTGACGCCGAGGAGAACCAAGCTGAGGCCGATGAAAGCCAGTGGCCAGCCAAAGCAAAGGGTGAAAACCGTCGCTCCGAGCAGGTGCAGCGACAGGCCGGGTTTGACCCCGGCCTGCAGGTGCCAGAGCAGGATCAGCGCGACGATCATCGCCAGGAACGCATTCAGACGTGCACTGTCGGTCAGCAGGCGCCACGGCGCGCGCCTGGCGGCAAGAAGAGCCGTCGCAGCGAAGACGACCCAGGCGAAGACCGTCCAGGCCGTGTCGAGCAGACCGTCAGGCACGTTCACGCTGCCTGTCCTGACTGCCCGCTCAGCCGAGTTCCGCCTGCAGCGCCGGCAGGACCTCGAACAGGTCGGCCACCAGGCCATAATCAGCGACCTGGAAGATCGGTGCCTCGGCATCCTTGTTGATCGCGACGATGATCTTGCTGTCCTTCATTCCGGCGAGATGCTGGATGGCGCCGGAGATGCCGACGGCAATGTACAGCTGTGGCGCGACGATCTTGCCCGTCTGGCCGACCTGATAATCGTTCGGCACGAAGCCGGCATCGACCGCTGCCCGTGAAGCGCCTAGTGCTGCGCCGAGCTTGTCGGCCAGAGGTTCGAGCAGGCGGTGGAAGTTCTCGCCGTTGGCCATGCCGCGGCCACCCGAGACGATCACTTTCGCAGCCGTCAGCTCCGGCCGCTCGGACTTCGTCAGTTCGCGGCCCAACAGTCGGCTGAGGCCGAGATCCGGTCCGGCCGGCAGGCTCTCGATGGCCGCACTGCCACCCTCACCTGCCGCCTCGAAGGCCGTCGCGCGTACCGTGATGACCTTGACCGGATCGGCCGACTGGACGGTGGCGACAACGTTGCCGGCGTAGATCGGGCGCACGAAGGTGTCGGCCGACTCGACGCCGGAGATCTCCGAAATCTGCGCGACATCGAGCAGCGCCGCGACGCGCGGCATGCAGTTCTTGCCCCGGGTCGTCGCCGCTGCCAGCAGGTGCGAATAGGCCCCAGCGATGCTCACCAGCAGCGCCGCGACGTTCTCCGGCGACTGGTCCGCATAGTGTGGCGCGTCGGCCAGCAGGACCTTGCCGACGCCGCTGATGCGCGCCGCTGCAGCGGCTGCTGCGGCGCAGTTGCTGCCGGCCACCAGCAGGTGGACCTCGCCACCAAGCTTCGTCGCCGCGGTGACGGCATTGAGGGTTGCCGCCTTGATCGAGCTATCGTCGTGTTCAGCAATAACGAGAATGGCCATGTCAGATCACCTTTGCTTCAGTCTTGAGTTTCAGTACCAGATCGGCGGCATCTGCCACCTTGATGCCGGCGGTCCGCTTCGGCGGCTCTGCCGCCTTCAGCGTCTTCAGGCGCGGCGCGACATCGACACCAAGCGCTGCCGGAGTCGTCGTCTCGAGCGGCTTTCTCTTGGCCTTCATGATGTTCGGCAAGGTCGCGTAACGGGGCTCGTTGAGGCGCAGATCGGTGCTGACGACAGCAGGCAGCACGACCTCGATGGTCTCCAGGCCACCGTCGATCTCCCGCGTCACGGTCGCCTGTTGTCCGGCGACGACGAGCTTCGAAGCAAAGGTCGCCTGCGGCCAGCCCATCAGCCCTGCCAGCATCTGGCCGGTCTGGTTGGCGTCGTCGTCGATCGCCTGCTTGCCGCAAAGGACGAGTTGCGGCTGTTCCTTCGCACACACCGCCTGCAGCAGCTTGGCGACTGCCAGTGGCTGCAGTTCGACGTCGGTCTGGATCAGGATGCCGCGATCGGCGCCAATCGCCATCGCCGTGCGCAAGGTCTCCTGACAGTTGGCTACGCCTGCCGAAACCGCCACCACTTCGGTCGCGATACCGGCCTCCTTGAGACGAACGGCTTCCTCGACGGCGATCTCGTCGAAGGGATTCATCGACATCTTGACGTTGGCCAGATCGACGTCACTCGCATCCGGCTTGACGCGAACCTTGACGTTGTAATCCACCACCCGTTTGACTGGAACGAGGATCTTCACTTTCTTCTCCTTGATCACTACACGCAAAGCAATGCCAGGCGTCGTCCCGCAGGCGACGTTTGACATTCCCGAATTCTGGCCAGACAATGGTCCATACCGAATCGTATGGATTGCGTACGGTACCGTATGGATCGCTGGCTGTCAAGGCTGCGGCCGGAGGCTTGCGGCTCAAGCTGATAATATTGCCCTACGCGCGCGTTTCAGGAAAGGACCAGATGACGATGAAGCACCCGAATACCCGACCGCGTGCCGCTCTTGGCCGCAACGAATGGATTCAGGCGGCGATCGACAATCTCGCCGAGCAGGGAGTCAACGGCATGCGGGTCGAAGTCCTGGCGAAGAGCTTCGGTGTCACCAAGGGCAGTTTCTACTGGCATTTCAAGGATCGCGGCGACCTCGTCGAGGCCGTCCTGCAGGTCTGGCGTGATGGCCGCATCCGTGACATCGAGAAGCAGACCGTCGCCACGCCGGGAACCGAGGAGCAACAACTGCTGCATCTGATCGACATCTACTCGGCCACCCGCAACCGCAAGGGAATGTCGATCGAACTGGCGGTGCGGGAATGGGCGCGGCGCGACGCGCAGGCGGCGGCCGTCGTCGCCGAGGTCGACACATGGCGCCTCGAGGCGACGCGCAAACTCTTTGTCGCGCTCGGTTCCTCCGAGGAAGTGGCGAAAAGCCGCAGCCTTCTCCTCTACGCCTACGTTTTCGGGCAGAGCCTGATGGCGTGCGAAAACTATGATCCGCGAATCGCCGAGTTCAAGCGCTGGATCGCCGAACTGATCGTTCGCCAGCGGCAGCAGCAGCCTGGCGATGCCACCTGAAGTCACCGCCTGCCGTTTTTCATTGCCGGAGGTTGTCCGATGCCGCAAGCCAGCACCAGCCAGCCGTTGATCCTCGCGCTCGACCAGGGAACGACCAGCTCACGGGCGATCCTTTTCGCGCGTGACGGGACGATCCACGGCGTTGCCCAGCAGGAGTACACGCAGCACTACCCGCAGCCGGGATGGGTCGAGCATGACGCCAACGACATCTGGCGGACGCAGCTCGCCGTCGCCCGCGCCGTGTTGCGCGAGAACGCCGTGCCAGCCGATCGGCTCGCCGCCGTCGGCCTCACCAACCAGCGCGAGACCACCGTCCTCTGGGATCGCGCGAGCGGCGAGCCGCTGCATCGGGCGATCGTCTGGCAGGACCGGCGCACCGCCGGCCTTTGCGATTCACTGTCTGCCGCCGGCCATGCCGAGACGTTCCGCGAGCGCACCGGGCTGGTGGTCGATGCCTACTTTTCCGGCACCAAGCTGAAATGGCTGCTCGACCACATTCCGGGGGCCCGCGCCCGCGCCGAACGCGGCGAACTGGCCTTCGGGACGATCGATTGCTGGCTGGCGTGGAAACTGTCCGCCGGCCGGGTGCACGTCACCGACGCGTCGAATGCCTCGCGCACCCTGCTCTTCGACATTCGCCGCAACTGCTGGGATGAAACGCTTCTCGCGCTGCTCGACATCCCGCCGGCGGTCCTGCCGCAGGTGGTCGACAGCAGTGGCCTCGTCACCACCCTCGATGGCGCACTGCTCGGCGCCGAGGTGCCGCTCGCCGGCATCGCCGGCGACCAGCAGGCTGCGACCTTTGGCCAGGCGTGTTTCGAGCCCGGCATGGCCAAGAACACCTATGGCACCGGCTGCTTCCTGCTGATCAATACCGGCCAGCAGGCGATGAACTCGCGCCACCGCCTGCTGGCAACGATCGGTTGGCGGCGCAACGAGGAAACGACCTACCTTCTCGAAGGCAGCGTCTTCATGGGCGGTGCCGTCGTGCAGTGGATGCGCGATGGTCTCGGGATGATTTCCCGTTCGGACGAGATCGAGGCGCTGGCGTCTTCGGTCCCGGACAGTGGTGGCATCTATCTGGTCCCGGCGCACACCGGTCTCGGTGCGCCCTATTGGGATCCCTACGCGCGCGGTGCACTGCTCGGCATGACCCGCGGCACCACCCGTGCTCACGTCGCGCGCGCGGCACTCGAAGCGATCGCCTTCCAGAGCGCCGAGGTTCTCGTCGCGATGGAACTGGACTGCGGTGAGCGTCTGCGTGAACTGCGGGTCGACGGTGGCGCTGCCGCCAACGATCTGCTCCTGCAGTTCCAGTCCGACCTGCTCGGCGTACCCGTGGTCCGCCCGCGCATCACCGAAACCACGGCTCTCGGTGCGGCTTACCTCGCCGGACTGGCGGTCGGCTTCTGGCGCGACGAAGCCGAACTGGCGTCGTTGTGGCAGGCCGAACGGCGCTTCGAGCCCGCTATGTCTGCCGATCAGCGAGCGACACTGCTCGACGGGTGGCGGCGAGCGGTCGAACGCAGCCGCCACTGGGCCGTCGCCGACTGACCGCCGGCAGGCGGACATGGCCCGAAACGTTCACCTCGTCCGGAGTCGCCTGCCGGGTATCGGCCGGCGCAGCCCGACGGTACCCGGCAGCGATCGCGTCGCCGGGCCGGGCGGGAGCGTCCGGGCTCCCGCCCGCCACAGCATCAGGGCTTGCGACCCCGGGCCAGCCACAGCGCGGCGGCGGCTGTTGCGAACAGCGCCAACGACTCCGGTTCGGGAATCGTGCTGGCGACCGCAAACGCGGGGGCAGAAACCGACAACAGAAGCGCAACCAACGACAGAGCACGCATAGGAACCTCCTCCTCGAAAAATCGATGAACGACCACCCCTCCGAACCGAGCATTGCTCGCCGGAGCACAAGCAAGAATCGCACCGATTCCATTACCCGATCCATTTAACAAACTTTTTTCCGCGAGGGGCGACGCCGCCCGAACCCGAATGTAAAATTTTCCGACAGTCGGCAGGCAGCCAGTCATGCACCGAGCCGGCGCCAGCGAGGTGACGGTCGATGGCACGGGCGCTGGCGGTTGTGAGGAGCAGCAAGGCTTGCTGGTGGGCATCGAGCCTGCCGCGGCCGCTGCCTCTTGG
>ERZ761602.7392-NODE-7392-length-11683-cov-5.250172_pt1 | contig 11683 bp, 8 predicted proteins | sample MGYA00512165_ERZ761602 | MGnify/ENA primary metagenome ERZ761602 (study PRJEB28899, sample SAMN02445085) | bioreactor sludge metagenome | biome: EBPR sludge; isolation source: Thorneside wastewater treatment plant | place: Australia: Brisbane, Thorneside... | reverse complement strand
GGCGACCCGCCCGTCTCGACTCGCACGTGACCCAGCAGCCCTCCCCTCACGAGTCCACGCTCGCTCAAGCCGCGCAGCTCTGTCACCGCGTCGTCGACGAGGTCCAGGCCGTCTACGTCGGCCCGCGCGTGATCCCCGAGCTCCTGCTCGTCTCGCTCATCGCGGGCGGCCACGCGCTGCTCGAGGGCGTGCCGGGCGTCGCGAAGACCACCCTCGTGAAGGCGTTCGCCTCGACGCTCGGGCTGAGCTTCCGCCGCATCCAGTTCACGCCGGATCTCCTCCCGGCGGACATCACGGGCACCTACGTGCTCTCGCCGCGCGACGGAACGTTCCAGCTCCGCGAGGGACCGATCTTCGCGAACGTGGTGCTCGGCGACGAGATCAACCGCGCGCCCGCGAAGACGCAGAGCGCGCTGCTGGAAGCGATGCAGGAGCGGCAGGTCACGATCGAAGGTGAGACGCGCCCGCTGCCGTCTCCCTTCCTCGTGCTCGCGACGCAGAACCCGGTGGAGCAAGCGGGCACCTATCCGTTGCCGGAAGCGCAGATCGATCGGTTCCTCGTGCGGCTCCTGCTCGGCTATCCGAGCGCGAAAGAAGAGCGCGGCGTGCTGCGGCGCTTCCTCGAAGGCATGCCGAGCGCGCGCACCATGCTCGGGCCGGACGACGTGATGCGCCTGCGGCAGCTCGCGGCCTCGCTGCACGTGCAAGACGAGGTGCTCGACTACGTGGTGCGCCTCGCGACCTTCACGCGCGAGCACGCGCGGGTCTTCCTCGGAGCGTCGCCGCGCGCCTCGCTCGCGCTCGTGCAGGCGGCGCGCGCGCGCGCGTTGATGGACGGTCGCGGCTACGTGCTGCCGGACGACGTGAAGGCGCTCGCGGTGCCGGTCCTCGCGCACCGCCTCGTGCTCACGCCGGAGGCCGAGATGGAAGGCACGCGGCCCGAGCGCATCGTGCAGCAGGCGCTGGAGCAGGTCGCGCCGCATCGGGACGCGTGAGATGCGAGGGCCGCGCGTGAGCCGTTTCACTCGAGGCCTGCGAGAGCTCGCGGTGAGCGTTCGAACGACGCGCTCGAACGCTCGGACGTCGAACGCTCGGACTTCGAACGTTCGGACGTCGAACGCGCGGACGTCGAACGCGTTGGCTCCTCTCGCGGAGGCGCGCTGATGCTGCCGCTCCCTTCGCGCCACGGCGTGCTCGCGTTCGTGGGCCTCGTCGTGATGCTCGTGATCGGGCTCGCGTTCGAGTCGAGCGCCGCCATCGGCCTCGCGGGAGGAGGCTTCGTCGGCCTCGGCGCCGCGCTCGCGGCCACGCTCCCCGCGGGTCGTCGTCTGCGCAAGCAGCGCCTCGAGTTCGCGTGGTGGCTCGATCACGGCACCGGCGTGGCCGCAGGATCGGTGGTGCCGGGCACGCCCTTCGACGTGCGCTGTTTCCTCCGCCACCGCGGCGCGGACGATCTTCACGTCGCGACGCTCGAGCCGCTCGTGCCCCCCGAGGTCCACGTGGAAGAGACGCCTTCGTTCGTGGTGCCCGCGCGCACGCGCACCGAGCTGCGGCTGCGGCTGATGGCGCCCGCGATCGGCCGCGTGGTCTTGCACGGGCTCGCGGTGCGGCTGCGCGGTCCGTTCGGGCTCTTCGAGACGCCGCTCTACTTTCCGAACCCGCTCGTGATCAAGGTGCTCCCCCGCTCCGCCGCCGGCTCCGAGGTCGGACGCGCCGCCTTGCCGCGCGGCTCCGCGGTCGAGCGGTCCGGCCGCACCCGCGTGCGTCGTCGCGGCGGTGGCACCGAGCTGCACGAGCTGCGTGATCTGGTGCCGGGCGATCCCTTCAAGTCGATCGCGTGGAAGGCGAGCGCGCGGCGCGGTCGGCTGCTGGTGCGCGAGGTCGAACAAGAGGTGCAGGAGATCCGCTGGCTCGTGCTCGACGTGAGCGGGACGATGCGCGGCGGCGAGCCCGGACGACGCAAGCTCGACTGGACGCTCGAAGCCGCGGCCGCCGAAGCACGGCGCGCGCTCGAAGGCGGCGACCGCGTGGGGCTCGTGGCGTTCGACACCCGCGTGGTCGCGCAGGTGGCGCCGGGCGAAGGGCGCGGACACCGGATTCGTCTCTACGACGCGCTGCTCGCGACGACGGAGCTGGTCGACGAGGACCTCACGGATCTGAGCGACGAGGGGCTCATCGAACGCGTCGCGCGTTACGTGCGCCAACAGGACGGGCTCGACTACCGGCGGCGTCGCGGCGCGGTCGACGTGCCCGCGCTGGTCGAGCATTGCGCGCGCGCGCTCGGAGGCGACTCCGCCGACGCCGCGAAGGCCACCCGCGACGTGCGCGCCTCCACCACCGCCGAGCAGACGCTGCGCGCGTTCTGCCGCGCGCGTGGGCTGCGCCTCCCGCACCACGCCGATCCGGGAGAGCGCGCGAAGGCGAACGCGCTCGCGGCCGCGCTGCACGTGGCGGGCGGGACCTCGCGTGAGCCGGGCGTGATCTCCGTGATCACGGATCTGGACGGCGTGCTCGATCTCGAGCCGGTGCTCGCGTCGCTCCGCCTCGCGCGTCTGCACGGCAACCGCGTGACCTTCTTGTTGCCGGACGGTCGAAGCTTCGCGCCCGCCCCGAAGACATCGGAAGAGCAGACGCTCGCCGCGGTCTACGGGCGCAGCGAGGAGCGGCGTCTCCGCGACGCGCGCATGCAGCTCGGTCGGCTCGGCGCGCAGATCGCGATCGTGACCGCCGACGAACCGCCTGCGCTCGCGTTGCCGCGCGCGGAGCGTGGAAGGAGAGCCGCGTGAGCGCACCGCCCGCCTGGGAAGATCCGCGACGCGTGCTCTCGCGCCACGGCTACGCGCCGAGCAAGCGTTACTCGCAGAACTTCCTCGTCACCGAGGGTGTGGTCGAAGGCATCGCGGACGCGGTGGCGCCCCGGCCGGGGGAGCGCGTGGTCGAGCTCGGCCCCGGCGCGGGCACGCTGACCTGCGCGCTCCTCCGACGCGGCGCGTCGGTGCTCGCGATCGAGAAGGACCCGCGCATGCTCGCGTTGCTGCGCGACGAGCTGCGCAACGTGGACGGCTTCGAGCTGCGCGAAGGCGACGCCGCGGAGCTCGACCTCGCGGCGCTCACGACGACGCCCATCGCGGTGACGGGCAACCTGCCCTACGCGATCACGGGGAGCATCTTTCGTCGGCTCGTCGATCAACGGACGCTCGTCGCGCGCTCGATCGTGATGGTCCAGCGCGAGGTGCGCGATCGGCTGCTCGCGGGCGCGGGCGACGAGCACTACGGCGCGCTCACGGTCTTCGTCAGCGCGGCGTTTCGCGTGGAGCCGGTGATGACCGTGAAGCCCGGCGCGTTCTTCCCGCCACCGAAGGTCACGAGCGCGGTCGTGCGCCTGGTCCCGCACGCGACGCCGCGCGCCGAAGAGACGGACGCGTTCCGACGCGTGGTGCGCGCAGCCTTCGATCAACGCCGCAAGACGCTCCGCAACGCGCTCTCCTCGCTCGCGACGCCGGACGTGCTCGCGGCAGCGTTCGTGAAGGCCGAGGTGGATCCGAGCGTGCGGGGCGAGACGCTCGACGTCGAAGCGTTCGCGCGGCTCGCGGTCGCGATCGAGGGCTGACGACGTCGGTGGCAGCCCTCGGTCGGCGCTGCGCGGTGAACGAGAGCGAGACAGCGACGGCTGCCGCGACGCATACGAGCGCGTGCACGACGACGCGCGTCGCGGACCGACGACGCGCCTCTCTTCATGCGTGGACCTGGGTCGTGCACGTGTCCCGCGATCGGGCATGCTCCCGCCATGCGTGCCCCCCTGCTCCTCGTCTGCCTGGCGTTGCCGGCCCACGCACAAGAACCCGCGCGCTCCGCCACCGAGGCGCGATGGCGCGCGGAGGACGCCGCGCTGACCACGATGTCGGAGGGCGACGTCGCCGTGCGGCTGCGCGCGATCCAGCGCGCGCCGGAGCTCGAGGTCGCCCCGCTCGCGCTGCCCGTGCTCGCGCCGATCGCGGCGGGCGACGATCCGATCCTCGCGCCGGCGGCGGCGTCGGCCGCGTGGCGGATCGCGCGCGCGCTCGATCGCGACGCGCTCGACGCAGAGGAGCTCGACCTCGCGCCGCTGCGCGATGCCCGCGCGGCGTACCAGGCGCTGGCGAACGACGAGAGCGCGCGCCCGGACGTGCGTCAGCTCGCGGCGTTCGTGGCGGACGCGCTCGCGCAGCTCGATGCGCCCACGGTGCTGCCGACCGCGGAGTGAACGCGGTCGACTACGTCCTGCACCCGCGCTCGACGCCGCGTGCCCCACGGCGTACGCACGCGGCATGGCCGAGCCCCTCTTCGACGACGAGCAGCTCCGCGTGGGCACCGAGGCGCACTACGAGGACGCCGTCTACTACGACCAAGCGTACCGACGTCGAAAAGAAGACCTGCGCTTCTACGCGGATCTCGCCGAGGTGATGGGCCCCCGCGTGCTCGAGCTCGGTTGCGGGACCGGGCGCGTCGCGCTCGCGATGGCGGAGCGCGGCGCCGAGGTCGTGGGCGTCGACACGATGGCGCCGATGCTCGCGCGCGCGAAGGAGCGCGTGGGCAAAGCGAAGGTCGAGGTGCGCGAGCGCGTGCGCTTCGTGCGCGGCGACCTGCGGCGCGTGCGTCTGAAGGAACGCTTCGACCTGGTGGTCGCGCCCTTCAACGTCTTCCAACACCTCTACGCGCGCGAGGACGTCGAGCGCGCGCTCACCACCGTGCGTGAGCACCTGCGACCGAAGGGACGCTTCGTCTTCGACGTACGGGTCCCGCAAGTGGTCGAGCTCGCGCGACACCCCGAGAAGGTCTACTCCGGCGGCACCCTCAAGCTCGCGAGCAACGGCCGGAAGTACCGCTACCGCGAGCGCTTCGATTGGGATCCGATCGCGCAGGTGCAGATGGTCGAGATGGCCTTCGTGGGCGTCGACGATCCGAGCGACTTCGCGCTCACGCCGCTCGCGCATCGGCAGTTCTTCCCCGCCGAGCTCGAGGCGCTGCTGCACTACAACGGCTTCGAGATCCTGGAGCGCTTCGGCGACTTCGAGGGCGGCGAGCTCGGTCCGGAGAGCGAGAGCCAGATCCTGCTCTGCCGGCCGCGCGGGCGACGCCGCTGAGCTCCGACCACCGAGCATCCCGTCCACTCGCGCGGACAGAATCCGTGCGAGTGGACGCTGCTCTCAGCTCACGCGCGTGCCGGGCGCGATGTCCTTCTCGAGCCGCAGCACGCTCAGGCCGTGCTCGGTGTCGCTCGCGGCGAGGATCATCCCGTGCGACTCGAGCCCCATCATCTTGCGGGGCGCGAGGTTGGCGACGACGATCACACGCTTGCCGACCAGCGCCTCCGGCGCGTAGTGAAGGCGAATGCCGGCGAGGATCTGACGCGGTTTCTCCTCGCCGAGGTCGATCTGGCAACGCACGAGCTTGTCGCTCTTGGGCACCGCCTCCGCTTCGAGGATGAGCCCGACGCGCAGGTCGACCTTCACGAAGTCGTCGAACACGATCGTCGAAGGGGCTTCCGCCTTCGCGGCACCCTTCGTCTCGGTCGGAGCGACCGCCTTGGCCTCGGTCGCCTCGGGCTTCTTCTCGTCCACCTTCTTCTCCTTCGACTTCTTCTCGGCCTTCGTGGCCGGTTCGGCGGGCTTGTTCGCGCCGAGCTTCTCCAGGATCGCCGCTTCGTCCTTCGGATCGAAACGCGGAAAGAGCGGCGCCCCCGGCGCGGTCTTCGTTCCCGCCGGAAGCCCACCGAACTCGCCCGCCTTCGGCCATTGATCGAGCGCCTCGGTCGGCGAGATCGGCGGTAGACCGAGCTGCTCGCGGAGCGCGCGCGTCTTCTCCGGCAGGAACGGCGCGAGCATCACCGAGAGCCAGCGCAACGACTCGAGCACATGGTAGCAGACCGTCGCGAGCCGCTCCTTGTCGCCCGCCTTCGCGAGCGCCCACGGCGCGGTGCGATCGACGTAGCGGTTCGCGGCCGCGACGAGCTCGAAGATCGCGTCGAGCGCGCGGTGCGGTCCGACGAGATCGAGGTGCTGCGCGGCCGCCGCGGCCGCCTTCTCCGCCACCGCGACGAGCTCGCGCTCTTCGTCGCCGATCGCGTTCGGCGCGGGGACCTCGCCGCCGAACTCGTTCTTCAGGATGCTCGCGACGATCCGCTGCAGCAGGTTGCCGAGGCCGTTGCCGAGCTCGCCGTGGTAACGCGCGAAGACCTGCTTGTGGGCGAAGTCGCCGTCCTGACCGAAGCCGACCTCGCGCATCAGGTAGTAGCGCACCACGTCGGCGCCGAAGGCTTCGACCAGCGGCCCCGGCGGGATGAAGTTGCCGTAGCGCTTGCTCATCTTCTCGCCGTTGATCGTCAGCCAGCCGTGCGCGAAGACCTGCGACGGTGGTTGGAGCCCCGCCGCGAGCAGGAACGCCGGCCAGAAGACCGCGTGAAAGCGGAGGATGTCCTTGCCGACGATGTGCACGACCTCCGCGCCGTTCGCGGCGCTCGGCCAGAAGCGGTCGTAGAGCGCCGCTTCGCCGGCCTTCGCGGGCCCTCCGAGGGCGCTCATGTAGTTGGTGAGCGCGTCGAACCACACGAACATCACGTGGGCGTCGTCCCCCGGAACCGGGATTCCCCACGTGAAGCTGGTCCGCGACACCGAGAGATCGCGGAGCCCCTCCTTCACGAACGCCTTCACCTCGTTGAAGCGACCTTCCGGCTGCACGAAGGTCGGGTTCTGCTCGTAGAACGCGAGCAGTTTGTCCGTGTAGTCGGAGAGCTTGAAGAAGTAGCTCGGCTCTTTGACGAGCTGCACCTTGGAGCGCGTGACCTCGTCGAGCGCCTTGAGCTCCGTCTCGGTGATGAAGGCTTCGTCCGCCACCGAGTACCAGCCCTCGTACTCGCCGAGGTAGATGTCGCCCTTCTCCGCGAGGATCTTCCAGAGCTCTTGGACCTTCGCCTCGTGGCGCGGCTCGGTCGTGCGGATGTAGTCGTCGAAGTCGCAACCGAGCTCGCGGAAGGCCTGCGCGAACGGGGGCGACATCTCGTCCACGAACGCCTGCGGCTCCTTGCCGAGCTCCTTGGCGCGCTGCTCGATCTTCTGCCCGTGCTCGTCGGTGCCGGTCAGGAAACGCGTCGGACGCCCGCGCAGCTTCGCGTAGCGCGCGAGCACGTCGGCCGCGACGGTCGAGTACGCGTGCCCGATGTGGGGCTTGTCGTTGACGTAGTAGATGGGCGTCGTGACGTAGAAGGGGCGCATCGTTCCTCGCGGAGCCGGACGACCCGCACGAGGCGGGACGAAAACGGAGCGCGAACGTAACAGCGACGCGAGCCCGCGCCAGCGGGGCGTGCTCACGTCGGCCGCGGGCGTGGAGCGGCGCGTGCGTGGACGGTCCCGGCAACCCGAGACGAGCAGCACGAGAACGTGAGCCGCCCGCAGCGTGCGTGGCGTTCAGAGGCTCGCGAGGCGATGCAGCAGCGCGTCGAGGGCGATCGCCTTGTTCGCGTTCGCTTCGAGCGCCTCCGGGAGCGCGAGCCACAGCGCCGCGCGTTCGCTCGCGAGGTGCGCCCCCTGCTTCGCCCGCGCCGAGATCGCGGGCGCGGCGTGACGAAAACGCAGCGCCTCGTCCGGCAGGCCCGCCGCCGCCGCCGCGACGTCGCGGTAGAAGAGCACCACGCTCTCGAGCGCGAGCGGCAGGTCGTCGTGCTTGGCGAGCTCGTCCGCGAGATCCAGGAGCGGCGCGGTGCGGCGCGCACTGACGGCCTCGTCGATGCGCAACGCGAGATCGAGCAGGCGCTCCGCGAGACCGTCCGCCGCGAGCGAGAGCGCCCGATCCGCGCGACCGTCCGCGAGGGCCACCGCAGGACCGATCGCCGCCTCGGCGATCCCCGCCTCGCGTAGGATCGCTTCGAGCTCCTTGCCGGGGAGCCGCTCGAAGCGCAGGCGCTGCACGCGGCTGCGAATCGTCGGGAGCAGCCGATCCGGACGCGCCGCGAGCAAGACGAAGTGCACGCCCCGCTTCGGCTCTTCGAGCGTCTTGAGCAGCGCGTTGGCGGCCTCGGGGTGGTTCTCCGGGAACGAGACGTCCGCCTCGGGGAAGATCACGAACGCGTGTTTGGCCTCGAAGGGCGCGAACTCCGCGTAGGGCAACACCTCTTCGCGCAGCCGATCGACGGGGAAGTTGCGCGCCCCCTCGTCGCGTGGGCGAAAGATGCGGACGTCGGGGTGCGCGCCCTTGTCGATGCGCGCGTGGGTCGCGTCGCCGAGCATCGTCTTGGCGAGCGCGACCGCGCACCGCTCTTTTCCGACGCCGCCCGGCCCTTCGAAGAGGTAGCCGCTCGCGACCCGATCGTCGGCGACCGCGCGCCGGAGCACCGCGACCGCGTGGGGCTGCGCGCGAACGGCGTCGAAGGCGTCGCTCATCGCGGTACCTCGTGCCCATCGAGCTCGGACGAAACGGCGAGCTCGGACGAAACGGCGAGCTCGGGCGAAACGTGCGGACGCAGTTTCACGCGGGCTTGGTCCCCGGCACGAGCAGCCCGAGCGCGAGCGTCTCGATCGCGCCCACCACCTGCGCGGGCGTGAGCGCGTTCTCGTCGACGAAGATCTGCATCACGAGCCCGTCGAGCAGCCCCACGACGATGCGCGGGAGCACGTCCATCGGGATGCGCGGCTGCAGGCCCGCCGCCGCGAAGTTCGCCCCGAGCGCGGTGCGCATCTGCTCGGCCGCGCGCTCGTAGAACTCCGCGAGGCGCGGGCGGAGCTTCGGGTCCGAGAGGCTCTGCGCGAGCAGGTCCGCCACCACGAGCGCCTCGTCGGTGCGTGACGCGCGGACCTCCCACAGCGCCTCGAGCGCGCGCCGCAAGCCGAGCAGCGCCGGCTGATCCGCGGGCCACGCCTCGAGCGTGCGTCGCTGCACGACGTCGCAGGCCTCCGCGAGCACCACCTCGATGAGCGCTTCCTTCGAGGGGAAGTGGTAGTGGACCGCGCCTTTGCTCATGCCGGCCTCGCGCGCGATGTCGAGCAGGCTCGTGCGCGCATACCCTTGGCGAGCGAGGACGCGGATCGCGGCCTGGACGATCTGCGCCGAGGAGATCTCGGACTTTTTGTAGCCCACGGCGGAGCGACGATGGCCTCTCGACCGTCGGCTCGTCAACCGTGGAGCGACCACGCCTGCGTCGTCGAACGACGGTTCGTCGTGGCGACGAGTCTCGTCGCTGCTCGTCGCCCTCAGGGCGCGACCAACGACGCCGCCTCGTCGACCGCACGGGGCAGCGCGCCGAGGGTCGGATTTCCGATGCTCGGCGGCGCGACGCCCGGCTGGTAGCGGCGCCAATAGAGCGTACCGCTCCGCGACGTGTCGTACTGAAGCTCGCGCGTCGTCCCGGGACAGCGCACCACCGGCACCACGAAGCGACGTGGCGCCAGCTCGTGCGCGAGCTGCACGCCTTCGAAGAAGCTCGTCGCGTTCTCCACCCCGAGCCCGACCACGACCCACGGCTCGCACTCGGTCGTGGGTGGCGGCGGGGTCGCGATCGCGCTGCCCGCCGGTTGCTCGCTCTTCCACACCGTCGCGCTCGCGCGCCACCCGCTGCGCGCGAGCAGCATCTCCGCCTCGAGGTGCGAGAGGAGCGCTTCGATCGGTAGGCCGGTCGCCTCCGCGGCCGATCGGTCGAGCCCAGGGATCGCGAACACGCGGCTGCGCACCTGCCCCCAACCCTGCACCAACACCGACACGTCGTCGCCGCAGAGCGCCACGCTCGCGAGCTCGCCACGGCAGGGAGGCACGAGGTTCGCGGGATCCGTGCCTGCGCCGTTGACCACGCCGTCCTGCGCGAGGAACGCGAGCACGCCGCACGCGCCGTCGAGCCCGGTCGCGCGCGCCGTCGTGGGAAACCCGAGCGGCTCGGACCACGCGGGATCGACCGCGACGTAGCCGCGCGTCGTCAGCTCGCGCTCCATCAGCGCGGCGGGGCTCGACGTGCCGACCGCCAAGCCCGTCGAGACCGGCGTGCAGCCGCGTCCGTGCACCGCGCCGAGGATGGCGTGCCAGTTGGGATGATTCGTCGCGACGACGGGAGGCGGCTCGGGGCGTATCGCGTCCGCGACGACCCACGCGACGAGCGCGCACACCACGAGGAAGACCGCGAAGATCGCGATGCCGATGCCGCGTTCGGAAGACTGCTCGCTCTCGCCTCTCGCCACCGGCGGAGGATACGCGCCGCCCGTCGTGGCCGCTTCCCGATCGATCGACGCCATGTCCGATCGAGGACCACGTCGATTCGACGAGCGACGCGCCGATAGGGTCGTGTGGGCGGCCCCGCAGCCCGACCGTCCCCACCCACGGGTCGGGCGCCGGCGGAACCCGGACGAGAGTGACTCTCGGGTGGACTACGTTCGCCCGATCATCTAACAGGCGTCGCCAGCACGCGTCCGTGCTCCACTTGCTTCAGTTCGCACGGACCCCCTTCGAGTCGGCTTCGACCGACGTCCACCCCATGAACGCCCTCGAACGTCTCGCGCACGCGCGCGGTCTGGAAATCGAATACTACGACGCGCTCGGCCGCCACCGACGCGCCTCCGACGAGAGCATCCTCGCGGTGCTGCGCGCGCTCGGAGAGCCGCTGCGCACCGCTGACGACGCGGAGGCGGCGCTGGCGCGACCGGTGGAGCGCGCGAGCGTCTACGTGCTCTGGGACGGGCGCGGCGACTTCGAGGTCGCGCACGCGGACGGCAAGCTCACCGTCGAAGGTGTCTCCGATCTCGGCGAGCGCTGGAGCGTGCGGGCCGACGTGGCGAACGGGCGCGCGACGATCGAAGGCGTGCCCTTCGGCGTGCACGACGCGCTCGTCTCGGGCGCGCACGCCTGGATCCTCTCCGCGCCCACCGTCAGCTACGGCGAGCCTGGTCGCCGCTGGGGTCTCTTCGCGCCGCTCTACGCCATCCACGATCGCACCACGCCCGACGCGGGCGACTTCGGCACCCTCGGCCGCGCGCTCGACGCGACGCGCATGCGCGGCGGCGACTGCTTCGCGACGCTGCCGCTTCTTCCCGTGTTCGCCGAGCGAAACGAGCCGAGCCCGTACGCGCCGGTGAGCCGTCTCTTCTGGAACGAGCTCTACGTCGATCCGCGTCAAGCGCCGGAGCTTCAGTCGAGCGACGACGCGCGGCGGCTCCTCGAGTCTCCGCCCGCGCAGGGCGATTACCTCGACTGGGTCGCGCTCGCGACGCACCGCTTCGCGATCCTCGACGCCCTCGCGGCGACCTGCGGCGGCGAGCGGCGCGCGAAGCTCGAAGCGTGGGCGACGGCACGTCCGCACCTCGCGGGCTACGTCGACAAGCGCGTCGCGCGGATGGCCGATCCGGCGCGCGCGGCGCAGACGGTCCGCTACGCGCAGTGGCTCGCGGACGAGCAGCTCGCCGCCCTCGGCGCCAAGGGTGGGCTCTACGTCGATCTGCCGCTCGGCGTGCACCACGACGGCTACGACGCCGCGCGTTTCTCGGATCGTTTCGCGCAGGGCATCTCGACCGGCGCGCCGCCCGATCCGCTCTTCGAAGGCGGCCAATCGTGGGGCTTCCCGCCCCTGCATCCGGAGAAGGATCGCGCGACCGGCTGGAGCTACCTGCGGCAGTGCCTCGAGCACCACATGCAGAACGCGAGCGTGCTGCGCATCGATCACGCGGCGTGGCTC
>ERZ761602.7391-NODE-7391-length-11683-cov-6.761352_pt1 | contig 11683 bp, 12 predicted proteins | sample MGYA00512165_ERZ761602 | MGnify/ENA primary metagenome ERZ761602 (study PRJEB28899, sample SAMN02445085) | bioreactor sludge metagenome | biome: EBPR sludge; isolation source: Thorneside wastewater treatment plant | place: Australia: Brisbane, Thorneside... | reverse complement strand
CGCACAAATTCTGCCATGCCGATCGCACTCTTTCTTATTGCCAAACTCGTTGCATATACTTTGATGGGTGCATTGCTCGGCTGGCTGGGTTCTTTCCTTACATTGAGCCCGCTCACGCGCGCCATCCTGATGATCGCCATCGGCATCTTCATGGTGGGTAACGCGTTGCGCATGTTCAACGTCCACCCGATCTTTCGTTACTTCTCCATTGAGCCGCCGAAGTTCATCACGCGATACATCCGCCGAACTGCCAAAGGCACAGATACCGCCACACCGATCTTCCTCGGCTTGCTCACGATCTTCATTCCTTGTGGTGTCACTCAAGCGATGATGGCAACCGCTCTCGGCACAGGGAGTGTACTTATGGGCGCTGCATTGATGTTCGCCTTCACCCTTGGCACCAGCCCGGTCTTCTTTATCATTGCTTATCTCACCACTGAACTTGGCTCAAAGCTCGAAAAATTCTTCATGCGATTTGTCGCCGTGGTGGTTTTGATCTTGGGACTCGTGACTTTAGATGGGGGACTCAACTTGATGGGTTCACCCCTTTCGCTTCAAAACCTGACGCGAAACTGGTTCGCCCCACAAGCAGAATCCAACGCTGTAGCAGAGTCATCCCAACCCGCCGTGGACGGTGAACTTGTACTCAATGTCGAAAATGATGGATATTTCCCTGCCATTCTCAAAGCTCCGGCAGGCAAAGACCTTACCTTAAATCTCATTACCAAAGACACCTATTCCTGTGCCCGTGACTTTGTCATCCCTGATTTGAACTTCTATGAATTACTCCCAGATACGGGTACTGTTCAGGTCAACATCCCTGCACAAGAAGCGGGTTCAACCCTGTTCTTCACCTGCTCAATGGGCATGTACACTGGGCAGATCGTGTTCGAGAATCAATAACCATTTTCTTTATTCTTTCCTCTTTCTTAGTTGAGGAAAGAATAAAGAGGAAAGAAACCACTCATGATTAAGAAAACCTTCAAAATTCCTGATATGAGCTGCACCAACTGTGCCATGAAGATCGAATCTCTGGAAGATGACCTCGACGGCGTGAAAGAGATCAACGCCAGTTATCACAAGTTGGAAATGGTCATCGAGTACGATGAAACTCAACTAACCGATGAACAGATCGTGACTGCTGTAAAAAAGAAGGGCTATACTGCGGTCGCTGCATAATTGTAAGCCACCAATTTCTTGGAGTCGGGTAGATGAGAGACACGAATGTGCCTTTTTGCCCGACTAATTTTTTACCCATATTTACCTGAATACTTCTTTCCGTTATACTGTCTCCCATGCCCAAATACTATACGCCCAAAGAAGCGAATCACCAATTGGAAGTTGTGCGCCCCATGGTGGCGGAATTGATTTCGATCAGTGAGCGTGTTCGGGCGCACCAACCGGAGATCTGGTCGGTGGTGGAGAAATCCGCGGGCAATGGGGGCAACCCGGAATTGAGCAGGCTGCTACCCGACTTCGATCGGCTGGACGTGCTGCTGCATCGGCTTCAGGAGATGGGGATCGAGGTCAAGGACCTGACTTTGGGGCTGGTCGACTTCCCGGCGGTAAAAGATGGCAGGATCGTCCATCTGTGTTGGAAATATAATGAGGGGAGCGTTCAGTTTTGGCACGAGATCGAAGCGGGGTTTGCGGGGCGGCAGCCCATCGATTGGGAATGACCCGAAGGCAATCCAATTTCATCGAATCCCTGGAGCAGAGATGAACGTTACCACAATTGGACGATATGAGATCGAATCGGAGTTGACCACCGGTGGCATGGGCGTCATCATCCTGGCGAAGGACCCGTACATTCAAAGGCAGGTGGTTGTCAAAGTCTTGATGTACAGCCGTACGCTGGAGGATGTGTACCGCGAATTTTTCCAGAATGAAGCCGAGATCATTGCAGCGCTGGAACATCCCTGCATTGTGCCCATTTATGATTTCGGCTGGCATGGTCAGCAGCCTTATATCGTCATGCGGTATATGTCTGGTGGCAGTTTGCAGGACAAGCTCAATGCGGGCGAGGTCAAAATGACCGAAGTGGCGCACATCCTTAAGCGGGTGTCCGACGCGCTCGATGCGGCTCATGCAAAGGGCATCATCCACCGCGATATCAAGCCATCCAACATCCTGTTCGATTCATCCGGCGAAGCCTTCCTCTCTGATTTCGGGATCGCTACTTCAAAATCTTTCAAGGACGATGACGGGGAATGGCTGGTGGGCACGCCCGCCTACATGAGCCCGGAACAGGTGCAGGGTAAACTTGTGGACGGACGCTCGGACGTTTATGCCTTGGGCGTGACTCTTTATCGTCTGCTCGCGGGTCAATTGCCGTTTTCAGGCAGTTCGACCACGGCATTGATCAATGCCCACGTCGAATTGCCCGTGCCGGATATCCGCGCGATCAAGGGAAACCTACCCGCTGTGTGGCAGGAGGTTGTGGCAAAGGCAATGGCAAAAGACCCGAAGGACCGTTACGCCACCGCTGGTGAACTTGCCCGTGACGTGAACGAGGTCGTTACCGGGAAGTGGTATTTGAGAAAACTGTAGTACCGGCTTAGTTGGTATTTCTGCGACATATCTGGAGAAAAATGAATAAAGGAATCTGGTATGGCATTGCGGCTTATGCAATGTGGGGGTTTTTCCCGATCTATTGGAAACTGCTTCATGACGTTCCCGCTTTGCAGGTGATCGGGCACCGCATCGGCTGGTCATTTGCCCTCTTATTGATATATATATTTATCACACGGCAATGGAACGATTTCCGGCGCGCCGCGTTCGACTGGAAGACCGTCGGCATCTATACTGTTGCAGGCGTCCTGCTTTCCATCAATTGGTTGGTCTATGTCTGGGGTGTCAACGCGGGGTTTATCGTGGAGACCAGCCTCGGCTACTTCATCAACCCGTTGTTGAGTGTCCTGTTCGGGGTGGTTTTCCTGCGTGAAAAACTGCGTCCCCTGCAATGGATTCCCGTCGTCATCGCCGCCATCGGCGTGGGATACCTCACCTATACCTACGGACGCCCGCCGTGGATCGCGCTTTCGCTTGCCGTCTCATTCGGCTTGTATGGTTTGGTGAAAAAACTTTCGCCGCTCGGCTCGGTCTTTGGGCTGACCCTCGAAACCGGCATTGTCTTCCCGGCCGCCCTGATCTATCTCAGCGTCGTTCAGATCAACGGGACTGCCGGTTTCCTGCATGACGGTACCGTCGTGGATCTGCTCCTCATTGGCGCTGGCATTGTCACCACCGTCCCTCTGTTGATGTTCGCCTCCGCCGCAAAACGCATCCCACTTAACATGGTCGGCATCCTGCAATATCTTGCGCCGACCATTCAATTCCTGATCGGCGTATTCATCTACAAAGAGCCCTTTGACCAAGATCGCCTGATCGGTTTCGGTATCGTCTGGCTGGCGTTGATCGTTTTCTGGGTTGAAAACTTCATTGCCCATCGCGCACCCGTTCAACCCATCCCCGAACTCGGAGAGTGATCGTGAAGATTCTTTTTATCGGCGGCACAGGGTTGATCAGCTCGGCTTGTTCCGACCTGGCTGCCCGGCTTGGTCACGAAGTCTTTCTTTTGAATCGCTCTGCTTCGACGAAGTATCCCGTGCCGGAAGCTTCGACGGTCCTGCAGGCGGATATTCACGCCGATTCAGCGCATCTTTCCGCGCTGTTGTCTGGTCAGCGCTTCGACGCCGTGGTGGATTTCCTGGCTTTTACCCCGGAAGACATTCAACGCGACCTTTCCCTCTTCCGTGACAAAACCGACCAGTTCGTGTTTATCTCTTCAGCGAGTGCCTACCAAAAGCCGGTGCAGAACTATCTCATCACCGAAGAGACCCCGCTTGAGAATCCCTTCTGGCAGTATTCGCGTGACAAGATCGCCTGCGAAAACCTGCTGATGGATGAATATCGGAATAACGGTTTCCCTGTCACCATCATTCGCCCTTCGCTGACCTACGGGCCGACGCAAATCCCACTGATCTACGGCAGCTGGCTCCACCCGTGGATGTTGGTCTCACGCATGAAACAGGGCAAGCCTGTCATTGTCCCTGGCGATGGGCTGTCGCTCTGGGTGTTAACCTGGAATGCCGACTTTGCCAAAGGATTGTTGGGCTTGTTCGGTAACAAAAATGCCATCGGCGAAGCTTTTCACATCACGTCAGACGAAGTTCTCAGCTGGAACCAGATCTTCCTCGAAGTGTACCAAGCCCTGGGCGCGGAGCCGAGGCTGCTCCACATCCCCTCGGACCTGATAGTCAAATACGACTCGTCCGCGCTGGGCACGCTCATTGGAGATAAATCCAACAGCGTGGTCTTCGATAACAGCAAGATCAAACGATTTGTGCCAGATTTCAACTGCGAAGTAAAATGGAGCGAAGGCTTGCGCCGCACGCTTGCCTGGTACGAAGCGCATCCCGAATTTCAGACCATCGACCATGAAGCGGATGCCAAATGGGATAGAATCATTGAAAACTATTCGAGCGTTTGGAGTTGAACGTGGCGCTGTGGCGCCTCCAGACCATCGATAATAAAATAACTTGTGGAGGTTGTTATGGCGGCCAAGAAGAAAGGTGTGATCGGAATTTTGACAGGGGGCGGCGATGTGCCCGGGTTGAACCCGGCCATCCGTGCGGTGACCATCCGTGCATTGCGCGAGGGCTGGCAAGTGGTGGGAATCCGCCGGGGGTGGGGCGGGTTGATGGATGTCATCCGCGACAAGGATGCGGATAACAGCAACAATTACCAGATCCTGACAGAGGAGATCGTCAATCGTGCGGGGCGCACAGGCGGTACCTTCCTGCATACCTCGCGCACCAAGCCGAGTTCGGTCAAGAAGTCGAGCGTCCCGCTGCATTTGAGAGACCAGTACAACGATGAAAAGAACGACCTGACGCCGGAGGTTCTCAAGAATCTCGAATTCCTGGGCATCGACTCGCTCATCCCCATCGGCGGCGACGACACTTTGAGCTACGGTGTGCGTTTGTACCAGGAGGGGGTCAGGGTTATCTCGATCCCCAAAACCATGGATAACGACGTGCCCGGTACGGATTACTGCATCGGCTTCAGCACCTGCGTTACCCGCACCATTTCGTTGACAAACAGCCTGCGCACGATCGCCGGTTCGCACGAACGTATCCTCGTGCTCGAAGTGTTCGGGCGGTATGCCGGTTTCACCGCCATGCTGCCGACGATGGCAGGCGCAGCCAACCGCTGTGTGATCCCCGAGTTCAAATTCAACATCGAGCATTTGACTGAACTGCTTATCAAAGACCGCAAGGCGAACCCCAGCAATTATTCGGTGTTGCTGATCTCCGAAGGCGCCATGTATGAAGGCGGCGAGATGGTCTTCACCGACCGCAGCACGGATGCCTACGGGCACGCCAAATTGGGCGGCATTGGCGACCTTGTCTCCGCACAGATCAAGGAGCTTTCACCGAAATATAACGACGGCAAATCTGTGGATGTGGTCAACCAGAAGCTTGGGTACATGGTACGCGGCGGCGACCCGGATGCGATCGACTCTATCGCCCCGATGGCATTCGGCAACCTCGCACTCGACCTGCTGTTGAAAGGTATTCATGGGCGGCTGGTGGTGTTGAAGAACGGGCGCTATGACAATGTCCCGCTGGATGTGGTCACCGCCACCAAGAAGGTCGTCAATGTCGGTCACTTCTACGATACCGAGCGCTATCGCCCGATCTACGAAAATTTCGAGATGAAACCGCTCTTCATCATGACCAGCGAAGGTTAGTTGTTCGTTTTACCAATGCCCGGGTGAGATTTCATCCGGGCATTTTCTTTTTGTCATTCTCATTATGCAGGAAGCCGCCAAGAGGTAAACCCTGGCGGCTTTGGTGCTAAAAATACAGCCAATAAATTCGGACCGAATTGGTTATAATCACGAAAATATTTAAGGAGAGAGAATCATATGAATTTCGCAATGTGGAAAAAAGCGCTGCAGGTCATCCCGTCGGTGTCGAAGGAGGAATGGGACCGACTGGACGTTATTTCAAAGTGGCTGATCTCGACCCGCGCGGCGGTTCTGATCATGACCTTTATTTCCGCCGCATTGGCGGGTTTGTTCGCCCTGCGCGACGGCGCATTCGCCTTCCTGCCCTGGCTGGCGTTGGTCTTTGGTCTCATCATGGCTCATGCCAGCAATAACATCTTCAACGACTACACCGATTTCGTGCGCGGCGTGGACAAGGATAACTATTACCGCAACATCTATGGCGCGCAGCCCATCGCCAGCGGATTGATGACCCCGCGCCAGCATCTGACCTACTTTGCCGTGACGGGACTGCTTGCGCTTGTTGCTGGTCTATATCTGGTCTCGGTCAATGCCAGCGACCCGGTGGTTTGGGTCTTGCTCGGACTGGGAGCATTCTTCGTCCTGTTTTATACCTGGCCTCTCAAATACATCGCCCTCGGCGAAGTGGCTGTGCTCCTGGTATGGGGTCCGCTCATGATCGGCGGCGGTTACTATGTGCTGGCTCACACCTGGGATTGGAACGTTGTTCTTGCCTGTCTGCCGTATGCCCTCGGCGTGACCACTGTCATCTTCGGCAAGCACATCGACAAACTCGACAAGGACAAGGCGAAGAACATCCATACCCTGCCTGTTGTGCTTGGCGAGAAGATCTCGCGTTACACCGTATTGGCGATGATGATCATCCCGTATTTCCTAACCGCCTATTTGATCGTTATCAAATTTTTCACCCCGGTCATGGCGATCGTCCTTTTGGCGGTTCCCACATTCCTGCGGATGTATCCAGTCTTCCTCAAGCCGAAGCCGGAGACCAAGCCTGAAGGTCCCGAAGGCAGAGGGTGGCCTCTCTATTTCGTAGGTTTTGGTTTCTATAACAACCGCGCCTTTGGGATGTACTTCATGCTCGGTCTGTTACTGGACATCATCCTGCGCATATTACCGGCAACGCAAAACTTCTGGCGCTAGATTCCACTCGATGGACAGAAACCAGCCTCCCGTCCTAATGGATGCGGGAGGCTGGTTTGTTTAATTCGTCGTTTCGGCGACGGTCTTCTGTGCGGGTTTCCATAAGCGCATCCCACCGAACAGGGCGAGGATCGCGAACCCAGCCATGCACACCCCGCCCAACAAAATGGGACCGAGAAGCAGCGCATCGGAGCTGGAAAGATCCAACGTGCCTTTGATCGCATTCAACACGTCCACATAGAAATTATCGCGCGATGGCCGGATGAAGTAGAACGGGTCCTCCGGCTTGCCGATGAACGGACTGAGCCGCCAGGTCATCTGCGTGCCGACAAAACCATATAGCAGGATCCAAATGAAGAGAATGCGCTTGCCGATGGCATTCAAGGCGTCGCTTCTCGCAGTCTCGACCAGGGTCATGCCGCGCCAGAGGAAGTACACGCCCAGCGAGGCGCTAAGCCCGACAAAAGCGACAGCCAACAATTGGAAGAACTCATAGTTGGTGGAGGTCAATACAAAGAAGAGCGTGATGGGAGCAAGACCGAGGAGAAGGAATGCCGTCACACTGATGCCGGAGAGGACGACGGTGAGCACCTGCATGAAACGCAGCGGCGTACCCAGCAGGGTGAGCGAAAAGAAATACAGGGCGGGCAGGCAGAACGCCATCGTCGAAAGAAACAAGATGGGAACCTTGACGGCTGAAGAGACGGCCTGAAGCGGTTCCTTTGCCAGACCGACCATAAAACCATAGATCATGAACGAAAATAGCGAGACGAGCGCCAGGGTCAATGCCCGGGCGTTGACTTTCTCATTGCGTTGAATGCTTTGAAAGAACCCATCGGGGTCCCGCAAAAATTCAGGCATGATGGTGAACAGTTCATTCATATGACATCCTCCAGGTTTGATTTGCCCCGCAAGGGGTTGACATCATTATGGGGCAGGGAAGCCGCCATAGGCTGGCGGAGCCTCTCAGGGATTTTCATTTCCTCTCGTAAATCTGCTTTGTGATAATCTTTACAAATTAGACTGAATTGGTTATAATATTGGTGATAAAATTCACAATCGAAAGGTGGCAGTACGATCGAGGTGACTGTCACCTGCCAAGACAGAGGAACCATGAACACCAAACAAAACCCCCATATCGTCATCATTGGCGCCGGGTTTGCCGGGCTTGAAACCGCCCGCGGACTTGCGGATGCGCCGGTGCGCATTACTCTTATTGATAAGAACAACCACCATCTTTTCCAGCCGTTGCTGTACCAGGTTGCCATTGCAGGCTTGCTGCCTTCGCAGGTCGCCTACCCTGTGCGGACCATCTTCCGCAAGCAGAAAAATCTCGCCTTCCAGATGGGCGAAGTGACCGAGATCGACCTCGAGGAAAAATTCGTCAAGCTGGATGGCTCTGCCATTGCCTATGATTATCTTGTTATTGCGGCAGGGGCGCGGACGAACTTCTTCGGCTTCGAGACGCTCGAGAAGCACGGCTTGCAATTGAAGGATATCGAAACCGCCGTTAACACACGCAACCATCTGCTCTCGATGTTCGAGAACGCCAGCCACGAAGCCGACCCCGACAAACGCAAAACAATGTTGACCTTTGTCATCGTAGGGGGAGGACCCACCGGTGTGGAAACGGCCGGTGCTCTCGCAGAACTCATCTCGCATGTGATGCGGAAGGACTATCCCCGGCTCGATCTCAAAGAGGCAAAGGTCATTTTGCTCGAAGCGGGTCCTCATCTCATTGCATCGTATCCGGATGAGTTGCGTCAGGCGACTCTGAGGCTTTTGAAAAATAAAAAAGTGGATGTGCGCCTGAACACAAAAATGCTCGACTTTAACGGTCAGCGGGTCATGCTGGGGGATGGTTCGTCCATTGAGACCCAAACGCTGATCTGGACGGCTGGCGCGAAAGCCGCAGAGATCGTGGATGCCCTGCCTGCCGAGAAAGCCAGCATGGGGCGCGTACGCATCGAACCGACGTTGAGCCTGCCCCGGTTCCCTGAGGTTTTGGTGGTCGGTGATGCCGCATTTCTCACCAACGGAAACGGTCAACCGCTGCCGATGCTCTCAACGGTCGCCATCCAGCAGGGACATGCCGCAGCGAAGAATATTCGTCTAATGATGGAGGGGAAGGCGCCGCGCGAGTTCCATTACAAAGACCCCGGTCTGCTCGCCACGGTGGGACGTAATGCCGCTGTCGCCCGCATCTTCGGCGTCTCGTTCAGCGGATTTATCGCCTGGGTGATCTGGGTCTTCCTGCATGTGTACCGGATCATCGGCTTCCGCAATCGCCTGGTGGTGATGTTCAACTGGGCGTGGGATTATTTCTTCTATGACAACCAGGTGCGGTTGATCACGAGAGAGTAGCCGGTACGTAAAAGGTAAATTACCGGTTAGATGAATCCGAACTGGCTTGCCGCGAGGATGGCGCAAACGCCCAGCGAGTTGACTGCGAAATGAAGGACCATGCCGGGGAAAACGGACTCGGTGCGCTGGTACATGTAGGCGAATAATGCCCCGAGCAAAAAGGTGGGGATGAGGGTGGCGATCTGCCCGTGGAAGATGGCAAAGATGATGGAACTGAACATCAGCGCGTTGACCCAGCCGTATTTTTCGCGCAGTCCCTTGAAGAGAAAGCCGCGGAAGAAAAGCTCCTCGGTGACGGGGGCGACGATGGCGGTGACAAAGGCAAAGAGGAAGGGGGAATCGATCTCGCCGAGCATGTCGATGATGGTATCCGCCTGGGTGCCGATGCCCAACGCCACCATGACCAGGTTGTTGATGATGACGAGGATGTAGGTGCCAGCGAGCAGACCACAGCCGATGGCGAGAGCGTTGCGGTCGAAGCGACGCAGGCCGAGTTCGACCCATGCCACCTTGCGGATCGCGAGAACGACGGCAATGGGGATCAGCAGGATGAATTCGAAGGTGGCGACGACGAACAGGCTGAGGGTCTTCGACTCGCCGAGTTGCGCAATGACAAGGAAATACGCCGCCAGCACGATCAACAGCAGACCCAGCCCGAGCCAGGCATCGCTTGCGGTCCATGCGGCAGGCTTGGGCGGAGTCGGAGGCGCTGCATCCGGTTGTGAAGGCGGTTCGAGCTGTAAGTCATCCCTTGGCGGTTGATCCATTGTCCTCTTCCAGTTCCCGATAGACGAACCATTGACCTTTGCGGTCGTCCACGTTTTTCATGGCGCGGTCGTAGTAAATGTCGAAGATGCGCCTGGTGTGTACCTGCACTCTAAAATAATAACGCCCGACGTTGAGCGAACCGCGGGTGGCGGCTGTTGCGGCATGGGCGGGCCGCATGTTATTCGCCATCCGGCCGCGGCGGGAGAAGTCGGTCCATTCGGAGAGCGAGGCTGTCACTTGAAAAGATTCGCTGTTCCAGGTGAATCCGTTCGGGCAGTGCGGCGCTTTCTCGCGGACGGGCGGCTCATCGAAGCGGACCTCGATGGGTTCGTCGTAAAAGTGGATGGGTGTCAAGCTGTCCATTGAGTTATCCTGTCGGGGCGCGCTGGGGCACGATCAACTCGGTGATGAGGGTGCCGATCAGGATCAGGCTGAGGATAATGAGCAAAGTCGTCAGCCCCCATAAACGGAAGAGGGAGGTTGCCATGGCGGCAACGGTCAGGGCGGCAAGGGTCAGCCCCATTTGCGCGAAGTTCTTTGGGGCATTCGCGGCGGTAAAGAAGGGACGGCTGAGCAGGATGCCGAAGAGCATCAAAAGAACGCTGGAAACGACGATCAATGAAAGGGTGGTACTACCGTTCAACCCGAAGAGGCTGAAGAGGAGGATGCCACAAATTCCCCAACGGGGCGGATTGATATTGTAGCGCGATTGGATGACCGCCACAGGGATGATGCGACTAAAAGCGGCATCGGAAGCATCGACCTGCCATTCAAGGGATCGGCTTTCGCCCGGGGCAAGGGTGTAAATTTCGGCGACCCTGCGTTGTGCGGATGTGTTCGCTGGACCGAAACTGGCAATGACATAAGGTTCCACTTCCTTGTCGAGTTCGTTGACGATCTCGGCGCGGATGACTCCCGTTTCGTGGTAGGACATCATCAACGGGCAGGAGAGGCTCAACGCCCTGGAATCATCCGGGGTGGCGGCAAGGCCCGATTCGATCTCGCCCCAGGTCATTGTGCCCGAGAGGGTCAACCCGATGCTTGTACCGATAAAAAAAAGCAGTGCGCCGAGCCATTGCTTTAGAACAGGTTGGTTGTTCATGGGAAGATTGTACCTTATGGTTATAACCACGAAGAGCGCGAAGGAAGAGCTTAAGATTAACCGCAAAGCACGCAAAATGCGCGAAGGAGAAGATTGGATTTTAAGTAGGGATGAATAAAATGAAAACGTCCCGGCGAGGGGTATTCGCGGGACGTTTTGGTTTTGATGGAGGAGGAAGGTTAACCGCTAAGGGCGCGAAGAGCGCGAAGGAAGGGAGTTTGTCATTCTGAGCCGCGCTTTTGTTCTTCCCTGCACCGAACGCAGGACGGTGTGCGGCGAAGAATCTCTACGCCCATACTCAGAGACCCTCACCGCACTGCATCCGCACTGCGGTGCATGTGTCGGTCGCTAAGAGCGCTCCCTCAGGGTGACACAGTATGTTTACTTCAACGCATAGACGGCGTAACCGCGGGCGGGGGCGAAGAACTGGGCGCGACCGTCGGGACCGGTGGACTGGTCTGCGGGGCGGGAACGGTCGGATTTGCCCCACC
>ERZ761602.7390-NODE-7390-length-11688-cov-3.284449_pt1 | contig 11688 bp, 12 predicted proteins | sample MGYA00512165_ERZ761602 | MGnify/ENA primary metagenome ERZ761602 (study PRJEB28899, sample SAMN02445085) | bioreactor sludge metagenome | biome: EBPR sludge; isolation source: Thorneside wastewater treatment plant | place: Australia: Brisbane, Thorneside... | reverse complement strand
GGCTGATGGAAGTGGACCAGACAACAGCCGTCGCCGTCCGGACAGAGGTGAAGAATGTGGCCGTCACCAACCATCAGGCCCAAGCCGGGATCGCACGTGTCGCCGGGATTTTGGGTCTGCAACTCGCGCTCCACCCGCCAGTCGAACTCCCGGAGAATGCGGATGGCCGCGGCGGCATCGACGACTTCAAATTCGGCCGCACTCTGATCATGCCGCTGGAGCCAGGCTTTCATGGCCGGAGAACTTTGGCCTCAATCCGTCGCTGCGTTCAACTCTTCAAACTTGCGCCAGATCAGCACGAAGGCGGGGGCGAACTCGTGCGGCTTTTGCTCCAACCATTCGTTGAGCGCGCCAGGCGCGAACCAGCCGCCTTCGTCGATTTCCTCGGGATGCAACGTGAACGGCCCCTCGGCGTCGCAGCGGTACACCCAGACAAATTCCTGGCCGGTCTCGCGGCAGGCATCGACCTTGAATAGCCGCGGCGGCGGTTGCTCGAGGAACAGGCCGATCTCCTCGCCGAGCTCGCGCACGGCGCAGGTGTCGTAGTCCTCGCCGCTGTCGAGGTGACCGGACGAGGACGAGTCCCAGACGCCGGGATGGTTGTCCTTTAACAGGGAGCGTTTCTGGAGAAACAGTTCGCCCTGTGCGTTGAACACCAGCACATGCACCGCGCGATGCTTCAGATCGAGCCGATGCACCTCGCTCCGGCGCTCGCGCCCGATCACCTCGTCGCGGTCGTTGACAACATCAAAAATTTCTTCGGACATGCGGGGAATGATGATGACGGGGCAGGGCTTTCGGAAAGACGGGAGTTCGGGAGCACGTTTCAAAGGGGGAACCCGATGTGAGCGCCTGTCAACCTGACGGATCGAACAAGCACTGATCCGACCTATTCGAAGGCAATGTTGGGCGCAGCAGGCGCTTCTCAATCCTGCTTCAGTTTCTCGGGAGCCTTGGTGTATCCAGAGGGTCGGGTCAGTATCTTGCCGCTTTTCCTGCCGGTCTTGTCGTAAGTGTCCGCATACTGCCAATTGCCGTCGGCATCGTAGTGATGGACCCATCGCTGCCGTAGAGTGAAATTGTCGGTAAAATTGTAAGTGACCTCGACCTGATTATCGCTCCGGAATCTCTGGATGGATACGCCCGCAACCCGACCCTCGGAATCAAGCGTAAGGAGGCCGATTTGGTTGTCGTTCTCGTCAAATAGATAGTTGTACCACTGATCGACCGTTCCATCACTGCTCACGACTTTCTGGACGGTCACTTTGCCAACGTCGTTCCGTTGCAACACCGATTTGAATTCTGCACCGAGAGCCGCAATGCACCCAAGAAGGGCCAAGCCTAAGCAGCCGGTGGTCAGTTTGTTGGAGGTCATATACAACTGGTTGATTTTCGTAAAAGCTGGGTGCTGAGTTCTCTATCCATTGGACCATACGTCGTTCATGCCACCCCGCACCCACAGGGTCAAGCAGGCACTGGCAACAAGAGCCGCGTCGCACGACCCGCCCGTAGCGCAGACTGGCAGTCTGCTGTGTCGCCGAATGGCATTCGGCCGGGATGCTGGAGTGAGACCGGCCGCCTCGACCCGTCGGGGCCGCGGCGGATTCACAATCCGCGATACGGCAGAGTGCCACTCTGCGCTACAGCGTCCACGAAAGTTGCCGCCGGAGGATCACCCGCTCTGGCGGTTCGGATGCTTCACAAAATGCCGCCGCGCCGGCTGGCCTGACATGGAGCAGAATGGCCAGAATACCCGTGCAAACACCTTCAAGTCCCGTCGCCCGCGTTCGCTTCAGCGATTAGCACCCGGAATTCAAATACTACGTATAGGTAATAATTATTTGCCAAGCCGGGCGGCCTGCTGAATAGTCCCAACCGTTCGAGCAAGGCTCCACGAACTGACCATGATGATCGCGAATTTCGCCGCCACCACACTGCGCGCCCGCGCCGGCCGCGCGATGCTTGCCTGCCTGTTGGGCGTCTCCCTGCCGGGCTTGAGCACCCTCGCCGGGGCGGCCGACTGGCCGATGGCGCGGGGCAACCCCGGTCTGACCGGCGTGGCGGGCGGCGCGCTCAGCACGAATCTCACCCTCAAGTGGACCGCCAAGACCGGCGACGCCATCAAGGGCGCGGCGGTGGTGGCCGGCGACACGGTTTTCGTCGGGTCTTACGACGAGAAGCTGTACGCGCTGGATTTGAAGTCGGGTGAAAAGCGCTGGGAGTTCGCCGCCGAGGACGCCATCGAATCGACGCCGCTGGTGCTTGATGGCCGCGTGTTCATCGGGGATTTGCGCGGGAATTTTTACGCGCTCGACGCCGCGACGGGGAAGTCGAACTGGGTGTTTACGACCGGCGACAAGATCGTCGGCGGCGCGAACTGGATCGCCGGGCCGGACGGTAAACCGCAGTCGATCCTGGTCGGCAGCCATGATTTTTTCCTCTACTCGCTGGATCCCGCCACCGGCAAAACGAACTGGGCCTACGAGACGGCCAATTACATCAACGGCTCGCCCGCCGTCGCCCAGGGCCGGACGGTGTTCGGCGGGTGCGACGCGCTTCTGCACGTCGTCGGTCTGGACAAGGGTGAGAAGCTGAAAGAAGTCGAGGCCGGTGCCTACATCATGGGCTCAGTGGCGCTCGACGGGAACCTGGCGTTCTTCGGCCACTACGACAACGAGGTGTGGGCCGTCGATATCGCGAAGGGCGAGAAGCTCTGGAGCTATCGCGACCGAAATTTTCCCTACTTCTCCTCGCCGGCCGTAAACGCCGACCGCGTGGTGCTCGGTGGCCGCGACCGGCGCGTGCATTGCCTCGACAAGCAAACGGGTGAAGCGGTCTGGGTCTTTCCCTCGCGGGGCCGCGTGGACAGTTCGCCGGTCATCTGCGACGGCAAGGTGGTGATCGGCTCGGATGACGGCCGGGTGTATTTGTTGAGCCTCGCCGATGGGAGCGAGCTGTGGTCCTACGAGATCGGTCAACCCGTGCAAAGCTCGCCCGCCGTGGCGAACGGCATGGTGTTCGTGGGGAGCGATGACGGAAACCTGTATGCGTTCGGACCGAAATGAATTTATGAGCACGACGACTGTTGAACCCCCGGTGCCCGCGCCGAAGCCCGTCTTCCAAAAGGAAACGACGGCCGGCAATTACTTTGTCTCGAACTACCCGCCCTTCGCGTTCTGGAAGAAGGAGGCGATCCCGGATTTCCTCGCGTCGCTGGACCAGCCCCCGCGACCGGGCGTACCGCTCGGGCTTTACACGCACATTCCCTTCTGCCGGAAGCGCTGTCACTTTTGCTATTTCCGCGTTTACACCGACAAGGATGCGGGCGCCATCCGTGGATACCTCGACGCCGTGTTGAAGGAATTCGCGGTCTATGCCGCCAAGCCCTTCATCGGCGGGCGCAAACCGAAGTTCGTCTATTTCGGCGGTGGCACGCCCAGCTACCTGTCGCCGGATCAACTGAAGTTTCTCACCGACGGCATGAAGGCCCTGCTGCCTTGGGACGAGGTGGAGGAAGTCACGTTCGAAGCCGAGCCGGGCACGTTGACAGATCACAAGCTGCAGGCCATTCGCGATCTCGGTGTGACGCGGCTCAGCCTCGGCATCGAGCACTTCGACGATCACATTCTCGAAATCAACGGCCGGGCGCATCGCTCGAAGGAGATCGCCCGCGCGTATGCGTTTGCCCGCGAAATCGGTTTCCCGCAGATCAACATCGATCTCATCGCCGGCATGGTCGAGGAGACCGAGGACAAGTGGAAGGAAGCGGTCGCCAAAGCCGTCGCCCTCCAGCCTGATTCGGTGACGATCTACCAGATGGAAGTGCCCTACAACACCGGCATCTTCAAGCAGATGAAGGCCGAGGGCAAACTCGTGGCGCCCGTCGCCGACTGGGAGACGAAACGCCGCTGGGTGGATTACGCGTTCGGCGAGTTCGAGAAGGTCGGCTACACGATGACCAGCACGACCACCGTCGTGAAAGATCCGGCGAAAGTGAAGTTCGTGTACCGCGAGGGCCTGTTCTCGGGGGCGGACATCATGTCCGTCGGCGTGGCGAGCTTTGGCCATCTGAACGGGATGCACTATCAAAACCAGCACGACTTCGATCCGTACGTCGAGGCGGTGAACGCGGGCCAGTTGCCGGTGTATCGCGCGCTGACCCCGACCTGGGAGGAGCACTACATCCGCGAGTTCATGCTCCAGCTCAAGCTCGGCAGCGTGAGCGCGGAGAAGTTCACCCGGAAATTCGGCAAGGACCCGCGCGAGCAGTTTGCAAAGCCGCTCCAGCGCTTGAAAGACTGGGGCTTCCTCACGAACGGCGGCGACCGCATCGGCGTCACGCGCGAGGGCTTGCTGCAAATCGACCGGCTGTTGCACGAGTTCTTCAAGCCGGAACACGAAACGGGGAGATATGCCTAGAAGCGCACAATCATATCCAGGCTACTTTTTTCTGGTACCAGAAGTTTATGGTCAAATGGGGCCTGCAACGAAGTTTGATCACCGCAAGCAGCCTCCCGTCGTGGAGAGGTTGGAGTATGTCTTTGACTCCTTTCCAGCGGACCCGATGTTTACAACTTCTCCGTGCTACCTCGCGTTCGCATCATTAGTGAAGGCATTCGAGCAAAGCAAACTGTCTGGCTTCTCAACGGCACCGGTCACAGTAAAGAAGGCTGATCAATACCATCTGATTTCTGGGCGCAAGCGACTGCCGGAAACGAAGATGCTGGTCATCACTGGAATCGCCGGCAGAGATGATTTCGGTCTGCTATACGATTGCAAACTGGTCTTGTCGTCCGCAGCACTGGCAATCGCGAAGCAGCACGGCTTAAGCAGATGCCGATGTTACGACGCGACAATTCCGCCGACCCGAGATGCTATTACCAGAGATGTCTGGAAGGATGCCCAAAAGTTTGCCGATGAGGTGAAAGAGAAACGCAAAAATGGGCGGCGTGCCTCTTGGCTTGGCGATTTACTCAAACAATGAACGTTGTCAATTCACATCCCGCCGTCCTTCCCTGGGCTTACCCACTGGATGAGTTTTATTCGCTGGCGGGCCTGCCCCTGCCCGAGATCGATCAGATTCGCGGCGAGGACATGCCGGAGCCATACCGCTCGCTGCTCGTGCATCAGAACGATATGACACCCACGCTGGAGAAGTTTCACGGCGGCAAGATCCACGTGCATGTGCTGCGGCGCGAGCAACGGAACGGCTTCTACTTCCGCGAGGTCGTCTTGGAAAAGGATGCCGACGACGCCCCGGTCGAGTTTGGCGCGATCAAAATCAACCTGAGCCTGTTCGAGCCGAAGGCGCGGCAGTTGATCCTGGGAGAACGCGAGCCGCTCGGACACATCCTGGCGGACTGCGCCGTCGTTCATTCCAGCCGGCCCAAGGCCTATTTGAAACTGCTGGCCGACGATCTCATCGGCCAGGCCCTGCGCGTGGGCCGGCGCACCGCGTTGTACGGTCGCCGCAACACCCTGTTTGATCCCCGGCAGCAGCCGCTCGCCGAGATTGTCGAGATTCTGCCGCCGGCCGCTTTGCAAAGTTGAAACCTCAATTATTCTTCCCCGATGCAAGCCAACGAAAACCATGACGTGTTGATCATCGGCGCTGGTCCGGCCGGGTGCTCGGCGGCCACGTTGCTCGCGGAGCAGGGCCACCGGGTGCTCGTGCTGGAGCGCGAAAAATTTCCCCGCTACCACGTCGGTGAGTCGCTCATTCCCTTCACCTACCCGGCATTGGAACGGCTTGGTCTGGTGGACCGGATGAAACAGTCGCACTTCGTCAAAAAATACTCCGTGCAGTTCGTGCAACCCAACGGCCGCGCGAGCCAGCCCTTCTATTTTTTCAACCGCTACGACCGCGAAACCATCGCCCAAAGCTGGCAGATTCTCCGGTCGGAATTTGATCAGATGCTGCTGGATTACGCGCGCGGCAAGGGCGCGGAGGTGCGCGAGGAAACCACCGTGACCGGTCTGTTGAAGGACGGCGAACGGGTGACGGGCGTGCGGGTAAAGGACCAGTCCGGGCATGCGACTGAGTTGCACGCGCCGATCACGCTGGATTGCACCGGCAAGGAAAGCTTCGCCGCGCTCCGCCAAGGCTGGCGGATGAAAGACCCCTATCTGAACAAGGTGGCGGTCTGGACCTATTACCAGGGCTCCACGCGCGAGAGCGGCATCGACGAAGGCCAGACCACGGTCGCAATGCTGCCCGACAAGGGCTGGTTCTGGCACATCCCGCAGCACGACGACCGGGTGAGTGTCGGCGTGGTGGCCGAGGGCAAGTACTTGTCGCGCGGCGGCGTGAAGGATCCCCAGGCCATCTTCGATCGCGAGGTCGGGGAGAATCTCTGGATCAAGGATCGCCTCGCCACCGGGCGGCAGGTCGGACCGTATTACGTGACCAGCGAGTACAGCTATCACACGAAGCATTGCGGTTGCGAAGGCTTGCTGCTGGTGGGCGATGCGTTCTGCTTTCTCGATCCCGTGTTCAGCAGCGGGCTGATGCTGGCGCTCAAGAGCGGCGTCATGGCCGCCGATGCCGTGCATGAAGCGCTCGTCGCCCGGGACTTCTCACCCGGCCGGTTTGCCGGCTACGCCTCGGGCCTGCGCGAGGGCATCGAGAACATGCGCAAGCTGGTCTATGCGTTCTACTCGCCGGATTTCTCCTTCAAACAGGTCATTGAGAAGTATCCCGATCTGGCGGGCGACATCACCGATTGCCTGAGCGGCGATGTGAACAAGGATTTCTCCCGGCTCTGGCGCGCGATCGGGGAGTTCTGTCCGCTGCCGGCGGATCTTCCCGTCGGCCAGCCTCACGATCCCGCGGTTGCTCAGGCGGCCTAGCCGCTCTGCGAGATTGCCTTTCGCGACGGAACCCGTCCATAATCCCCCTAGTTCCGTGAACATCGTCCAGATAACACCCGGCGCCGGCGGCATGTTTTGCGGCGGCTGTTTCCGCGACAACGCGCTGGTGGCCGCGCTGCGCAAGCGCGATCAAAACGTGCTGATGGTGCCTTTGTATCTCCCGCTCACGCTGGATGAACAGGACCAGACCGCGGGCACGCCCACGTTTTACAACGGCATCAACGTCTATCTCGAGCAGAAGTCAAAACTGTTCCGCAAAGCGCCCAAGTGGGTGCATCGCCTCGCCGGTTCTCCGCGCATTTTGAAGCTGCTGTCCAAGCGCGCGGTGAAAACGCGGCCCGCCGACGTGGGCGATCTGACCCTCTCCATGCTCCAGGGCGAGAACGGTCATCAGGCCCGCGAACTGGACCAGTTGATCGACTTTCTCCGCACGCAGGATGAGAAACCCGACGTCGTGGTCCTTTCCAACGCGCTGATGATGGGCATGGTGCGCAAGATCCGGCTCGAACTCGACTGTCCGGTGATCGTCACCTTGCAGGGCGAGGACTGGTTCGTGAATTCGCTCCCGGAGAAATTCCGCGAAACCTGCTGGCAGCATCTGGTGCATCGCGCGCAGGAGGTGGACCTCTTCGTTTCGCCCTCGCAGTATTACGCCGCCGAGATGATGCGTTACCTCCAGGTCGGGCCCGACCGCATGCGCATCGTTCACAACGGCATCAACCTCGACGGCTACATGCAGTCCGCCGTGGCGCCGCATCCGCCCTCGCTCGGCTACTTTGCCCGCATGTGCGAGGAAAAGGGGCTGGGCCTGCTGGTGGACACCTTCATCGAGCTGAAGCGCCGCGATCGCGTGCCGCACTTCAAACTGCGCGTAGGCGGTGGCTGCGGCCCTTCGGATGAGCCCTACGTCGAGGAATTGAAGAACAAGCTGCGCAAAGCCAGGTGCCTGAAGGATGCGGAGTTTTATCCCAACCTGTCCCGGGGCGACAAGCTGGCCTTCTTCCGCCAGCTCACGGTGTTTTGCACGCCGGCGCTGTATGGCGAGTCGTTTGGACTTTACCTGATTGAAGCGATGGCGGCCGGCGTGCCCGCCGTGATGCCGCGCGTGGCCGCGTTCCCCGAGATCTTCGAAGCCGTGGGCGCGGGCGTGCTGGCCGACGCCAATCCCGTCGCCCTGGCCGATGCCATCATGCCCTTCCTGCGCGATCCCAACACCGCCCGCGAGTACGGCGAACGCGTGCGCGAAAGCACGCACAACTTGTTCAGTGTGGACCTGATGGCGGAGCGGATGGTGGCGGTTTACGAGGAGGCCGCCGAGACGTGGCAGGCCGCCCGCCAAGCCGGAAACCCGTCCGCGGAAACCGCCAACGCCTGAGCCGCCATGCCCAGCGAATTCACCGTCCGCCGCCGCGTCGAGTTTTCGGAAACCGACATGGCCGGCATCGTCCATTACTCGAATTTCTTCCGCTACATGGAGACCGTCGAGCACGCCTTCTATCGCTCGCTCGGCTTCTCCGTCGTCCATGATCGGCACGATCCGCCGGTGGGTTTTCCCCGCGTCCACGCCTCGTGTGATTACTGGAAACCGCTCCGCTTCGAGGACGAGATCGAAATTCATCTTCGCGTGATCGAGAAGAAGGAAAAGGCGCTCACACACCAGATCATCTTTCGTAAAGTAAGCGGCGACCGCTTCCCGGAAGTCGCCCGCGGCAGGCTCGTGGTGGTGTGCGTGACCAAGGGACCGGATGGCCGGATGGCGTCGGTGCCGATACCGGCGGACATCGCCGACAAGCTTGAGGTCACTACTCTGCTGCCGCCACCGGAACGGGGTTGAGTTCGTGGGGGTGGCTGAAGTCAAGCTCGCACGGACGGCGGGTGAGGAACACTTAATGGCCGATGAAACTGCGGCTGGATCTGCTGGACCACCTGAAGGACGAGGACATCCTCGCGGAGGTGCTGGCCAACAATCACCGCTACAAGCCCGAGCCGCTTTTCTCAAAAACCGGAGTTGGGAGTTTGTCATCGGCCTCAATCGGGGAGCGTGCGAGCGAGGAGGCGCGCAGCACGGATTTAATCAGGAAACTCAAGCAACGTGCCGCACGGAGTGGGAAGCGGCGCGGTCGCAAGTCCTGAGTCTCGGTGAGGTGTTGGATTTTCTGCGGCACTGCCATCGCTCCGCACCCTTCCTATTCTTCAACGGCAACACCTTTGGAGGTCTCTGCAAAAGTCCCAAATGCCGGAGCGCGGAGCATTGCTCCGCTCGAATAGCGCCATGGAATCGCGGAGCAATACTCCGCGCTCCATGCGCTCCGTGCGCGAGGACAACTTTTGCAGAGGTCTCCTTCGGTGTAATTGCCCGCCGCGTACTGGCCGCGATCATCATTGAGTTTCCGCTCGGGCGTCGCCGTGAAGCCGGTTCGCTCGCGGAGTCGGCGGATTTCCGACCCGGCGATCGCATCAAGACCCTGCGCGGCTCAACCCACGGGTGATCGTGTGGTTGCAACCCGATGGCAAGGTCGTGTGGCGACCGGATCGAAGCTCGGCGGAGCTGATCGCCCTGCCGGAAAGCCTGCTGCGGGCCAGCGGTTGAGCCAGCGCATCCGGTTCGCGGTCATGCTCCGCTAAAGTTCAATCAGCCCGAATCGAGTACTTCTCCCGCACCGCTTCCGGCAACGGCTCGGCCCGGCCGGTGGCGAGGTTCACCAGCGTGTAATCACACCAGCCGTGACAGCTCTGCTTGCGGTCCGGCAGGCGCAGGATTTCAAACCACACCTTCACGCCTTCTTTGAAGAAGTCTTCGATGCGGGTCCGCACGAGCATGCAATCGCCCAGTTTGAGTGGCCGCTTGTACTCGATGAACGAACGTCGCACCACCCAGCCGAGACCTTGCTGGAGAAACTCCTCCATCCCCATGCCGTAGCAACGCTTCATCTGGTCGAACCGCGCCGCCAGCACGTAGTCGAGATAGCGCGTGCTGTGGACGTGTTGAAACAAATCCAAGTCATCCGGCCGTACGGCCAGCTCCGTCTCGAAGATCGCTCCGGGATAATTCATGCGCCGCCGAAAGCCTAGGCGGCGGCGTCCTTGGCGGAAAGCTGGAAAGCCACCCTAACGGCGGATGCCGCAGATACCTCACGCGTGCCGCCCTTGTCATCTGCGGTGCGGTTCCTCACTCTGCCGGCATGTCGATCGCCGAAAACCTAGCCGCCATCCGGGCGCGTATCGCCGCCGCCTGCGCGCGATCCGGTCGAGCCCCCGGGGACGTGTTGCTTCAGGCGGTCAGCAAAGGCCAGTCAACCGGGGCCATCGAGCAGGCGGCGGAGGCGGGCCTGCTGGTTTTTGGCGAAAGCAAGGTGCAGGAGGCCAGGGCCAAGATTCCCTTGTGCCGCGGGACGTTGACCTGGCACATGATCGGCCACCTTCAGACGAATAAATGCCGCGAGGCCGTGCAACTGTTTTCCATGATCCAGAGCGTGGACTCCCTGCATCTCGCGGAGGAGCTCAACCGGCGTTGCGAACAGGCGTCCCGCACCATGCCCATCCTGCTGGAAGTGAACGTCGCCGGGGAGGCGAGCAAGTTTGGCTATGCGCCGGCCCGCTTGCTCGAGGAACTGGCGGCGCTCAACGCCCTGCCGCGCATCGAGATTCACGGTCTGATGACGATCGCCCCGTACACCACCGTCGCCGAGCAGGCCCGGCCTTTTTTTCGGGAGCTGGCCGGCCTGCGCAAGCGCGGCGAGGATCAGTTGGGAGTGCCCTTGCCGCAGCTCAGCATGGGCATGAGTGGTGATTTTGAAGTGGCGATCGAGGAGGGGGCGACCCTGGTCCGGGTTGGCACAAGTCTGTTCGGTTCCCGGCAGCGGGCAGGCGCTTGAACCAGCGAAGTGCTTGACGGCGTTCGCAAAGAACCTGAATTTATCGGCGTTCGCCCGTTCAGGTCGAACACTGGATGGCGGGGTAGCCAAGTGGTAAGGCACGGCTCTGCAAAAGCTGCATTCGTCGGTTCGATTCCGACCCTCGCCTCCAATTCCAACTGCGTGTGCAGTAGCGGTTTAGGAGGTTCGGGAGTCCAAAGGGACACCAAAACGGACACCAGTTTTCCAACTCCGTCAGGATTCGGCGTAACCGGGCTTTACTCCCCGACTACTCGCTGACCTTTCGGAACCGGCTTCATCTATCTTCGCGGTTGCACAGGACAACCATGAAGACACGTTACCGTTTGATCCGTCGGAGCAGCCGGGGAGGCATGTTCTATTGCGTGGACAAACAGACCGGCAAGCCGGCCAGTTTGCACACGACCAACGAGGATGAAGCCCGCCAGATCGTGGAAGCGAAAAACGCGGCCATCCGCCAGCCGGTGCTCAATCTCCAGATTGCCAAAGCCTACATCGCGGGCAGCGACAGCGGCATCAACACCCGCACCTGGCAGCAGGCCATCGAGGCGGTTACCAACACCAAGCAGGGGGCGAACAAGGAACGCTGGCAGCGCGTGGTCAAGGACCGGGCGCTGTTGCCGCTGCTGCCACGCGTCCTCATCGAAACGCCCGGCGAACAGTTGCTGCGGGTACTCCAGACCGGAACCGTGTCCACGAACGTTTATCTCCGGCGCCTGCACAACTTCTGCGTGGACATGAACTGGCTGCCGTGGCCACTGATCCCCAAGCGCCAGTGGCCGGCCGTGCGCTTCAAGGACAAGCGGGCGATCACCTGGGAGGAACATTGCAAAATAGTCGCACGGGAGTTGAACCTGGAGCGGAAGGCGTTCTATCAACTGGCCTGGCATCTGGGCGCCTCGCAATCGGATTTAGCACACCTGCA
>ERZ761602.7389-NODE-7389-length-11689-cov-25.746691_pt1 | contig 11689 bp, 9 predicted proteins | sample MGYA00512165_ERZ761602 | MGnify/ENA primary metagenome ERZ761602 (study PRJEB28899, sample SAMN02445085) | bioreactor sludge metagenome | biome: EBPR sludge; isolation source: Thorneside wastewater treatment plant | place: Australia: Brisbane, Thorneside... | reverse complement strand
TTGTCAGCTTGACGGGCGCGCTTGCGGGCTTGTGCGCTGTTGGCCATGTAAATTTCCGAAATTGTTTGAATAACCGGGGATTATAACAAAGACGCGACGTCCAACAATGGTTTTTTCAACACTTGCCGCCAGCATCGGGAGTCCGCCCGATCCAGATTCATCGCCGCTCCTCTAAACTGGCGCAAATCAAGCAACGCGAGATGGCCAATAGCGCCCCGGCTCTCGCCTACTCGACAGGCAATCGGAAATCCTTGTAGGTCATCTCGATCCTCAGGATGCTGCCGACGCGCCTGCCATCGATCTCCCCCGGCATGAAACGCATGCGTCGGAACGCTACAACCACTGCGTCATGAACCCTCGCAGGCATGTCGGTGAATTCCGTCTCCGTCCCCGTAACTTCGCCGGAATCGCTGATCCAGATCCTCAGGACAACGCGGTCGCTCCTGCCATCAGGCTCGGGCTCGAGCGTGCCCGGATCCTCCAGCACGGTCAGGGGGTACGGACGTACAGTCAGCTGGTCGCTCGAAAAGTAGCGCAACTCTCCGGAGCCGTCGCCCGGCCCATGATCCATCGTCGGCTTCGTGGAATTTCCCTCGCGGTCGGGAGTTCCCGGCGTGAGGGTCTCGGAATCGTTGCCCTGCAATGGCGCGGACGGCGCCGCCTCTTCCTTGTACGCAGCTTCGGGAGGTCGGTCATTCTCCGGCGTGTCGCGGTTCGCCACGCCGACGAGGCGAGCGGTGATTTCATGCCGGCTCGCACCCCCTTCGCCGCCTCCGGGCGCAGCCCCTGACAGGGGCGGCAACACGGCCAGCACGTGAAGGAGAAGCGACAGGAACAGAGCCGGCAGGAGACGCCCGCATCCGGCGGGTTGCCCGCAGCGTGAAGAACCGACAGGAGACATTGTCAGAGGCGATGGGAACATGGCACCGGGACAAGCTTATATTCGTGAAACACAAAGGGCACTCGGGTTCGGGCAACGAGCGATTGCGCCTTGCAACCGGACCGCCCCTCCGCACGACGGCACGATACCCTGCCGCCGCTCGTTCCGTCTGACCACTCGGAGCCATTCCTCGACCGGTCGTCGGAACGGCTGCTCCAACCCGCCCGGTCGGCCTATGATTCAGTCGCCGAACCAATCCGTATTGTTGCGCGCCCCGTCTCGTCAGGGACAGGGCGGACAAAGAGGAAAACGATGAAAAGGAAACTTGGCTTCACGCTGATCGAACTGATGATCGTTGTCGCGATCGTCGGCATCCTGGCCACTATCGCCTACCCGGCTTACACCGATTATCTGATCCGCGGCCGTATTCCGGACGCGACATCGGCCTTGGCCGCCAAGCGGGTTCAGATGGAACAGTACTTCCAGGACAACCGCACCTATGTTGGCGCGCCGGCGTGCGTCGCCGATGCGAACTCCAGCCGGTTCTTCACTTTCTCCTGCAATCCCGCCGCAACCGCAACGACCTATACGTTGGAGGCCGTCGGCGTCGCACCAATGGCCGGCTTCGGCTATACGATCACTCAGGCAAACGCGAGAGCCTCGAATATCACCCGCGCCGGCTGGGCGAATCCGAACCCCAACAATTGCTGGGCCATCAGGAAAGATGGTAGCTGCTCATGAAACCGGATCGCCAGGCGGGAATGAGTCTGATCGAACTGATGATCGGCATTGCGGTGTTCGGCATCCTGCTTGCGCTCGGGGTGCCGACCTTTGCCCGCTGGACCCAGAACAGCCAGATTCGCAACTCCGCCGAGGCCATCCATAACGGCCTGATGCTTGCCCGGGCCGAAGCCGTGCGCCGCAACACGACCGTCCGCTTCCAGTTCGTCACGACGACGACCAGTGCTTGCGCACTGTCGGACACCGGCGCCAACTGGGTGGTCAGCCTGGACAGTCCGGCGGGCGCCTGCGACGCGACGCCTTCCGACAATGTCGCACCGCGCATCGTCCAGGTTCGTTCCGCGGCCGAAGGTTCACGCAACGCCGCCATCGATGCCGGCGGGGTATCGCTAATCACCTTCAACGGCACGGGCCAGGCAACCGGTGGCGCTCCGGCAGCCATTGATGTCACCAATCCAACCGGCGGCGCCTGTGCCACCGCGGCCGGCCCGATGCGCTGCATGCGCGTGACGGTGGCAACCGGCGGCCAGATCCGCATGTGCGATCCGGCACGCGCCGCCAACGATCCCCAAGGGTGTTGATATGATCTCCCAACATGATCCCGCCCGTCAGCAGTCCGGCATGATCCTCATCGAAGCGCTGCTGGCGATTCTCGTCTTTTCGCTCGGCATTCTCGCACTCGTCGGCCTGCAGGCCGCTGCGGTCAAGCAATCGGCCGATGCCAAGTACCGTACCGAGGCGGCCCTGCTGGCCAACGAAATCATCGGGCAGATGTGGGTCAGCGACCGGACGACGTCGGTGTTGCAGGCGAACTTCAATAGCCCCGGGGGCGCTACCTATGTCAACTGGCTTGGCAGGGTCAGCGGAGTTCTCCCGGGCGTTGTCGCCAACTCTCCGACCGCGCCAACCATCGCTATCGACGCAGAAGGCATCGCAACGGTAACGGTCGCATGGAATGCCCCCAACGAACCTGCCGGCACTCCGCCCCATCAGTATGTCGCCATTGCCCAGATCCGGTAGAGGAAATCGACGTGAAGACAAGACCCTGTGATTCGCGTTCCGGGCAGTCCGGCTTCAGCCTGATCGAGATCATGGTCGGCATGGTGATCGGCCTGCTCGCCATCATCGTCATGATGCAGGTGTTTGCCACCTCCGAGGAGCGCAAGCGTACCGCCAATGCCGGCAGCGACGCGCAGAACAGCGCGGTGATCGCCCTCGATACCATGCAACGCGACATCGGCCAGAGCGGTTACGGTTTTGCGATGACGCGACTGCTCGGCTGCAATCTGCAATTGCCATTCGGGGCGCCCGTACCCATCGCTCCGGTCATCATCAACCCGCCAGTGGCCGTGATTCCCGCTGGCGATGCCAATACCGACACCCTGCTGGTCTCCTACGGCCTCGGCAACGATCAGCCCGAAGGGTACAACGTCCTGATCCAGAGCGGCACGACGTATACCATCGTCGGCACCGGCATGTTGCGGGTGGGGGACCGGGTGGTCGCCGCGCCGGCAGTCTGTGGTGCGACAACGCTGGTGCTCGGCACCGTCCAGACGGTGAATGCCTCGGCCATTCAACTGTCGACTTCCGCGGCTGGCACCGGGCTTTTCAATCTGGGAGCGACACCCAGGTTCCTCGCCTATGCCGTGCGCAACGGCAATCTGGTGGTCTGCGACTACATGGCCGCCAATTGCGGCGACGCCACGGCGGCAACCCTCGCCAACCCGGCCATCTGGCGACTCGTCGCCGAGAACATCGCCAGCCTGCGCGCCCAATATGGGCGCGACACTTCGGGACCGCCGATGGATGGCACGGTCGACACCTACGACCAGACGACTCCGGCGACGGCCTGTCAATGGGCGAGGATCCCGGCGGTCCGCCTGGCCCTGGTGGCGCGCAGCGCCCAGTATGAAAAGGAAAATGTCACCCTTGCCGCACCGCAATGGTCGGGCTCGACCAGTCCCACACCCGTTGTCATCGGCGTCCCGACAAATCCGGATGGGACTGCTGACGCCTTGTGGCAGAGGTATCGCTACCGGGTGTTCGAGACCGTCGTGCCGATTCGCAACGTCGCCTGGATGGGAGCAGTCTCGGGATGCTGAACAGGGTAACCATCATGCAAAATCGAACCAGCGCGCCGCGCGCGCAGTCAGGGGTCGTCCTGGTCATCGCGCTGATCATCCTGATCGCGATGACGATCGCCGGGATCGCGATGATCCGTTCGGTCGATCTCACCAACATCATCGCCGGCAATCTCGCCTTCAAGCAGGCGGCCACCCATTCCGGCGATACCGGGGTCGAAACGGCATTCAACTGGCTGACCACCAACAACGTTGGAACATTCCTGCACACCGACGTTGCCAACCAGGGCTACTCGGCCAACGGCAACGCTGCGACACGCAGCCCCGCCGCCGGGCAAACCTGGGAAGCCTACTGGGCGACCTTGCCGGCAACCCGGATCAGAACCTTGGCGCCCGACGCCGCTGGAAACACCGTTTCCTACATCATCGACCGCCTGTGCGCCAACGCCGGAAACCCGACTACGGGAGCCAATTGCTCGGCGTCGACCGTGTCGTCGGTCGCCAGCGGCTCCGGGGAAGAAGGCGGCGAGAAAGCCATCACCTCGTCGTCGGCGATTTATTACCGCATTACCGTCCGCATTGCGGGTCCGCGCAATACCGTCAGCTTCATCCAGTCTACGGTGACGCTGTGACCCCCTCGCCCCTTGCCATCGAACCGTCCGCAACGCCCAGATCGATCAGGAGTTTGCCATGAACGCCCATTCCTTCCTCAGCCGGAGCAGCATTCTCGCTTCCGCCCTGACTGTGACCGTAGGCGCGCACGCCGCGCTGACGGATCTGTCGACCCTGCCGCTGAGCACGTATTACGCGCCGTCGTCGGTCGACGTCAAGCCGAACATCCTGTTCGTCCTCGACGATTCCGGCAGTATGGACTGGGACGCGATGCCGGACCAGGCAACGTGGTTCGATGACTACAACGACCAGTATCGTCCGACCAACTACGCCAACGTCGATAACTACATGCCGCCCTACATGCGCTACAACAGCGCCTTCAACGGCATCGCCTACAACCCGGCCGTCCGTTACCTGCCGCCGGTTCACTACAACGCGGACGGCAGCGTGAATGCGACGACCTATCCCTCGATGACCGGGACGTCGGCAGCGACCGGCGGCGTCAACTGGGTCGCGGTGAGGAACGACGGCTACGGCGTCCAGAGCACCAATACCAGCAATCTGAGCGGCGGGGTCTACGCTTATGTCACCATCCCCGGACAGTATTGCGACCAGCCGAACCTGCGGACATGCGCGACCCAGACAGCGCCGTCCACCGCCTATCCATATCCGGCGCTGATGCGCTGGTGCACGACCGCCGCCCTGACCGACACGACATGTCGCGCCACCTGGGATGCGTCGCGAATGTATCCGCGGATGCCGGCTCCGCGTATCGCAACGATTGCGGTTTCCGGATCCAGTTCGGCCGTAGTCAGCGGAATTACCGTCGGCGGCTTGCAGATCATGAACGCTGCGACCGCCCCCTCATCCACAAACGGCATCGTCGCCAACCGAATCCGCGACGCCATCAATGCCTGCTCCAATGTCGTGCCGAGCGGCAGCAACTGCACCACGGTCGGTTATTCGGCGACGACCAATGGTTCGACGGTCACCATTTACGCGCCGGGAGCGACCAGCGCGACACCGGCGGCAGCCAGCAGCGGCACGACACTCGCGATCAGCGCATTCGCCCGAAGCAATATCCCCCTGCCGTACTGGCGGGATACGAACCCGAACCCGAACCAAAGTTCGAGCACCATTCCGGGCGAAAACCTGCGCCACACGATTACTCCCTTCATCACCAGTTATCCCTATCCCGGCTCCGCGACCAAGGCGCCCGGCCGTACCGACTGCGCCGCATCTACCTGCACCTATACCGAGGAAAAGACCAACTATGCCAACTGGTATGCGTATTACCGCACGCGCATGCAGTTGATGAAGACTGCGGCGAGCCGGGCCTTTGCCCAGATCGACAAGCCGGCCGACATCGCCGCCGGCACTTCCCGCTTCCGCGTCGGCCTGATGTCCATCAACAACAATACCGGTTCGGATTTCGTGAATCTCGACGAATTCAGGACCGCCCACAAGAACAACTGGTACAACAGGCTTTTTGCCGCCTACCCATACAGCGGCACGCCTCTGCGCACGGCATTGTCCACCGCCGGTCGCCTCTACGCCGGAAACCTGAACTCCTCGACCTTGAACGGCGTCAACGTGGTCGATCCGCTGCAGTATTCCTGCCAGCAAAACTACACCATCCTGTCCACCGATGGTTTCTGGAACCAGGGCGCCGGCTACATGCTCGATGGCTCGACGCGCGTCGGCGATCAGGATGGCGCCTGGCCGGCCCCCTACAACGACGGCGGCACGGCGGTCCCGCAGCAACGCACCAGCCGCTTGCAGTCGAGCACCGAAACCCAGTGGGCGGAAAGGGGAACGCTGCAGTCGCGGGCGACGCAGTTGCAGTCACGCACACAGCAACTCCAATCGAGGACGGTAGGGGCCACCAACACCGGCAACTCCAACCGCGTTACGCGAACGAGTTCCGACTGGGGTTCAACCTGGACCAACTGGGGCAGCATTGGCAGCGGTTGCACGGTTGACAACTCCGGGCAAAACCAAAGGCAGTGCGCATGGCTTCAAGGGGCCGCTTGGACCAACGTGAGCAGTTGCGCCCCTGGTGCCACTTCCGCGTGCCGGTATTCAGGAACCTGGTCGGCCTGGGGCAACGTGTCGAGTTGTACCGCGAACCCGCAAGACAATACTGGTACGGCAGGGCCGGCATGGGAAAGCGCGATTGAATGCCAGACGATCAACACTTCGTCATGGACAAATGCGGCCAGTTGCACGCCTGGCACCAACCCAGACGGTAGCGGCACCGCCTGCCAGTATTCTTGGGCAGCGGCGGCAGCAACGCCCACCATCACGCCGGCCTATGTCGCGAATGATTACACCAATGCAACGGTGTACCGGAACCCCACATACACCAACTCGACCTGGACAAATGCCACGACGTGCACGGAGGAAACGGACTACAGCGCCTCGGGCACCAGGGCAACCTGTCGCTATGGCAGTTGGTCCTCATGGGGGAATGTGGCCTCGTGCACCCCGGTCGCCCAGTCGGCGGGCCCCAATTACACCGTCGGCACCGCGGTCGAGTGCCAGAGCGTCGCCAGCGGCGGTTACGTCAGCGACACGCTGGCCGATGTCGCGGCCTACTACTACAGGACCGACCTGCGCAGTCCGACGGCAAGCGCCCCGAACGCAACCGGCACCTGCACCGGGCCGACGATCGCCCCGTCGACCACACCGAACGATCTCTGCGAAAACGACCTGGTACCCAATGGCCGCGACGTGGCAACGACGCAGCACATGACGACCTTCACCCTCGGCCTGGGCGCGCAGGGGAAGATGCTCTTTTCGCCGACGTACTGGACCGACACGACCGGAGACTTCGCTTCGGTGAGGAACGAGGTCACCGCCGATCCGGCCAACGGGATATGTGGCTGGATGGCCGCTGGTAGCCGGTGCGTGTGGCCCACCCCCTCGGCGGACAACCCGGCCAATATCGACGACCTGTGGCATGCGGCAATCAACGGTCGCGGCTCCTATTTCAGCGCGACCGACCCGACCTCGCTGGCGAGCGGCCTGGCCAGCACCCTGGGCACCATCGTCGATACGCCGCGGCCGGGCACCTCGGCGGCGGCGGCGAGCAGCAACCCGAACATCAGCGCCGGCGACAATTACGTCTTCAGTTCCTACTACAAGTCGGTCGACTGGTATGGCGATCTCTACCGCCAGCGCTTCGACATTGCCACCAGGGCTCTCTCCCCGGCGGTGGACTGGTCGGCGAGCGCCATGCTCGATTGCGCCACGACATCCTGGACGACGGGCAGGGCCTATGTCGCCGGGGATGTCTATCGCTACGGGGATGCCTGCTATCTGGTGACCACCGACTATGTCGCGGGCGCCACCTTCTCGACGGTCGACACCGACAACTCGTCCAGAGTGACTTATTCGCCAGCGTCCTGTTCGACCGCCTGGGCGCCCAACACCGCCTATGCGGTCGGCAGCATCTTCTCTCAGGGCACGCCCGCGATCTGCCGCTACGTCATCAATGCCTATACCTCAGGCGATACGTTTGGAATTTCCGATACGGCCAACACGAACGCGGCCTATGTCGCCGGAGCGCCAACGGCCTGCTCGACGCCCTGGGCAGCCGGCGCCACCTATGCAGCGGGCAGCACGTTCACGAGGAACGGGGTCTGTTACGACGTCACCAGCGCCTATACGTCAGGCACCAGCTTTGGCGCAGTGGATACGACCAACACGATCAGCCCCTATGTCCCGCGAACCATCTACACCAGGGGCAGCAGCGGCTTTGCCAGCTTTGACTGGAGTGGCCTGAGCGCAACGCAGAGGGCCTACTTCACCAAGCCCGCCATCGGCTATGTCGCAGGGCCGCCGGCAACGGGTCTTTCCCAGTTCTGCACGCCGGCCGGCACCGGCTCCTGCCTGAACAGCACGGCTCAGGACAACACGACCGTGGCAACCGGCGGAGCGGCCGGCGAGGCGCTGGTCAACTTCCTGAGAGGCGACCGCAGCAATGAAGGCACCTTCTTCCGTACGCGCAAGCACGTGCTGGGCGATATCGTTTCTTCGGAGGCGCGCTACGTCAAGACGCCCATGTTCGAGTACACCGATCCCGGATACAGCGACTACAAGTCGTCGACCCTGATTACCACGCGCGCCAGTGCGGTCTATGTCGCCAGCAACGACGGCATGCTGCATGCGTTCAATGCCGAAACCGGGAAGGAATTGTGGGCCTACGTCCCGGAGTTGGTGCTTCCGCAACTCCATCGACTGGCTGATCCGAATTACGGCCAGAATCACCAGTACTACGTCGATGGGAGCCCGGAGGTCGGCGATGTTTGCCCGAGCACACCTACCACACCCTGTTCCGGCGCCCAGTGGAGGACCATTCTTGTCGGCGGCCTCAACCGGGGCGGGAGGGGCTATTACGCCCTCGACATCACCGATCCGGCGAATCCGGCGCTGCTTTGGGAATTCACCAACGCCAACATGGGCTACTCCTACGGCAATCCGCGCATCACGAAGCTGAAGACCGGCCGATGGGTGGTCCTGGTGTCATCCGGTTACAACAATCCGGATGGCGTTGGCCGCCTGTTCGTCCTCGACGCGTATAGTGGCGCCTTGATCCGGACAATAAGCACCAGCGCAGGAAATTCCGGCACCCCCAGCGGGCTGGCGAGGATCAGCGCCCATTCGACGACTGCCGATACGGACAACACGACCATCGCGGCGTACGGCGGGGACATGCTCGGCAATCTCTGGCGTTTCGACATCAATGGCGACATCGGCGCGCCTGGCTACGACGCACAGCTTCTGGTGAACTTCCGGGATGGCCTCGGCGCCACGCAGCCGATCACGGCAAAACCGGTGGTTACCACGGTTGATGGAAGGCCGGTCGTCTATGTCGGCACCGGCAGCTATCTTGGTGTGAGCGATGTCGGCAGCACTCAGTCGCAAACCATGTACGCGGTCAAGGACAAGTTCGACGCGACGACCTACAGCAACCCGCGCGCGAATGGCAGCGGCTTCGTCGCGCAGACGCTGGTTGCCACGACCTGCACCAACGAAGGCCTAGACAACTGCATTCCGGGAGAGAACATCCGCAAGATAACGTCTCCCGCGGATCCACCGGTCAACTGGTCAACCGGCAGCGGCTGGTACGTCGACTTCCTGACGCCTGGCGAGCGCGCCAACACCGACCCCGCACTGGCACTGGGAACCCTCGCCTTTACGACGAATACGCCGAATAACGCCAGCGTCGAGCCTTGCGGCGAGCCTGGAGCGGATACTTCCGCCGCCTGGTTCTACTCTCTCGACTACAGAACCGGCGGGCCCGTGTATACGTCCAATGGAGTGGTCGCGCGCAGCCTGGGCAACGTGATCGTGACACGCCCGGTGCTGATCCGCCTGCCGGACGGGACGGTCATGGCACTGATTCGCACGTCTGGTAGCGGTGCTAACAACGGAGGACCCGGTGGAGGCGCCGGCGCCGGCGCCGGATACTTCCCGGGCGGATCCGGAGGCGGCGGGACATTGAATCCCAAAGTACCGATCAACCCGTCCGGTGGAACCAGCCGTCGCGTGTCGTGGAGAGAGATAACCAACTGAGCCGAACGCGGCCAGCGGTCTGCCACCCCCCGGTTCAATGAACCGGGGGGTTTTTCATTCAGGCTTCATTTCCGGCAAACCGGGGAGTTCCACGAGTTCCTGCAGCAACGAAACGCCCTCTCCGGCGCCAATTGCCGGCGATGAGAATGCTCCAGTCAACTGGCCGATGCGGTCGACCTCCCTTCTGACAGGAATTTCCGGAGCGGAGGCGTCGACGGTGATGTCAATCTTCTCCCAGCCAGCCATTCCGGATCGATCTCGTCCGGCCCGTCGATCAGGTGGCCGGCGATGCCGCGGGCAATCGCCACTTCCTTAAGGCGCCGCGAGTTGGAACTGTTCGGGCTGCCGACGACGATGACCAGGTCGCACTGTTCGGCCAGCGCCTTGACGGCGTCCTGGCGGTTCTGCGTCGCGTAGCAGATGTCGTCCTTCTTCGGACCCTGAATATCGGGGAACTGCTCCTTGAGGGCAGCGATGACGACCGAGGCATCGTCGTGCTCTTGGTGACGAAGCGAAACGCACCGGGAGCATGGACCCTGGGACTTCTGACATCTTCGGGTGTTTCGACAAGGCCACATGCCATCGCGGCTCTGCCCCATCGTTCCCTCGACCACGGGATGCCCCTTGTGGCCGATCATCACCATTTCCAGTGCCTGGTTGGGCATCCTGCCGACTTCGACATGCACCTTGGTGACCAGCGGACAGGTGGCGTCGAAGACCTTGAGGCCACGCGCCTCGGCTTGGTCGCGCACCGCCTTCGAGACCCCGTGGGCGCTGAAGATCACCGTGCTGCCAGCCGGCACTTCGATCGGCGTTGCCGACTCGGACCTGCGACGCTCGGAAACAACATTGGTCCATGGCTTTTTTGGTTTGATTGTGTTGTCAACAAATAGAACTGTCCGGTTTTATAGCAAGTGAATTGTCCGCTTTGTGCTTGGCGGGGAAATCGGTGGAGGGCGGAGCCCGGAGCCGATTTCCCCGCCAAGGGCGGTCGCGACGGACTTACGCAACTGCCTTCAAATCGGGTGGCTGGAACTGGCCGTCCGGGCTGTAGTCAGCCAGCTTGCGCGGGCCGTGGTAGAGGGCTAAAGAACCATCGATGCGGCGCAGCACCGCCACCTTGGCTTTGACGTAATGGCAGCGATGACGGTCGACCGGAATCTGAAGCTTCATCCCTTCAAAACTGACGCAGTTATCCGCCCCGGCCTGGCGCTCGAAACGCTCGCCCAGGATGTCATTCAACGGCTCGCCAATCCAGGCGACGAATGCGCTGCCTTCTTCCATGGCGGGCTGCATGAATTCGGCGTTGAAAGGTCGGTAGGTCTAGCGATTGGCCGCCGCCATGCCGGTGATGCCCGCTAGCGCCAGTTCGCGGGGCAAGCGCTCCTGGTGCGTACCAAACTGCCGCTCGGAACGCCCTCACCCATTCATGTGTGCTGCCATCCCGATGGATCATCAAGCCCGGCAAGGGCGAGCGTTCCCGGCGTTTGCGATGCGCTCCCCGCGCCTTGGCCTTGGGGACCAGACCGGCTTCCTGCAAGCGGTTCTTGACCCAGGTGTAGCTCCTCGCGCCGTCGTCCTTGCAATACCAGGCGTAGAAGTGCTTCACACGCCACCCCGAATGGCGCTGGCGATAGGTATCGGTCAGCCGCATCACCTCATCCACCGGCGCTTTCTTGTGGGAAACCTGCTCCAGTCGCCGATCCATCAAACCCTCCAGACCCAAGGCTTCATAACGCGCCAGATAACGCCGAAAGGTCCGCTCACAAACCCCTAGCAAACTCGCCGCTTCCGC
>ERZ761602.7388-NODE-7388-length-11690-cov-4.195703_pt1 | contig 11690 bp, 9 predicted proteins | sample MGYA00512165_ERZ761602 | MGnify/ENA primary metagenome ERZ761602 (study PRJEB28899, sample SAMN02445085) | bioreactor sludge metagenome | biome: EBPR sludge; isolation source: Thorneside wastewater treatment plant | place: Australia: Brisbane, Thorneside... | reverse complement strand
CTGCGCAATGTCAGCGTCGGCAGCTATGTCCGTCCGGGCGACGTCATCACCACGCTCGACGCCATCGGACTGATCAAGGCCGACTTCACGGTGCCGGAGCGCTATCTGTCGGTCCTCAAGCCGGGACTCACCATCGCGGTCGGCGTCGCCGCCTATCCGGGCGAGACCTTCGCGGGCGCGGTCGCCAGCGTCGATACGCGGATCGACCCGGTGACCCGCGCCGTCAAGGTTCGCGCCGAACTGCCCAATGCCGACCTGCGGCTCAAGCCGGGCATGCTCATGACGGTGGTGCTGAACGTCTCGGAGCGCTCGGCGCTCGCGGTTCCGGAATCGGCGCTCGTGTCCCAGGGCGAAAAGCGCTTCGTGTTCGTGGTCGATGCCGATTCCAAGGCCCAGCGGGTGGACGTGACGACGGGCCTCGTGAAGCCGGGACGGGTCGAGATTCTCTCGGGCCTCAAGGAAGGCGACCGGGTCGTCAGCCAGGGGACCAACAAGGTCATTCCGGGACGCCCCGTCAGCGCCGCAGGCGATGACGGGGCCAAGCCGGTGGCGGCGAGCGGCGGGGCCAACCCCTCATGATCCTGAGCGACATCTCCGTCCGCCGCCCCGTCTTCGCGACCGTCCTGTCGCTGCTGCTGGTCGCGTTCGGCGTCCTGTCCTTCGTCGGACTGCCGTTGCGCGAACTTCCCAATATCGATCCGCCGGTGGTCTCGATCTCGACCACCTATCCGGGCGCCTCGGCCGACGTGGTGCAGAGCCGGATCACCGAGGTTCTGGAGGACCAGGTCTCGGGCATCGAGGGCATCGACACGATCACGTCGCGCTCGCGCGACGGGGGCAGCGACATCACCATCGAGTTCACGCTATCGCGCGACATAGAGGCGATGCCGTCTCGCGCGTGATCGACCGCCTGCCGGCCGAAGTCGATGCGCCGCAGGTCGCCAAGGCCGATGCCGACGCCGATCCCGTCATGTGGCTGAACTTCTCCGCCGCCGGGCTCGATCCGATGGCGCTGACGGAGTTCGCCCGCAAGACCATCGTGGACCGGTTGTCGATCGTCGACGGCGTCGCCCAGGTGCGGGTCGGCGGCGGCCAGGCCTATGCGATCCGGATCTGGATCGACCGCCAGGCTCTGGCAGCGCGGGCGATGACGGTCGCCGATATCGAGGCGGCGCTCAGAACGCAGAATGTCGAGCTGCCGGCCGGCAAGATCGAATCCGGACAGCGCGACCTTACGGTGCGCGTCAACCGCTCCTATCAGACGGCCGACGATTTCAGGGCCCTGGTGATCCGCCGCGGTGCGGACGGCCATCCGATCCGTCTTGGCGACGTTGCCCGCGTGGAGCTCGGTTCGGCCAACGACAAGGTGCTGTTCCGCGGCAACGGCGTGCCGCAGATCGGCCTCGGGATCGTCAAGCAGTCGACGGCCAACACGCTCGACGTCGCCCGCGGGGTGCGGGCCGAGATCGAAAGCATCACGCAGTCCCTGCCGCCGGGCATGGCGATCGCCACCGCGTTCGACAGCTCGATCTTCATCGAGGCTTCGGTCAATCAGGTCTACCACTCGCTCGCCGAAGCCATGGCGATCGTCGTCGCCGTCATCTTCCTGTTCCTGGGCAGCGTGCGCGCCGCGATCATTCCGGCGGTCACGGTGCCGGTCTGCCTGATCGGCTCGTTCATCGTACTCTATGCCTTCGGCGGCACGCTCAACCTGCTGACGCTTCTGGCGCTCGTCCTGGCGATCGGCCTGGTGGTGGACGACGCCATCGTGGTGCTGGAGAACATCCAGCGCCGCATCACGACGCTCGGCGAGCCGCCGCTCATCGCCGCGACGCGCGGGACCTCGCAGGTCGCCTTCGCAGTGATGGCCACGACGACGGTACTGATCGTCGTGTTCGTGCCCATCTTCTTTCTTTCCGGCAATGTCGGCCGGCTGTTCTCGGAGCTCGCGGTCTCGATTTCCGGCGCGATCTTCTTTTCGGGCGTCGTCGCGCTGACGCTGACGCCGATGATGTGCTCGAAGCTGCTGAAGCCGAGCGAGGGCCGTCTGGCCGAGCGAATCCACGACATCTCGCACCGCGTCGAGGGCCGCTACGAGCAGGCGCTGCGCTACGTGCTTGCGCGGCCATGGATCGCCGGCGTCGCGGCGGCCGGCGTGGTGGGTCTGATCTATGTGCTGATGCTCGCGATCCCGGCGGAGCTGGCGCCGGACGAGGATCGCGGCAGCGCCGACGTGCGCATCGACCTGCCCGAGGGCGCCTCGCTGGAAGAGACCGCGGCGCAGGTGGACAGGCTGGAGAAAATTCTTCTCGGCTATGTCGAGAGCGGAGAAGCGATCCGCATCATGGTGCGCGCGCCGGGCAGCTTCGGCTTCACGCAGGATTTCAACAACGGCCGCGGGATGGTGCGCCTCGCCGACTGGGCCGACCGCACGCGCTCGCAGGCCGAGATCATCTCCGAGATGCAGGGCAAACTCGCCGGCGCGGTGCCGGGGGGCCGCGTCTTCATCTCGGGGCGCAGCGGGATCGGCCAGCGCGGCGGGCGGCCGGTCAATTTCGTGCTGGGCGGCACCGACTTCGACGAAATCGCGGAGTGGCGCGACCGGATCATCGCGCGCACGGCCGACAACCCCGGCCTGATTACCGTGGACAGCGACTACAAGGAGACCAAGCCGCAGCTTGTCGTCTCCATCGACAAGGAGCGCGCCGCCGATCTGGGCGTCTCGACGACCGAGATCGGCCGGACGCTGGAGACCATGCTCGGCTCGCGCCGCGTCACGACCTTCGCCAAGGACGGCGAAGAGTACGACGTCATGATGCAGGCCGGGGCGGAGGACCGCAGGCAGCTGTCGGACCTGACCAACATCTTCGTGCGCTCCGACCGCGGCGAGCTGATCCCGCTCTCCAATCTAGTCACGACCCGCGAAGCGGCGGGACCGCAGTCGCTCAACCGCTTCAACCGCATGCGGGCGATCACGATCAGCGCCGGACTGGCGCCCGGCTACACGCTGGGCGAAGCGCTTGCCTATCTTGAGAAGGTCGCCGCCGAGGAGCTGCCGGCGACCGCCCGCACCGACTTTCAGGGCCAGTCGCGCGAGTTCAAGCAGTCGAGTGCCGCGCTCTACTTCACCTTCGCGCTGGCTCTGCTGGTGGTCTTCCTGGTCCTCGCCGCGCAGTTCGAGAGCTTCGTCCACCCGGTCGTCATTCTCTCCACTGTCCCGCTCGCCGTCGTCGGGGCGCTGGCCGGGCTCTGGCTGGTCGGCGCGAGCCTCAACATCTACAGCCAGATCGGAATCGTCATGCTGGTCGGGCTCGCGGCCAAGAACGGCATCCTGATCGTCGAGTTCATCAACCAGTTGCGGGACGAAGGCCGGCCCTTCGACGACGCCATCGTCGAGGCCGCGAAGATCCGCCTGAGGCCGATCGTCATGACCTCGCTGGCGACCGCAGCCGGCGCGTTTCCGCTGGTCATCGCCGCGGGTGCCGGCGCCGCCAGCCGCGAGGCGATCGGCATCGTCATCTTCGCCGGCATGCTGGTGGCGACGGCCCTCACGCTCTTCATCATTCCGACCGCCTATTCGGTGATCGCGCGACGCACCGGCTCGCCGCAGGCGCTGGCGCACGAGATGCAGCGCTGGGAGCGCGAGGAAGCGGCCCGCAAGGGCCTCCCCGCCGAGTAGGCCGCCGCCTCAGATCGGCCGGCTGAATCGGACTTCGTCGGGGGCCGTCGCGCCGCCCGACAGGATCATGTTCATCGCCTGGTCGGCGGTGAGGTCGGTCTCGACGCATTTGTCGATCGGGATGATCTCGAGATAGCCGCAGGTCGGATTGACCGCCGTCGGCATGTAGACCGCCGCCAGTTCCTGGCCGGAGGCCGCGTCTGTGAAGGTCTTGGTGACGAAGCCGATGGCCCGCATCTCGGGGGTGGGGAAGGGCAGCAGCACCACGCGCTGGACGCCATCCGGCTTGTGGCTCAGCGACTGCACCAGCTTCTGCACGGCGCCATAGACCTGGCGGACCAGCGGGATGCGGTCCAGCAGCGACCCCAGCCATTTGATCAGCCGCGCCCCGATCACGTTCGAGGCGACCGCGCCGACGATATAGATGATCCACAGCGCCACGATCACCGCGATGGCGGTCAGGACGGTCTCGTCGTTGAGCCAGCTGCCATCCTCGGGCCGCGTCAGCCCGCTGTGGCGGAAGACGGCGTCGACCAGCGGCCGTCCCAGCCAGGACAGGAAGTCCACCAGGAACGACAGCACGAACCAGACCACGGCCAGCGGCAATATGGTCAGCAGCCCAAGGATCACCTTGCGCTGGATGCCGGTCCAAGTGGAGGCCTTCGCGGCTGCGGGCGCTTCGTCGCTCATGTCCTGTCCTCGTGCGGAACGCATTGACCCGGCCGCATCGACTGTGACAAGCCGCATCCCTGCCGCAGCGCGCGGCCCCGGAAACGCGTCATGTCCCGTATCCTAATCACGTCGGCTCTGCCCTACGTCAACGGAATCAAGCATCTGGGCAACCTTGTCGGCTCGATGCTGCCGGCCGACGTGTTCGCCCGCTACCAGCGGCTGCGTCGGGGCGCCGCCAATGTCCTCTTCATCTGCGCCACCGACGAGCACGGCACGCCGGCCGAGCTGGCGGCCCTGGACGAAGGTCTGCCGATCGCCGAGTACGCCGCGAAGTACCATGACATCCAGAAGCGGATCGGCGAGGGCTTCGGCCTTTCCTTCGACCATTTCGGCCGTTCCTCCTCGCCCCAGAACCGCGAGACCACGCAGGAGCTTGCCCGCGCCCTTTGGAAGGGCGGGCATCTGGAGGTCCGCACCACGCGGCAGGTCTATTCCAACGCCGACAAGCGCTTCCTGCCCGACCGCTACGTGATCGGCACCTGTCCGCATTGCGGCTACGACCGGGCGCGCGGCGACCAGTGCGAGAACTGCACCCGCGTACTCGACCCGGTCGACCTGATCGAGCCGCGCTCGGCGCTCTCCGGCTCGCCCGACATCGAGATCCGCGACACCTCGCACCTCTTCCTCAAGCAGTCGGCCTTTTCCGACCTTCTGCGGGCCTGGATCGAGTCCAAGAAGGGCGTCTGGAGCCACGTCGTCACCTCGATCGCCCTGAAATGGCTCGACGAGGGGTTGCGCGACCGCGGCATCACCCGCGACCTTGAATGGGGCGTGCCGGTGCCCGACGACATCGCGGACGGCCAGCTCAAGGGCAAGGTCTTCTATGTCTGGTTCGACGCACCCATCGAGTATATCGGCGCGACCCGCGAATGGGCCGACGCCAGGGGCGAGCCGGACGCCTGGGAGCGCTGGTGGAAGCTGCCGGAGGCGGACGATGTCCGTTATGTCGAATTCATGGGCAAGGACAACGTGCCGTTTCACACGGTCGGGTTCCCGGTCACCATCATGGGCGCCAACCGCACGGCGAACCGCCAATGGAAGCTGGTCGACGAGATCAAGGGCTTCAACTGGCTGAACTACTACGGCGGCAAGTTCTCCACCTCGCAGAAGCGCGGCGTCTTCATGGACCAGGCGCTGGAGATCCTCCCGGCCGACTATTGGCGCTGGTATCTCGTGGCCAACGCTCCCGAGAGCGCCGACTCCTCGTTCACCTGGGAACACTTCGCGGCGACCGTGAACAAGGACCTCGCCGACGTGCTCGGCAATTTCGTCAACCGGGTGCTGAAGTTCGCGACGGCGAAGTTCGGCGGCGCTATCCCGGACGGCGGCGCGGCCGGTCCGGCGGAGCACGATCTGGCGGCGCGGCTGGACAAGCTGATCGGCCAGTACACGCTCCACCTGGAGGAGATGCAGTTCCGCAAGGCGGCCCAGGAACTGCGCGCGATCTGGGTCGCCGCCAACGAGTATGTCGCCGTCGCCGCCCCGTGGACGGCGTTCAAGTCCGACCCTGCCGCCGCCGCAGCCTCGATCCGTACCGCGATCAACCTGATCCGGTTGATCGCGGTCCTCTCCAGCCCGATCGTGCCCCATACGTCGGCGGCGCTGCTGCAGGCACTGGGGGCCGAGGACCTGGCGGACTGGCCGACCGGCCCGGCCGAAGCCGAACTGGCCCGGCTGGCCCCCGGCCATCCCTTCGCGGTGCCGCCGGTCATGTTCGCCAAGCTGGCGCCCGATGCGGTCGAGGCGTTCGAGAAGCGTTTCGGGGGCGATTTTTAACCTTCCGCCCGTATGGTAGCGTCCGACTTGATGGACCCGCTGTTCCGGGCCACAATTTGTTAACGCGCCAAAAGATTGGCATTGGGAGCCGGAGCAATGTGGACGAGGGCGTACCGGGCGGCCCTGCTTGGGGCCGTTCTCGCCATGAGCGGGACCGCGTCCGCCTCGGCGGCCGAGATCCGCGGCAGCCTGGCGTCCGGCCCGGGCGATCCGATGGCGCTCACCGGCGACGCCGGCGAAATCGTGGTATCGGCGGTCAGGGCGGCTCAGGCGGCGCCCGCGGTTCTTCAAAATGCCGAGGCCCAGCCGGCGGTCGAGACCGCTCCCGCTGCGGAAGACAGCGATCCGGCGGCACGGCTTCTTGCCCGCACGCCTGACGAGATCGAGGGGTATTTCGACCTCTATCTCTATGTCAGCAAGGCCGAGGCGGGGCCGATCGCCCAGCACATGTTCGTCTATCAGCGCGACGCCGCTGGCCAGCTGGCGCTGATCTATGACTGGCCGGTCTCGACCGGGCGCGAGAAGCGCGAACGCACGCCCAGCGGACGCAAGACCTATACTCATACGCCCGAAGGCATCTTCAAGCTCGACCCCAACCGCTTCCACAAGCTCTGGAAGTCGCGCGCCTGGAATGCCGACATGCCGTGGACCATGTTCTTCGACCTGATCGAGAACGGCGGCATGAGCGGCCTGGCGATTCACGCGGCGGGGCGGGGCAAGATTTCGCAGCTCGGCCGCCGCGCCTCCGGCGGCTGCATTCGCCTGGCGCCGGAAAATGCCGAGTTCCTCTTCAAGCTGATCCAGAAGAACTATGCCGGCCTCGTGCCCGTGCTTGCGATGGAGGGCGACACGACCAGCCTCGTGGGCACGCCGCAGCGGCTGGACGACGGCTCGATCGTCCTGACCTACGGCTACCGCGTGCTGATGCATATCGAGGACTATCCGGGCGTCGCATTGCCCGAGATCTCGATCGCCGCCACCGCCGGAGGCGCCGCTCAGTCCCGCTGAGGCCGCGCGGCGGGCGTGTTGTATCCGTCCACGCCGCAAGGCATGTTGCGCCGCATCAAGGTGCGCCGCATCGTCCAGAGCATTCGATTCGTGTCAGGTTCCAGGCCCATGTCCGCTCCGTTCCGCAGTTCTGCCCTCCGCGCGTTGCTCCTGGCGGTGTCCGTCCTCGGCCTTGCAGCCTGCGGGACGACCGCGCGCGTGCCGCCGCCCTCCGTCATGCCCCAGCCGTCGGACGCGCTGGCCGAATTTCGCGAGGATCTGGCGGCCGAGAGCGCCGGCCGGGTCGCCGAGGACGATGCCGAGCTTGCCGAAGTCGCGCGTCGCCATGTCGAGGACATCCTCAGCGCCGAGGTGATCGGCGAATACGAGCTCTTCATCTTCATCAACAAGGCCGGCGAAGGGCCGATGGCGCAGCACGCCTATCTCTTCGACAAGGGAGCGGACGGCCAGATCAAGCACCTCGACACCTGGCTGGTGTCGACGGGGCGCGAGCAGCAGGAGAAGTCGCCCAAGGGCGAGAGCAAGTTCACCACGACGCCGTCGGGCACCTTCATGTTCGATCTGGCGCGCTTCTCGCGCCTCCACAAATCGAACGCCTGGGAGGCCGACATGCCGTGGGCGATGTTCCTGCGGACTCGCAATGGCGGACCGACCACCGGCATCGCGCTGCACGCGGCGCTCGACAAATATGTCCACAATCTCGGCCAGCGCGCCTCGGCGGGCTGCATCCGTCTGCTGCCGTCGAACGCCGAAAAGCTCTACAAGCTGCTCAAGGGCAAGTATGCCGGCTCTGTCCGCAACCTCGTGCCCTCGGGAGTCGGCGCAAAGCTCGGCAGCTCGAAATCGGCCGGAACGCGCGGGCTGGTCATCGTCGAGGACGCCGACGCCGACGAGCTGATGGCCCGCTACGGCGTCTCGGGCGGCATGCCCGCGTTCATCAACTAGCCTCGCCGCGCGCATGGCGTTCCTGCCTGCCGCGGCGGTGCTGCGCCACCGCGACTTCCGGCTGCTGTGGTTCGCCCGCGTCGCCTCGGTTCTCGGCATGCAGATGCAGGCGGTGGCGATCGCCTGGATCGTCTACGACCGCGCCCGCCAGACCATGGGGGTAGGGGAGTCCGCCTTCCTGATCGGCATGATCGGCCTGGTCCAGTTCGTGCCCATTCTCATCCTGTCGCTGTTCGCCGGGCAGGCGGCCGACCGCTTCGACCGCAAGACGATCATCCGCGCCTCGATCGCGCTCGAAGCCCTCAGCGCCGTCATCCTCACCTGGGTGGCGCTCGACGCGGCAGCGCCGATGTGGATCATCTTCGCGGTCGCCGCCCTGTTCGGCGCGGCCCGCAGTTTCATGGCGCCGGCCCAGGCCTCGCTTCAGCCGACCCTGGTGCCGCGCGCCGAACTGCCCAGCGCGATCGCCTGGGGCTCGCTCGCCTGGCAGGGCAGTTCGATCGCCGGCCCGGCGCTGGGCGGCTATCTCTATGCCGGCGCGGCCTGGCTGCCCTTCGCCTCGGCCGGCGTGCTGTTCCTTGCCGCCATCGTGCTCGTCACGCTCATCCGGCCGCCGCCGCGCGCCGCCGTCGCGACGGGTCGCTCGCTCAAACTGATCGGCGAAGGCCTGCTCTACGTCTTGCGCAACCGGATCGTGCTCGGCGCCATTTCGCTCGACCTCTTCGCCGTGCTGCTGGGCGGCGCGACGGCGCTGCTGCCGGTCTATGCCCGCGATGTCCTTCATATCGGGCCTGACGGGCTCGGACATCTTCGCGCCGCGCCGGCGATCGGCGCGGTAGCGGTGGCGATCTGGCTCGCCAGCCGGCCGATGCGCCGCAACACCGGCGGCTGGATGTTCGGCGGTGTCGCCGCCTTCGGCGCGGCGACGATCGTTTTCGGGTTGTCGGAGAGCTTCTGGCTGTCGATGGCCGCGCTCATCGTGCTGGGCGGCGGCGACATGCTCAGCGTCTATGTCCGCTCCAGCCTCATTCAGCTCTCGACACCCGACGAAATGCGGGGCCGCGTCTCGGCCGCCTCCTCGATCTTCGTCTCGGCCTCCAACGAACTCGGCGAATTCCGCGCCGGCACCATGGGGGCGGTCATCGGGGCGGTGCCGTCGGTGGTGGCGGGCGGGATGGCGGCGCTGGGAATAGCAGCGCTCTGGGCCTGGATGTTCCCCGAGTTGCGCAAGGCCGACCGGCTGGAATGAAGCACGCCTTGCGCGTTCGACATGCTGAAGCCACATTTCGGGTGTGGAGATTACAGACCATATAGCGATGCCCCGCCTGGGCCGTGATGCGCCTGAGGGGGGAAAAGCGGGAGACCAGACATGTTGACGCGTCTTGCGGCCGCCGGCGGGGCCGCACTGTTGATCGCCGGAAGCGCCCTGGCGCAGTTCCCCTCCGTCAGCCCGCCGTCGCCGACGCCGGCACCGGCGGCAGAGCCTGCGCCTGCGGCCGCATCCTCAGCTACCGGCGCGATGACCACCTGGACCAATGCGACGCAGCTCAAGGCGCTGTTCGAAGAGGCGGGTGTCCCGGTCGAGGTCAAGACCACGGACAAGGGCTACACATTCCTGGTCGGCCGGCCTCAGGGTTACATCATGGTCGTCTATCCGGCCGATTGTAAGGGCGACTCGGCGACTGGCCAGTGTGCGGTCGTCGCCCTCGAAAGCGGTATCTGGAACAAGGCGATCACGGTGGAGGACGCCAACCGCTTCAATACCGAGCCGCGGCTGGCGAACGCCGTCATCTACGAGGGCAACGAGAGCAAGCCGGCGATCGAGTACACGATCTCGCTCGGCGCCGGGGTCGGACCGGACTACATGCGGACGGCGTTCCGCTTCTTCACCAACGACATGATCGCCTTCCAGCAGTACATCGACTCGCTCGGAGCGGCGGGCCCGCAGGGCGGTTCGACGCCCGGCGGCTTCGCGGTCGAGAAGCCGACCGAAATCAGGGCCGGGGCGCCGTCCGAGTACGCGGTCACCACCGGCAAGTCGGATTTCAGGAACTGAGACGGGGGGCGACCCCTGAGACGATGGGTTAGGGGAAGGCGGGCTTCGGCCCGCCTTCCGCCGTTTCAGCGGGCAACGCGGCGCTGGCGGGTCGCCTCGTAGAGCGCGACGGCGGTGGCGTTCGAGACGTTGAGGCTGGGCAGGCGCGGGGCTGTCGGCAGGCGGATCAGGCGATCGCAGTTCTCGCGCACCAGCCGGCGCAGGCCATCGCCTTCGGCCCCCATGACCAACGCTGTGTCGCCGGTCAGATCGCACTGGGCGATCTCGTAAGCGGCTTCGGAATCAAAGCCAAGTGTCTGAAAACCAGCCTCTTTCAGCTCCTCAAGGGTGCGCGCGATATTCACCACCTCGACCACCGGAACGCGGTCGAGCGCCCCCGATGCGGTCTTGGCCACAGTCCCGCCGAGCGGCGGCGAGTGACGCTCCTGCACCACCACGGCCAGCGCCCCGAAACCGGCCGACGAGCGCAGGATCGCGCCCAGGTTGTGCGGATCGGTAACCTGATCCAGAACCACAACCAGACGTTGTCCAGCCGGCGCATCCAGCACCACCTCGTCGAGGCCGGCGCGGGGCAGGGCCTCGGCCTCCAGGAGCAGGCCCTGGTGCACCGCATCCTTGGTCAGGCGGCGTGTCAGTTCGTCGTCGCCGACGCGCTCGACGCGGACGCCGTTCTGGCTGGCGGCAGCGGCCACCCGGGCGAAGCCGGCCTCGGTCGCGAACAGCCGGCGGCACTTGCGCCGCGGGTTGGTCAGCGCCGCCTCGACGCTATGGGCGCCCCACAGCAGCGTCGCGCCGGGATCGGGCGCCCGTTCCGGCCGTGCCGCCCGTCCGGCTCCCTTGTGGCCGCGTCCCTGTCTTGTCATGGCTGATCCTTGCATTGGGCGGCTGCTTGTAGGCAAAGCCGGGACGCTTGCCTATGGTCCTCTGACTTTGGCGAATCCTGTTCACTGGCGGTTTCAGGACACCGTCCGCCGGTGCTGCGAACCGCTTGACGCGCCATGACAAATCTTGCATATGCCCGCCTCCGCGCCCCACGGCGCGGACGGCGAAATATCGACGCGCGGCGATAGGAAATCACGGCAGTTGAAATGTCGACCCGGCGGACGCCTCTCGCGATCCGCCGCTAAGCATTTGAACACGCTTCCTTTTTTCGTGTTTCGGAGGGGTGCCCGAGTGGCTAAAGGGGACGGACTGTAAATCCGTTGGCTCAGCCTACGTTGGTTCGAATCCAACCCCCTCCACCATCGCTTTCGGGCGAGTCGGTGAAGGCGCCGGGCAGAGGAATTGAATGAAGCGGGTGAAGCCGCTTGCGGGTGTAGCTCAATGGTAGAGCAACAGCCTTCCAAGCTGATGACGAGGGTTCGATTCCCTTCACCCGCTCCAGAGTTGATCGCAGACCAGATGCGCCGGTGCGGCGCTGCTAGAGGCAGGTAGACGAGATGGGCAAGGCGAAATTCGAGCGGACGAAGCCGCACTGCAACATTGGCACGATCG
>ERZ761602.7387-NODE-7387-length-11691-cov-4.955311_pt1 | contig 11691 bp, 5 predicted proteins | sample MGYA00512165_ERZ761602 | MGnify/ENA primary metagenome ERZ761602 (study PRJEB28899, sample SAMN02445085) | bioreactor sludge metagenome | biome: EBPR sludge; isolation source: Thorneside wastewater treatment plant | place: Australia: Brisbane, Thorneside... | reverse complement strand
CCCAGGCGGCGACCGTCCAGGCGGAGGAAGCCGCCGCCCCGGCCGCCGCGGCCGGGACGGCGTCGCCGGAGCCTGTCGCCGTGGCACCGGCGGCGCCGCCGCCACCGGTTTCCACCGCTCCGCGTCCGATTCCTCCCGTACCCTCCTCGTTCCGCTCCGAGCCGCCGCTGCGACGAATCGTGGCGGCCCTGCCCGAGGCGGCGCCGCTCTCTCGCACCGTCCGCGTGCGCGTCTCCTCCTGGCGGCCGCGTCTCCTCGTCGACACGATCCTGCCCACCGCGCCGCTGCGGCAGGGTGAGCCGGAGTCCATCGAGCAGCTGCGCGCGCGGCTCCTGGCCGAGCAGGAGGCGCGACTGCCGGGCCTGCTGCGCTCGCCGGCTGCCCGCTGGGGGGTCGCACTCGATTTCGGCGCGACCGGCGCCGGCGAACAACTGCGGTGGCGCGACCACACGGGGGCCGTCGTGGCGGGCAGCACGGTTTCCGGCGGACGCGCGGAGGTGCTCTGGTCCGGCGACGAGGCGGAGCCCGAACGGGTGTACCATGTCGTCCGCCGCGACGGCGCGATGCTCGCGGAAGTGCGGGTGGATGCGACAGGACGCGAGTTCACCCTCCGCACGCCGGAGGATACCGCCACCTGGCTGCGGCTCGCGGTGGATCGGGGGACGAGCGATGGTCCCGCCGCGGCCTCGGGGCGTGCGTTGAGTTTCCAGTGGCGTTCGGTGGGCAGCGAAGCGCTGCCTTCGGGATGGCACGAACCGGGAGCGGCATCGACGGGCGCCGCGTGGATCGTCGATGCCCCCCTGGGTGCGCAGCGGGGCGCCGCGGCGCTCCAAGCATGCGCCTTGTTCGATGCGGACACGGGCTGGTCGATCGTGGCGGACGTCCGCCAGGCGGCCGACCGGCCGCTGGGCCAGTAAGGGGTCGACTCCTGCCCTGGAGCCGTCCTGCGGCGGCGCGGCATTCGGCTTCTCCTCAGCGTCGGAGGGCTGCCCTCCGACGCAGCCATGCCACGGGCTCCGGTTACGTCTGGGAAACAGAATAGATATTTGTTTTCCGGCCGTCAGAAAGCACTGGCTTTCGCGGGGCCGAGAGATCATTTCGTGCGGTCTTACCGTAAGGATCGCCCGGGGCCGATGACCGTCGGTGCCGGGTGTCTTTGCCCCTTCAAACCCTGACCCATGAAACCTGATCCTGCCTCGCGCGGCGGGAGCTTTGTGCTTCGTCGCGCCCTCCAAGCCGTGTTCCTTGCGGCGACCGTTCCCGCCGTGGTGCTTCCCCGCCTCGCGGCAGCCGAAAACGCGGCCGCATCCGGTGTCGTCTCCGGCATCGTGACCAACAAGACGACGGGCAACGGCCTGATCGGCGCCCGCGTCGAGATCCCGGCGCTCAACCGCAGCGTGCTCGTGGACGACACCGGGCGCTACATCCTCAACGGCGTTCCCGCCGGCACCCACGAGCTCGTCGTCACCTATACGGGCCTGGATACCCAGCGGCAGAACGTCACCGTGAGCGTCGGCCAGCCGGTAGTCCGGAATTTCGAGATGAGCAGCACGATCCTCATGCTCGATGCGTTCAAGGTCGCGAGCCAGAAGGAAGGCCTGGCGTCGGCGCTCACGCAGCAGCGCAACGCGGACAACCTGAAGAACGTGGCGTCGATGGACGCCCTCGCGGACCTGCCGAACATGAATGCCACCGAGCTGGCGATCCGGCTGCCCGGCGTGACCTTCGCGGATCCCGGCGACGAGGTCGTCGAGCAGATCAGCGTGCGCGGCATGGGCGGCGGCATGACCTCGATCACGATCGACGGCGGCGGCATGTCCTCCTTCAGCGCGCAGGGCCGCACGACGCGCATGACCGCGTTCACCGGCAACATGTTCGAGTCGCTCGAGCTCACGAAGGGCCAGACGCCCGACCGCAGCGTCGATTCGCTCGGCGGCGGCGTGAACTTCAAGACCCGCTCGCCGCTCTCGATGCGCGAGAAGCGCCGCGTGAGCTACAGCTTCACCGCGCGCCAGGCCCCGTCGTTCAGCGAGCAGGTGCCGCTGCGCGAGGCCCGCCGCACGCATGCGCTGTTCAACGGCTCCTACCAGGAGAAGTTCGCCATCTTCGGCAGCGACGTGGAGAACCTCGCGGTCTCGGTGAACGCGTTCTACAGCGAGAACGCCTTCGGGTTCTTCCGCACCGTGCGCGATTACCAGCAGACCAACGTCGAGCCGGCGTACCTCTGGGATTACCGCACGACGGACAACTACAACAACCGCAAGCAGCGCAGCCTTTCCACCAAGTGGGATTTCCGGCTCACGCGGAATTCGCTGTTCAAGCTCAACCTGATCTACAACGACGCGCCGGAGCCGATGCGCCGGCAGTACACGACGCGCGCGTTCGCCGGCAGCCAGACCACGAACCCCGGCGCCGCCACCGGTATCGTGCCGGGCGCCTTCGACCGCCGCATCACGGTCGTGCGCGCCGTGCCCACCGCCGCCAACGCCACCTCCGGCACGACCGCGCCGGCGCTGATCGACGTCACGTCGACGCTCATCAACCGCGACCAGCGCCTCCGTCACATGGACATCGGCGGCGAGCACAACTTCGGCACGATCGACGTCGACTGGGCAGGCCTCTTCAGCCGCACGCGCTACCGCTACCTCGGCGCCGAGGGCTCGCTGGTGAACCGCATCGGCAACGTGCCCTTCGTCGGGCCCAACGGCCGGTTCAACAACGTCGCCGGCACCGCGGCCAGCCCGCTCGACAACATCGTCGGACCCAACGGCGAGACCGGCGTGGGCTGGATCCTCGATCGCACGGAGTCGGACCTGTACCCGCGCTTCATCCAGAACGGCGGCCTCGATTTCACCAATCCCAACAACTACCGGCCGACGGTGAACGGCCTCAGCACGCAGTCGGGCAACCTCGACATCGATCTGATCAAGGAGGCGCGCGCCAACTTCCGCTACAAGCTGCCGGTCGATTCGTTCACGGCCTTCCTCAAGACCGGTGCGTCGATCCGCGACCACACGGTCGAGCTGCTGCGCGTCAACCGTCGCTGGAGCTACATCGGCCGCAACGCGCTGCCGACGGATCCCTCGATCCTGACCTGGGACCAGGTGAAGACCGGCCGCCGCATCCCGATGTGGGAAGGCGCCCAGTTCATCCAGAACGGCCAGCCGACGGATCCGTCGCTCTGGCAGGAGGACGTCTACTATTACTACAACAACCGGAACACGGCCTCGAACAAGGTGAACGAAGTCATCACCGGCTACTACCTGATGACCCAGGGCCGCATCGGCCGCGCCGGTTTCCTCGGCGGCCTCCGCCGTGAGATCACGGAGACGACGGGCGAAGGCCGCCGGCGCTCGCGCGTGCTCAGCACCGCGGCCCAGCAGGTCGCCGATCCGGTGGGTTCGGCCGAGCGCGACAGCGTGCGCTACAAGAACGAGGGCAAGTACGGCCAGAACTTCCCCAGCGTGCACGCCTGGTACGACATCACGCCCGACATGAAGGCCCGCGCGGCGTGGACCACCGGCTTCGCCCGGCCGACGCTCGCCAACTACGTCACGGCCCTCTCGTTCAACGACACCAACCAGACCGTCACCTTCGGCAATCCCGACCTGAAGCCCGTCCAGTCCACGAACTGGGATTTCTCGCTCGAGTACTACTTCAAGCACTCCAGCAGCCTCACGCTCGGCTGGTTCCACAAGACGCTGGATGACTACGTCGCGGACGGACAGGAGATCGGCGTGGTTGGCGCGGGTCCGGACAACGGCTTCGACGGCGACTACTCGGGGTACACGATCCTGTCGCGCGCCAACGTCGGCACCGCCAAGGTGCAGGGGTGGGAGATCAGCTACCTGCAGCAGTTCCGCTTTCTCCCCGGCCTGCTCAAGGGCCTGCGCCTGAACGCGAACATGACCCAGCTCACTTCGCACGGCGACTACGGCGGCACGGCCTACCTGAAGGACAAGCAGGTGAACGGCTTCATTCCCCGCACGATCAACGTCAACCTCGCGTGGGACTACCTGAAGTTCGGCGTCTCGGTCAGCTACAACTACAACAGCGAGAGCATCCGCGGCGCGTACAACGTCGCGCAGCCGTCGCGCAACCGGTACATGAAGCACCGCGAGATCGTGAACCTGAACCTCCGCTACCAGGTCCGCCGCAACCTCACGGCGACCTTCGGCGTGGCCAACCTGTTCAACGAGCCGCAGCGCTATTACCGCAACATCCCCGACCAGATGGAGACGTTCCTCATCCAGGGCACGACCATCACGGCCGGTCTGGAAGGCCGGTTCTGAGGGCAGGCGCGTTTTGCGACGCGCCCTTTCTCCCTGTCGCTCCTGCCGCGGCGCCGTTGTGCGCCGCGGCTTTTTTCTGCTCACTCGCCGCCATGCAACTCGGCGTTGATGTCCTGTTCGCGCGCCACGCGGACCTCCTGCGCGGCCGGCGCATCGGCCTGATCACGAATCCCACGGGCGTGGACGCCGCGTTCGGCAGCATCGTCGAGCGCTTCCGTGCGTTCCCGGACGCCCGCCTGGCCGCGCTCTACGGTCCCGAGCATGGCGTCCGGGGCAACGCGCAGGCGGGCGAATACGTGCCATACCAGTTTGACGCCCACTTCCAACTGCCGGTCTTCAGCCTCTACGGCCAGACGCAGCAGCCGCCGGCGGACATGCTGACGAACATCGACGCGTACATGCGCGACTACGACACGCGGCACACCGGCAAGACGGTCGAGCGCGACATGATCGCGGCGGTCGATCTGATGGTGTTCGATATCCAGGACGTGGGTACGCGGGTGTACACCTACCTCGCGACGATGGCCTACGCCCTGCAGGCCGCCGCCGAGGCCGGGATTCCGTTCGTGGTCCTGGACCGGCCCAACCCGATCGGCGGCGTCCTGATGGAGGGGCCGATCCTCGAGCACCCGCAGTTCAGCTCGTTCATCGGCCTTTACCCCGTGCCGCTGCGCCACGGCATGACGGCCGGCGAACTCGCCCGGCTGTTCAACGACCGCTTCCTGCCGAAGCAGGCCCAGCTCACGGTCGTGCCGATGACCGGCTGGCGGCGCGAGGCATGGATGGACGGCACGCCGTTTCCCTGGGTCCTGCCATCACCCAACATGCCCACGCTCGACACCGCGGCCGTGTATCCGGGCCAGGTCGCGCTCGAAGGGACGAACCTCTCGGAGGCGCGCGGCACGACGCGGCCGTTCGAGCTGTGCGGGGCGCCGTGGATCGACGGCTACGTGCTGGCGCGCGAGCTCAATGGCCTGCGCGACCGCCTGCCCGGCGTGGTGTTTCGCGAGGCTTGGTTCACGCCGTCGTTCTCGAAGTTCGCGGGCGAACGGTGCGGCGGCGTGCAGTTGCACGTGAGCGATCGCGCCACGTTCCGCCCCATCCGGACGACGCTGGCCCTGCTCGAGACGGTGCGGCGCCTGTACCCGGATAGGTTCGAGTTTCACGCCGATTACTTCGACCGCGTGATGGGCACCGCGAGCGTGCGCGCCGCGCTGGAGGCCGGCACGCCGTTCGACACGATCGCCGCCGGCTGGGAAGAAGGCCTCGCCGACTTCGCGCGGCTGCGGGCGCCGTACCTGCTCTACTGAGGTGGAGCGGCCCGTCCCCAGGCCGCTGGCTTGGGGGAAGGTCGCGATCCAGCAGCGTGGGGACACGCTGCTCCACCGCGCCCGGCGGGGGAATGGCTTCCGGCCGGACACTCGGACAGATTCTATGATTCCGTAGCCAAGACCTAAACGCAAAGTCGCGAAGGAACGCGAAGTTTCGCCACGTTTTCCTCCGCGAGTCTTCGCGTTCCTTCGCGTCTTTGCGTTTAGGTTCCCGCCCTGGGCGGCTGCGATATTACTCAAGGCACTCTAATGAAAATCGTGCGACGCCTGCGCGGGCAGCGCGGCCTCCACGAGCGGCTCGATGCTCTGTGCCTTCACGTGGATGACGCCGTGCAGGTTCTGCAGCCGGCCGGTGATGCGCAGCGCCGACTCCTGGGTGATCACGAGCCGCTTCGCCTCGAAGAGCTGCGGCAGCACGATCGCGTTGGCGATGCCGGTCTCGTCCTCGAGGCTGATGAACACGAAACCCTTCGCCGTGCCCGGCCGCTGGCGGCAGATGACGGAGCCGGCGATCGCCACGCGCTCGCCGTCGCGCCCCAACGGCAGGTCGGCGGCGCGCCATACGTCGGACAACCGGTCGCGGACGAGCGCCATCGGATGGACCCCGGTGGTCAGTTCGAGCGCGGTGAAATCCGCCCGCAGCCGTTCCGCCAGCGTCATCGCCGCCAGCGGGGAAGCGGCTTCGTCCCCCGCGCCGGCGAAATGCCGGAACAGCGCCTCGTCCTCCGACCATGCGGCCTCCACCTGCCAGAGCGCGGCGCGGCGGTGGCCGGCGAAGGCATTGAGCGCGCCGACGGCCGCAAGCGCCCGGCGCTCCGCCGGGTTGAAGGTCGTGCGGCGAAGGAAATCCCCGAGCGAGGCGAACGGCCGTAGGGCGCGCTCCGCCAGGAGCGCGCGGGCGGCGGTTTCCCGCAGGCCCTTCACGTAGCGCAGGCCGATCCGGATGACGTCGGCCGCCTCGACGGTGCAGTCCCAGCCGGAGTGCATCACGCACACCGGCTGCGCCCTCAGGCCGTGGCGCCGGCCGTCCTGCAGCAGCGTGGCCGGCGAGTAGAATCCCATCGGCTGGTGGTTGAGCAGGCTGGCGGTGAACTCCGCCGGCCGGTGCACCTTGAGCCAGGTGCTCGCATAGGCGAGCAGCGCGAAGCTCAGCGCGTGCGACTCGGGAAAGCCGTAGGCGGCGAACGACAGCGCCGCCTCGCTCACCTTCTTCACCACGGCTTCGCTGCGGCCCTTCGCGCGCAGCGCCGTGACCAGCTTCGCCAGGGCGCGCTGCAGCCGGCCGTCGTTCTTCACGAATCCCATCGAGCGCCGCAGCTCCTCGGCCTCGCCGCCGGAGAAGTCGGCCAGCTTGATCGCGAGCTCGAGCATCTGCTCCTGGAACAGGATGACCCCGAGCGTGCGGCGCAGGATCGGCGCGACGATGTCGTCCACGCTCGGATCGATGTACGTGACGGGCTCGAGTCCGTTGCGCCGCCGGACGAGCGGGTGGGCGAGGTTGCCGACGATCGGGCCGGGCCGGACGATCGCGACCTGCATCGCCACGTCGTAGAAGCACGCCGGCCGCAGCCGCGGCAGCGAGGCCATCTGCGCGCGGCTCTCGATCTGGAACACGCCGACGGTGTCGGCGCGCTGCATCGCCGCGTACGTCGCCGCGTCGTCGGGCGGCACGGTGTACAGCTCCACCGGGTGTCCGCGCTCGCGGCACAGCGCGAAGGTGTCCTGCAGCACGGCCATCATGCCGAGCCCGAGGAAGTCGACCTTCACGATGCCGAGGTCCTCGCAGTCGTCCTTGTCCCACTGCACCACGACGCGGCCGGGCATGGTGGCGTTCTCCAGCGGCACCACGCGATCGAGCTGGCCCTGGCAGATCACCATGCCGCCGCTGTGCTGGCCGAGGTGGCGCGGCAGGCCGTGGATCTGACGGTAAAGCCGGACCATGGCCTCCGCGCGCGGATGCCGTGCCCCGATGCCCGCCATCGCGAGCTGGTCCTGGAGCTGCAGCGTCTGGGGAAAATCGCCGTTGGCGTAGAGTCCGGAAAAGCGGTCGAGCGCATCGTCGCCGAATCCCAGCACCTTCCCGATCTCGCGCACGGCGCTGCGGCCGCGGTACGTGATGACGTTGGCGGTCATGGCGGCGCCCCGCGGCGCGTAGAGCGCATAGACGCGCTGCAGCACCTGCTCGCGTCGGTCCCCGCTGGGCAGGTCGAGATCGATGTCGGGCCAGGAGGGATGGCCGTCGCGGCCGACGCGGCCCTCGCTGAGGAAGCGTTCGAAGAGCAGCTCGTGCTTGATCGGATCGACGGCGGTGATGCCGAGCGCGTAGCAGACGGTGCTGTTGGCGGCGCTGCCGCGGCCCTGCACGAGGATGCCATGCGCGCGGCAGTAGGCGCAGATGTCCCAGACGATGAGAAAATACCCGCAGAACCCGAGCCGCGTGATCAGCGCGAGCTCCCGCTCAAGCTGCGCGCGCACCCGGGCGGAGAGCGTGCCGTAGCGTTGCACCGCGCCGGCGTAGGTGACTTCGCGCAGGTAGGCCGGCATCGGCTCGCCGTGCGGCGTGGTGAAGTCGGGGAAACGATAGCCGAGGTCGCGCAGGGTGAACGTGAGCCGCTGCTCGAGCCGTTCCGTCTCCGCGAGCGCCTCGGGCAGGTCGGCGAACAGCCGCTGCAGGTCGCGTTCCGGCTTCAGGTGCCGCTCGGCGTTGGCGGCGAGCCGGCGGCCCGCGGCGTCGAGCGTGGTGTGATGCCGCAGGCAGGTGAACACGTCGGCCGTCAGCCGCTGCTCCGCCCGCGCGTAGTTCACTCCGCCGGTGGCGAGCAGCGGCAGGCCGTGCGCGGCGGCGAGATCGCGCAGGAACGTGTTCTCCCGTTCCTCGCCGCGAAGGCGGTGACGCTGGAGTTCGACGTAGAGCCGGTCGCGGCCGAAGAGCGCGAGCAGGCGTTCGAGCGGCGGCGCCGCCGCCGTGGCCCCGCCGGTCCGCCAGGCGCGGCGCACGGGACCTTCCTCGTCGCCGGTCAGCGCGATCAGGCCTTCGTGGTACCGCGCGAGCTCGTCCCAGGTGGCGAAACACGGCCGCTTGCGATCGCGTGGATCGGGGCCGGCGGGCGGCGCGTCCGGCGCGGGCGCCGCCTCCGACGGACGGGGCGTGAGCTTCGCCTCGGTGATGAGCTGGCAAAGGTTCTGGTAACCCTGGCGGGTGGCCGCGAGCAGCGGGAGCACGGAGCCGTCGGCCAGCGTGATCTCGGCACCGACGCGGGCGCGCACTCCGGCGTCGGACGCCGCGCCGAAGAAACGCGGTGCGCCGCAGACGCCGTCGCGGTCGAGCAACGCCACGGCCGGCAAGCCGAGGCCGGCGGCGGTGGCCGCCAGGTCCTCCGGCAAGGCGGCGCCCCGGAGGAAGCTGAAGGCGCTGCGGGCGTGGAGTTCGACGTAGGACAAGGGAGGAATCCCAGGCGGGCGCCGCGAGGGGAAACTTCGAAGCGCCGAAGGCGCGACCGGATGCGGCTGAAACCAGCCCCTCCTTTCTCCTCCGAACGGACGATGCTTCGTTCAGGCGTTCTGAAGCCGGCGGATCTCTGGCGGAACCATGCAGTTGACCTTCAAATCACCCCTGAGAACGGCCGGGCGGAAAGGCGGAGTGGGTTTCCTCAAGCCGCTGCGGACGGCCCCTTCGAACGTCAGCCGCCTGGGGACAGGCGGCTCCACCCCACTGAATCGTGGCGGCTCAGTCATATTCTCCTTCCACGAAATAGGCCTCCCCGACGCGCAGCAGCCGATAGAGGCCGCCGTCGGCGAGGGCGATGTCCCATTCGAGCCGGGCCCAGGCGCGGTCGGCCTGCCACCAGTCGCCGCTGCTGCGCCACGGTCCGCGCACCTCCGCGATCGCGCCCTGGAACGGCGCGGTGTGCAGGTACGCCGGCCGGCGGTCGTCGCGGTTGAATTCGAGCGTGGCCGGGAGCGGCGGGCGAAACCGCCGCAGCGGGTGGCGCGGATGGACATCGCCCGGCCGGCGTTCGCGGGCGGCTGCAGCGTGAAGGCATCGGGCCGGTGGGTGTCGTCCGGCCGCGGCGTGCCCACGCGCTCCGCCTGCACCAGCGCGGCGACGCGCGCGAGGGTCTCCGCGAAGCCATGGGGGTCGCGCAGGCCCGTGTCGAAGAGCCCGTGCTGCCGGACGAGCGGGCGGGCGGGCTCGAGCCGGAGCTGCAGGCCGACGATGGCGGCGCCGGTCTGGAGCGATTCGAGATGGGTGTGCAGCGCGCGGAACAGGATCTCGGGATCGGCCGTGGGCTCGGGCAGCCGGAAACGACGCTCGTGCGCGGTGTCGTCCTCGAGCCGCAGCGTGAGGGCCAGCTCCGCCGCCACGAATTGCGCCGCGCGCACCTCGAGCGTCAGCCGGTCGAGGAACCGCCGCAGCAGGAACAGCAGCGGCTCGAGCGTCTCGACCGGCTGCTCAAACGCCATCGCGGCGACGAACTCCGCCGCCGGCACGACCGGATGCAGCGGGCGCGCTGCCAGAGCGCGAGCCCGGCGGCGCCGAACCGGCGGACAATCTCGTCGCGCGGCAACGCCGTGAGATCGCCGCACGTGCGCAGCCCCCAGCCGTGCAGGATGGCGGCGAGTTCGGGGGGAGGCCCGGCCACGGCGAGCGGCAGCGGTTCGAGGAAGGCGGCCTCGTCCGTGACGGTGCGCACCGGTTGGTCCGCGAGCGCCGCGGCCGGGGCGCTTTCCGCCGAATCCTCGGCCACGGCGAGCGGCAGGGCGAAGTCGTCGGGGACGTCGCGAGCCTTCGCCCGCGACGGTCGGCGCGCGGTGCCGTCCCGCTGGCTCGGCCGGTCCCCCGGCTGCGGAAGCGCGGAGGCGGCGGTGACGGGATCCGTGTCGGCGGGCAAAAGCGGCGGGGGGGCACACTCCACCTCGGCGGCATAGCGCGCGAGCAGGGGCGTGCGGCCAATGCCCGCGGTCGCCGGCAGGCCCAGCGCGGCCAGTTGGCGCACCGCGGCGGCGGCCACCGGTTCAGCCCGGGCCGTGGCGCCCTTGAGATCGATCGTGCACACGCCGGGTGCCGTGTCCTCGATCAACGGACCAAGCGTGAACGCCACCGCGTGCAACGCGGCGCGGGCCTCGGCTTCGGCCGCGGGCGACGGGGTGCGGATGAGCAACGCGGCACAGCGGGCGACGGCCTGCGGCGCGGTCATGCCGAGGGCGACACCGGCCGCGCGGGCGGCGGGTGTCGTGGCCAGGACGACGGATTTCTTGCCCGTCCCCGCGAACAAGGCGGCCGGCCGGTCCGCGTCGCCAGGTGCGGTGCGCAGCACGGCGTGCAGGGCGAAATCAGGCAGGGCGAGGACGGCAAACATGACGCTCAACCGGCGGCCTGGAGCCGCTGGCGTTGAAGGGCGGGTTGCAGGCCGGCCGCGAGCAGCGCGCGCTCGCGGTCGAGCGCGGTGGCGGCATGGGAGACCGCGAGCTGGAACCGCAACTGCGCGCTGGGCACGGCGGCGCGGGGCGTCTGCACCACCAGCGCGAGGTCGGCGGGCTCGACCGCGCGCTGCAGCCGGTACCACTGCGGCCCGGGGATGCGCCGCAGCTCCGCCGCGGGTGCATGGCGCAGGTCGAGGACGACAAGGCCAAGATTGGCGTCGCGGGCGAGCAGGTCCGCCGCTTGCAGCGCGGCCGGCGTGCCGGCGCAGCGCACCCATACCAGATGCGCCAGCAGGTCGGCGGGATGAGAGCCGGGATCGAAGCTGTCCGCGCCGTCGACGAGCGCGAGCCGCGTGCGCGTGGCGCGCGTGGCCGCCAGCAACTGCCCCAGCAGGAGATGCCCGCCGCAGCTCGGCGCCGCACACACGATCTCCGTGATCGCCCCGAGCGGCAACCCGCCCGCCGGCTCGTCGAGCGCCGGCACGCCCGTGAGCAGCACGCGGCCGCGCGTACGGGTCGCGACGGGAAAGCGCTCGGCGAGCAGGTGCCGGAGCGCCGCGAGCTTGGCGGGCGCGTTGGACATGGTGCAGGAACGGAGGAGCGCGGACGTCCCCGTCCGCATCGGCGCGAAAGGCGGACGGGGA
>ERZ761602.7386-NODE-7386-length-11691-cov-13.528360_pt1 | contig 11691 bp, 4 predicted proteins | sample MGYA00512165_ERZ761602 | MGnify/ENA primary metagenome ERZ761602 (study PRJEB28899, sample SAMN02445085) | bioreactor sludge metagenome | biome: EBPR sludge; isolation source: Thorneside wastewater treatment plant | place: Australia: Brisbane, Thorneside... | reverse complement strand
CTGTCTCGTGGGCTCGGAGATGTGTATAAGAGACAGGTGTATGAATAATTCGATTTTAAGAAACTTAAAAAAGGTAGTTTATTCAAAGGAAGTTCATAATTCAACACAAATTGTTGGTTATGTTGATCGGGTGTACCAACACTCCAGTAATCGTCAAAAATTCTGTTTTCTTCTTCCGGAAATCCTTCATCATCAAAATAGTTTCTAACAATATTACTTCTACTTACTGTATAATTAAGTTTTAACGATTTAGTTAAATTAAAATTGAAACCGTATTGATAGTTAAATAAATAATTTCTTCTGTATAAAGCAGATAAAGGGATTCCTTCAACTTCAACCTGTCTAAATTGCTGACGGTTAAACTGTCTTATTACATTGCTACTAAAGTTAATGTTAGACGGAAGGTAATTAAAATTAAAGTCACTCAATAATTTCCAATATTGAGATTTCTTCATAAACTTATTACTTTTTAGAGGCTCAATCGGCTTGTTTTGGAAAGTATGTGCATAATCCACCGATGTTCTGGTTTGCTGATCAATAAAATCTTCAATTTCATAATTATGCTTTTCTACTTCATTAAACGAATGAGAAAGCGTGAAATTTTCAACATCATACACACGAGCTTTTTGTTCCGCTCCTCGTTCTTTTCTAACACCTATAAAGTTTATACTTTTTCGTTTGGTATAATCGACCGCTCTTTTTTCAATATTTTCTCTTTCTGCAGCATCTGGCGTAATATCCAACAACTGTTCAAGTCTTATATCTTGGTTAAAAGGATCATATTCCGGTGTGATAGTTTGTTCACCAATAGCATAATTAAATGGTAAATTGATTCCCCATTTTTTTGGGAGCAACTGGCCAACATTAATATTTGTAACAATATCATACTGTTGCATATCTTCACGACTTCTTTCATTTACACCTTGTTCTAAAGCTCCAAAACCAATAGTACTCATTCGTCCTGTGGCTGAAACAGTGGCAAAATCTGCTGCATTGGCATCTACATTCAAAATAGCTGCATATCCTCCTTTATTTTTTAAACCGGCTACACGTAATTCGTTGAACCAAACTTCTCCGCGAATACTTTCTAATTCAACTTGACCGGTTTTGGCATTTCTCAAACCAATCATCAACGTTCTTACTAATCCAAAGTTTGGATTACCTTTTATACCTAAACGAAGTTTATTTGGTTTAGACGCTGCCGAAGGATCCAATTGATCTTCATCTTGGAAATAAATTTCATCGGGATTAGGATTTGCTCCATTGATGGCTAAAATTTTAAGTTGAGTAAGCAAGGCTAAATTCAAATCGATTTCATTTGCTTCGGGCCAAACTTCTTCCGGAACAGTTGCTCCGTGAGGTGTAACTTTCAGCGGAATTTCAACTTGATAGAAGTTTTGTGTAAAGTCATTTCCAAAACGAATAAAGGCGACCATTTCATCATCCAACAATCTATCCGCATCAACATTATTTTCTATTGCTTCGGCATGGATAAACATCTTTAGTTTTTCAAACTGACGCATATCTACCTCTAAATTTTTGAAAACAGCTCTTGAATCTTCAGGCTCCAAACCACCGGGAAGACTTGTATTCTTTTTAGCAACACGAAGTGAAAGTGATTGTTCGTTTTGATTGATAACTGTATTATTGTTATACAATTGTTCACGATCCACTCCTGGCGGCATTACATATCGAATAGGTGTTCTGTTGCTGTTTTCTTGAATATTAACCGACTGAACATCAAAAGCGGTATTATCATCTTCGTCTTCTTCAATTGTTTCATTTGGATCTAATGTTCCTAAATATCTTCTCCATTCACCACGAACTAATTCTAAAACACCAAAACGAACTGTCATTTCTTCGGTAAATCCGGTCATGAACATTCTCATGAATCGAATGGAACGAAAATCTGAAATACTTCCTATCTTGTTTTGAAATTGAGACACAGGAATCTTAAATTGAAGCCATCTCGCTTCAGGTAAACCAGGACCGCTACTGCTTGGTGGAGTTGCAGGAACAGAAACAATGTCGGTAATATAATTTTGACCAACAGTCATGTTAGGAGAAACATCAATTTTATATTCAAAATACGCATTAATCGTATTCATCGTATTATCTCTGTTGATATCTTCCGCATCAGGCAATGTTGAATTTCCTCGATTATTATCAGAAACATTCACCGGAGAATTTCGTTCTAATCCGTTATAATTTTTGTAGCGTTCGATTACGTCACCGGTAGCATCCAAATAGAATTGATAGTTATCTGCAGCAGGATCTTCAAAAGAGGAGAATTGAGGTGGTAATCCATCCAATTGAGCTTCTTCTTCATCATTTACTCCATCTAAACCAACATCTTGCAAAGCTCTGTTACCATCTTCGGTATCAAAAGCATAAATTAACGATTGAGAAGCAGGAACTTTACCCCAGAATGTAGGAATGGTAGGTTGTGTTGAACCAACTCCCGGCAAACCATTTTCATATTGTTTTCTTCCGTCTTTTAAAACATCTTCTGAAATTTCTCCTAAGTTTAAATAAATTTCTCCTGTATTTGTTGGATTAAACTCATCTGTTCCGTGATAGGGATCCATCATCCAAAACTGAATATACTCCACATTTCCTTGCTCGAAATTGGTAGAATTGATGGCTCGCATAATTCCTCCAAAGTTTGTTTCCGGATTTGGCAAGGTATTATCCGTTGTTGTATCAGGATTGTAATTGTATGGACCTCTTTCCGTTGGAAAATAGGTTAAATCTAAGGTATTAATAACCGTTTGTTGACCTTGAGCGATATCGGTTACAGGGAAAATTTCATTAATGAAAATCCTTCTGGTTTTATTCAATGCCATTTCTTCGTCAGAAATACTGCCGGGTCTCTGACTAGTATAAAAAATTGGGTCAACGGTGTACCATGCTAATTTAGCTCTTTTAAATCCGGTATTTCTTCCTGTTAAGGTTTCACCAAAATTATAAGTACTTTCATTATTGTGAAGTGGAACACTAGATAAGCTCCAAGCCAAAGCTGATTTCATATCGATAGTGGTTTGAGAACCTTCAAAATCGTCTACATATAATGTGGATTCGCCATCAAAATTATCTGCTTTTGGTGTATCTGGTTTTAAGAATGCAACTTCACCACGTACTGAAATATTGGAAGGAACATCTGTATCAATATTTGGTAATTTATTTACTAATCGTGTTAAAAATGGTAGTTCTGTTGAATAATTTCCGTTGAATCCAAAAATAGAATTATTGACCGATTCTTGACCAAATGTTGATTTCTGAGTAAATGGTCTTTCGGTCATTCTCAAATAAGTTGCACCTATTTGAAACTTTTCTGAAAATTTATGATCAACATTCACACCCATAAATCGTCTGGTTTGCTGACCGAAAACGGAGTTGTTTTCTACCGAAATGTTAATTGGTGTTCCGGAAGCCTGAAGTGAAGGATCTAAAATTCTAACTCTTCCAAGTTGATAGTTTACGGTATAGTCAATTCCTTCTGCTAAAGTACGACCACCAGCTGTTACAACTACAGAACCTCTTGGCACGTTGAATGCTCCAATTGGAATTCCATCGCCGCCTGTTGATTTATAACGTCCACGTAGTAAAAACTTATTTTTTTCGCTATCCTGAAGTGCAGCTGCTTGTGTGCTACGGTACATACTTCGAAAAACATATTTATTTTGATTGGCATTATATCCTGAAACTGTGTTGTTATAATCTTCGCCCGGATTTGATTTTAATTTTTCAAATAAATGTTCACCAAAAGGTTCTACGGTTGTAAAAATCAATCGCCCGTTTTGACTGTCAACTGTTAAACCGGGTATGAAATCATAGAATCCATCTCCACCTTGTTGCGGGTCATTGGTGTAATTTAAACGGTCAACATTAAAAACTCTTAGCAAAGGTGTTTCCGAAACTTCATCTTCCGGAGAAGGTAATGGACTGGTTAATGTAATATAATTTAAAGGGGATGGATCTGAATACAAGATATTAAATCTAAAATCCTCTTGTTCCAGTTGAAATGCTCCAGGTATCTGATAAATGTTTTTCATCATCAAATTCCAAATTGGCATATCAACATTGGTTAAATTGCTTTTCAACATCTTTAAAACCAAACATTGTGTTACCGGAATATTTGTTCCAGAATCTACAACTGTTGATTCTACACCGTCATTTCCAAACTCCCCTACTTGATAAACATCATCTCCAATTGTATATTGATAGGCCACCGCAATCACTTCATCATTTGCTAATTTTTGTTGAAGCGAAATATATCCTAATTGTGGATGATAGGTAAATTCGTTAGTTGTTAATTTTCTTGCATTTTCCAGTTTTGAATAGTCTAATCCTTCTACTGCATTGTAGTTAAAACCTTCATTTGATGTTACTATTTCTCTGATTTGCGGACGTAATAAACCACTACCACTTTGAATCAAAGCAGGGTCAAAATCGTTGTTTGAGTTTTTGGAAGGCGTATTGCCAATTACATTAAAAAATCCTGGTGGAATTGGACTAATTCCAACCACTTCATCATCAGTCAATCCGGGTAATTGAGCTTCACCTAAATCTTGAAGAGCGATAATGTTTCGTAAATTATTCCCCTCTTGTGAAGTGTTAATTCTGTTTTGACGATTCGTAATCCATACTTCAATACGTGTTATTTGTACACGGCTATCAATCATTGGGTATTGTCTCAAAGAGGCATCATATCGACTTCTAAAATATTGTGAAAGGAAAAAGTGTCTGTCTGCATCATATTCCAATGCAAACATTTGAAAGTCTTGCACTGTTCCACCACCTTCAGCGGTTACGGATCGAGTTTGCGATTTCTGTTCAGAAAAAACACCGGTAATCGTTGTTCTTCCAAATTGTAATTGAGCTTTTACCCCAAATAAACTCTGTGCACCACGAATTAAAGTATTATTTAGCGGCATACTAACGTTACCTACTTCTAGTTTTTGCAAAATAGCATCTTCTTCAGGTGCATATTCTAACTTAATCAAGTTTTGAAAAGCAAACGTTGATTGAGTGTCATAATTGGCATTCACGTTCAATCGCGTACCCACTTTTCCGGTCAAACTCATGTTTATCCGTTGGTCAAAATCAAAAGTAGTTGTCGTTCTGTTTCGTGGTGAAAAAGAAGGATTATCTTGTTTAGTATAGCGAACTCCCAAATCCATTTCAACCGATCCACGTGGCTGAACATCAATGGTATTACTTCCAAAAATAGTTTCAAAAAAACCGGAATTTATATAATATCGCGGTAATAAATCTTTTTTACCTTCTTCTGAGCCTTCTTTATTACCATCAATTGCATCTAATTTTTGTTTAAAATAATTACGCATCGATTCACGAAGAACCAATTCTTCATATTCTTTTGGTGTTAAAATAACAGGATAATTGATGTTGAATTCACCTAATTTACTGTTGTAAATATAACGATCAGTAACCGGATCATAGGTGTAAGCGGAGACAATACTTGGTGGATTATTTAATTCTACTTTTCCAACATTATAACCAACTGAATCTATGGGAGTTTCTAAATCATCATCTTCTTGTGAAAATGCGGCGAAACTTAAAAGTAAAATGAGCCAAAAAAAGCATGCTTTAATTGACACAACAAAATTATAATTATACGTAGTTTTCAAGAACTATAAATTTTTTAATGCTTGTTTAATGATTGATTCGATCGTTGCATCGGGGCTTTCTCTCACAATTTTTTCTACTGCTTTTTCTGCTAATTTTTTGTTAAAACCTAAAACTTCCAAAGCAGATAACGCTTCATCTTTATTTGTATTGTTTGACGACATAGAAACTTCGTCTAAATCATACACTTTTAACACTTTTTCTTTCAAGTCTAAAATTACTCGTTGTGCTGTTTTAGTTCCAATTCCTTTTATGGATTGAATTGAAACCACATCACCTGTTGCAATTGCTTGCAAAATTTGTTTAGGTTCCATCGAAGAAAGCATTGTTCTGGCGATGCTTGCTCCAATACCTGAAACCGAAAGTAGCAATTTAAATATCTCACGTTCAGACTTTTCTACAAAACCAAATAAAGTATGAGCATCTTCTTTAATTTGAAGATGCGTAAATAATTTGATGTTTTCTGAATTTGGAATTAATGAAAACGTGTGCAAAGAAATATGTAGATGGTAACCAACACCGTTGCAGTCGATGACCACATCAGTTGGCGATTTTTCTACCAAACGACCTTGTATATGAGCTATCATTGATGAAATAAGTAATTTTCAAATGTAACAAAAAACTTTAATTACCAATCAATAAAACGATTAATAACTTAAAAATAAGTTAAAAACTTACTTTGAGCGATTTGTAACGCTTTTCTTTTTCTTGAGCATCAACTACAGCAACAGCAGCCATATTGACCATTTCTTCCACACTGGCTCCCAATTGAAAAATGTGCACAGGCTTGTCTAACCCTAGCATTATTGGCCCAATTGAATCTACTTTATACAATTCTTTCAGCATTTTATAATTAATATTTGCCGCTTCCAGATTAGGAAAAATCAGTGTATTTACTTTTTTTCCCGCTAATTTTGAAAATGGAAATTTGTCTTTCAGCATTTCAGGATTTAAAGCAAAATCCGCCTGAATTTCGCCATCTACAATCAAATCCGGATAATATTTATGTAAATAAGCTACTGCTTGACGAACCTTTACGGCAGTTTCATTACTTGACGAACCAAAGTTGGAATAAGAAACCATCGCTACAACAGGCTGCATTCCGAACATTCTCACTGTTTTGGCTGTCATCAAAGCGATCTTTGCTAAATCATCTGCAGATGGATCAACATTGATGGCCGTATCGGAGAAAAAAATTGGTCCTCGATTGGTCATCATCATATTGGTAGTGGCAATTCGGCTAACACCGGGAGCTTTATCAATTAGCTCCATAATTGGTTTAACGACAGTTGGATAACTTCTGGAATATCCTGTCACTAATGCATCTGCTTCACCTTCATTGACCATCATCGCTGCAAAATAATTGCGTTCCCTCATCCATTTTTGAGCGTCCAATAACGAAATTCCTCTGCGTTTTCTGCTTTCCCAAAAAGTGGTGGCATATTGCATTCGCTTATCATCACATTCTTTTGTTTTTGGATCTAAAATCGGCACATCAACATCAAAACCAATTTCCTCTTTTAGTTCCAAAATAATTTCTTTATTTCCCAAAAGGATGGGTTTGCCGATACCTTCTTCCATTACAATTTGAGCGGCTTTCAACACATCTAAATGATCGGCTTCGGCAAAAATGATTCGTTTTGGGTCGGTTTTAGCACGGTTTGCCAACAATCGAACCATTTTATTATCAGAACCTAATCGTTCGGCTAATTCTTCTTCGTATTTATCCCAATCTAAAATAGGATTTTGAGCCACTCCGGAATCCATGGCTGCTTTTGCAACTGCCGGAGCAACAATGGTTATCAATCGTGGATCGAATGGTTTTGGAATAATATAATCGCGACCAAAATTCAATTTTGTTTCCCCGTAAGCAATATTAACTTGCTCAGGAACAGGCATTTTTGCCAATAAAGCTAAGGCACGAACGGCAGCCATTTTCATCGCTTCATTAATTTTTGTTGCTCTAACATCCAACGCTCCCCTAAAAATATAAGGGAATCCAAGCACATTATTCACTTGGTTAGGATGGTCTGAACGACCGGTTGCCATTATAATATCTTTTCGGGTGTTTATCGCCACATTATAATCAATTTCAGGAATTGGGTTCGCCATCGCAAAAACGATTGGATCATTGGCCATTCCTAAAAGCATTTCTGGTGTAAGGATATTTCCGGCAGATAAACCTAAAAACACGTCCGCATTTATCAAGGCTGTTTGTAAATCGGTTCCTTTTTTTCCGGAAGTATACTTTTGTTGTAAAGGAGATAAGTCTGTTCGTTCAGGATGTAAAACACCTTCGCGATCGAACATAATTATATTTTCGGCTTTTACGCCAAGTAGAAGATACAAATTGGCACAAGCTAATGCTGCAGAACCGGCACCGGACACGACAACTTTAATATCAGCTACATTTTTTTCCGCCAATTCTAAGGCATTTAATAACGCTGCCGATGAAATAATTGCAGTTCCGTGTTGGTCATCGTGCATCACCGGAATGTTTAATTCTTCCACCAAACGGCGTTCGATTTCAAATGATTCGGGAGCTTTGATGTCTTCTAAATTTATTCCTCCAAAAGTGGGAGCGATATTTTTAACGGTTTCGATAAATGCATCAATATCTTTTGTTCCAACTTCAATATCAAACACATCGATATCGGCAAAAATTTTGAAGAGTAAAGCCTTACCTTCCATCACGGGTTTTGAAGCTTCCGGACCAATATCGCCTAAACCTAAAACAGCCGTTCCGTTGGTGATTACCGCAACCAAATTTCCTTTGGCAGTGTATTTGTAAACGTTGTTGACATCTTTGGCAATTTCCAAACAAGGTTCCGCCACACCGGGAGAATAGGCCAACGACAAATCACGTTGAGTTGCATATTTTTTGGTGGGAACTACTTGAATTTTCCCCGGATTCGGTTTTGCGTGATATAAAAGGGCTTCTCTGCGTTTTGTGTCTTTGTGCATGAATTTGGTTCTTCTATGTTTGACTCACAAAGGTAAGAGACTTGTAGAGAATACAAAAAAATAAAAAAAAATAATTTTCATCAATTCTTACCTCTTTCTAGACTTCAATAAAAACCCATCGAATCTAAATTTTGAATATCTTTGAAGTGGGTAAATTTTACCCGATTATTAACATTACTAAATGATGTAACGATGGACCAATTTTCTACAGAAGAAAAATTAACCGAACGAATTAAAGAACTTAGTTGTCTTTATGAAGTGACTAATATTCTTAATCAGTTTGAGTTGACTAATGAAGAAGTATTTGTTGCGATTGCATCGAGACTTAAGGAAGCTTGGCGTTTCCACGAACAAGCAATTGTTGAAATTTTTTTTAAAGATTTGTATTTTTCGACTAATGAAAAGTTAGAAAATACAATTTTTGTATTTGATAATTTACTAATTGAAAATAGTGTTGTTGGTGGAATAAAAGTTCATTACCCTGCAGATAATTTTACTGAAAATGATTTTTTGGAAGATGAAAAAAAATTATTAAAAAAAGTATGTTATGAAGTTAGTTTCTTCTTAGAAAAAAAGGAAAACCAAATTAAAGAAGCTCATTTAAAAAGAAGTGCAGAAAGAGTGGATCGATTATCAATTTTAGGAGAAATTACTGCTGGAATTGCTCATGAATTGAATACGCCCCTTGGAAATATTTTAGGTTTTGCCGAATTGATTAAGCAACAAAACAACAATCCTCAAATTGATCGCGATATTTCAAAAATTATAAATGCTGCCATTTATTCACGTGAAATAGTTAAAAATCTTATGTTTTTCTCCTGCGAAATGCCTCAAAATAAAAGTGTTTTTGCTGTCAAACCAATTATTATTCAGGCCTTAACATTGCTTGGTCCGAATTTTAAAAAAGGAGACATCAATTATAAAGTTAGTTTTGCGGATGATGACATTAAAGCACAAATTGACAACATTCAACTTACTCAAGTTTTGTTTAATATACTTTTGAACGCCATTTATGTCTCGCCTCCAAAAAGTGAAATTCACGTGAATGTTTTTTCAACCGAAAGTCATTTCGTTATAGAAATTAAAGACAACGGAAAAGGCATTGAAGATGAAATTAAACATAAAATCTTTGAACCGTTTTTCACCACAAAACCACTTGGCGAAGGAACCGGACTGGGATTAAGTGTAGTGCATGGCATCATCAAAAGTCATCAGGGAATTATTGAAGCATTGGACAATAAACCGAAAGGAACAATTTTCAGAATTAAATTACCTTTAAAATAATTATTATGAAACTTAAAAAAGAAAATATTCTGATTGTAGATGATAATTATGATATGTTGGAACTACTTCAACGCAATTTGAAATCATTTAATTTTCATGCCTACAAAGCATCTTCGGTTAATGAGGCGATTGAGGTTTTAAAATCAACTTCAATTGATTTGCTGATTACCGATTTGCAAATGCCTGAAATTAATGGGATAGAATTAATCAAATATACATCGGAACATTTTCCTTCCATTCCAAAGTTAGTTATTACTGGTTTTCCATCTGTAGATACGGCGATAAATGCAGTAAAATCAGGAGCTTTAGATTATTTAATCAAACCATTTACAAGTGAAGAATTAAAAAAAGCCATTCAAAATTGTTTGAAGAATTCTACTCAAAATTCGAATCATACTATCGATAAAAAAGTTTTAAAAGAAACATTTTATGCCGGAATTGTAGGTGATTCTGAAGAACATTTTAAATTAATTGATGTTATTGAACGTGTGAAAGACAATCGTGTAACTGTTTTAATTGAAGGAGAAAGCGGAACCGGAAAAGAACTTATTGCGAGAGCAATTCACTACAATGGCCGTTTTGCATCACAACCATTTATAACTGTAAACTGCGGTGGAATACCGGAAACTTTACTTGAATCGGAATTATTTGGTTATGTAAAAGGAGCTTTTACCGGTGCAAATGAAACGAAAAAAGGTTTGTTTCATGCGGCCGCAGGCGGAACAATTTTTTTGGATGAAATTGGAAATGCCTCTTTAACAGTTCAAAGTCGATTATTGAGGGTTTTGCAAGAAAAAGAAATCACAATGGTTGGTTCTCAAACACCAGAAAAAATTGAAATTAGAATTATTTCTGCTACCAATAGCAACTTACAAAATATGATTAAATCCGGAACTTTCAGAGAAGATCTATATTATCGATTGAATGTTGTGAGTATTGAATCGACACCTTTACGAAATCGAAAATCGGATGTATTACCGTTAATAAATACATTTATTAAAAAATATGAAAAAGAGTATGGAAAATCGAATATTAGCATTACTCCAAAAGCAATAGACATTTTAACCCGTCACGATTGGCCGGGAAACGTTCGGGAATTAGAAAATATTATGCAACGATTAATTGTGATGTGTGATCACGAAATTGATGTTGACTTAATTCCCAAACAATTAAAATACAAACAACCATCTGAAAGTTCGCCATTAAAACCACTTCACGAGATTGAAAAAGCACACATCTTAAAAGTATTATCGGCTGTAAACAACAACAAAACAAAAGCAGCAGAAATTCTTCAAATTGACCGCAAAACACTACGTCAAAAACTTCTCTAAATCGGGGAGAAATGAACCGGTCGAGACTTTACTCCGCAGTGAAAAATTCATCTCTACTTTACACTCTTTTCATAACAGATTGATTACAAGCATATTGTTTGCCAAAAATTTCCTTTGGCACGCACCTTGCTTAGCTTAGGTCGAAACCAGATTAAAATTACTATGGAGATTTTAAATAACCCCTCGTTTCAAAAAGGGGAAGATACGCTATGGGCAGAAATGAACTTTGAGAACACTATCAAAGTTTCATCTCATTTTGAAAACAATATAATGGTGTTTGGCATCTGCAGCAATTGTTTGAACAACAGCAATTGTGTTTGGATGCAAACCAAGAAAATAGAATGTGAAGAATATAGTTAAAAACAAACAGAAAATGGAAATTTTAAAAGAGCAAAAACAGAAAACAATGTTGGACCTGTCTCTTATACACATCTCCGAGCCCACGAGACAGGCAGAAATCTCG
>ERZ761602.7385-NODE-7385-length-11692-cov-327.124431_pt1 | contig 11692 bp, 10 predicted proteins | sample MGYA00512165_ERZ761602 | MGnify/ENA primary metagenome ERZ761602 (study PRJEB28899, sample SAMN02445085) | bioreactor sludge metagenome | biome: EBPR sludge; isolation source: Thorneside wastewater treatment plant | place: Australia: Brisbane, Thorneside... | reverse complement strand
TGATCGAGATCGTCAGCAACGGTCTGCAGGCGGGCCGGTACGCGCCGCCGGGTTATAGCAGCGACATGCCGGGTTTCGCGAACGTACTCGCCAAGGAAGAGATTCGTGCCAGCCTTGCCTATATCAAGAGTACCTGGCCAGAAGCTCAGCGCGCCCACCAGGCGCGCGTCACGCTTTCAAGGGGACAGGGGCATCACCGCATTCGGAATAGAACAAGCACAACCAAGCGCCCAGATTCATAGTCTTTGATGTACCGAAGGACCCGACGGAAATAGTGAGAATGATCGGGAGGACGACCAGTGCCCACAGATTTTGGTCGTCTCAGAAAGCGCTTCTCCCCCGCCGCGACCCGTCGACGAAAATTCCGCGCCGATCGTTGTCGAGCGGCATGGCCCCCTGATGGATCGTGTCGTGACGACCCTCGATCAGGCGCGTAACAATGTCGTGCGGGCGGTGAACAGCAATATGTTCATCCTAAATTCCTCTGTTAGCCGCTTCCATAGGCGAGCAAAGGCGGCGGCAAGCCGAGCCGCCTCGCTTTCTTCGGTCTCGCCGCGAGAATCTTGCTGACGATGTAGCGGACAAGCGCCGGCCAGCGGCTGGCTTTCGGCAACTGAGGTGCAGATGCCAGAACATGGTCAAGCCCCTTGCGGATATTGGCGATCATCGCCTTGATCTGATCTCCCGCCGCGTGGGAAAGCGTGAGCAGCAGACGCGACTGGCCGGCGTGCTGGGTCAGGCGGGCGACGCCAGAGAGCAACATCGGACGGCTGGTGATCGCCTCCAGGCGTGCCTTCGGGTGCGCCAGGCGGATATACCAACTCCACCAGTTGTAGATCAGCGCGACAGCGCGTGCCGAGAGGTTGCAGCGTTCCAGGTCATGCGTGGTGTAGCCGCCCCAACCCCACTGATTCTTCAGTTCGTCGAAGCCGTTCTCGCAATCGGCTCGATCGCGGTATAACTGGCCAATCGCTTCCAGTGAGTAGTCGGCGTTGGTGACCAGAACGGCATATTCCCAAAGTTTGGCCTTGTCCGAAGCCTCCAGGAACTGCAGCTCTTGTTGTGCACTCTCGTGGCTCGCTTCGGCAGCCAGGCTGGACTTGACGCGACGGCGCAGGATGACCACCCGTCGTGCAGAACTCCAGCCGGTCAAGCGGAGTTTGCCTTCGACAGCGTCAAAGCCTTGGCACACACTCTGCCACTCGCCTTGCCGCCAGAGCCGCTCGATCAGACGTTTGACGCCGGCGGTTTGCCGGAGCTTGAAGAGGTAGGCCTGGTCAATCTCTTCCATGGCGGCCATTACACCCTCGTTGCCAAGAGCGTTGTCCCCGCGTACCAGGGCGGGACGTTTCTCGGGAGGGAGCCGATCAATCAGCAGGCGCAGACGGGGCAGGCTATGTTTGGCGGCCGTGCTCTTCCCGCCTTGCACTTCGACGTCGAGCACAAAGCGAACGTTGCCGATCCAGTAGGTATGCAAGGTATGGCTTGGCCGTCCCGGTTTTGTCGGGTTGTAGCCGATTTCGGCACCCGCCTGGTGGCCGTAGAGCAGCTTGACACTGGTGTCGGCGTCAAGAACCCAGGGGGTGTGCAGGGCTTCGCCCGTGCTTTCGGCCAAGGCTGCGTCCATCCAGGCGGTGCTCTTTGCCAGCTGAGTCGCGCGGGCCGCGCGGTCTTCGTCGCTGCAGCGCTTGGCTTGCTCGGGAGCCAGATGCGCCAGCGCGCGGCGCAGGCTTTCGTCGCTGATGATCTTGCTCATGCCGAGGATCTCTGGCGCGACGGCATCGCCACGCAGCCCGGTCACGTGTGCATAGCGCCGTTGGCCATCCAGTATCGAGAGCAGCCAGGTGCCGAGAACGTTGACCACCGTCGGCGCGTTGGGGCTGGTATAGGCCGTCGGGCAGCCTTCCTTCCAGCGAGCGAACAGTCCGGAAACCTCGAGGAATTCGGCAAAGAACGCCAACTGTCCCAGAGCCGTGGCGCTGCCGCCTTCGTCCCAGCGAACGTGAAATCGGCCACCAGGCGTCGCCACGCACATCTCCGTCACCGTTTGGGCCGCTTCCTGCAACGCACTATCCACCGCTTTGGTGAGCGCTTTTTGCTCAAAATTCATTTCACCCATCGGGTGACCACCCTCATTGGCCGCAAACCCTCGTCAGCACTGAGTTTGTATCACTTCTCGAGGGTTCAACTGAGGAAAATAGGTTCATCGCTTACTGGTTGATCGGGCGAGAGATTGTTCAGGCGCTGCAAGGCGGCGAAGAGCGGGCCGGCTACGGCCGCCGCTTGCTTGCCGAACTGTCCGAGTCGCTGCAGCGGCGCTATGGGAGAGGACTCTCCGTAGCCAACCTGAAGTACTTTCGTACTGTTCTTCCAGGCCTACGTGACCGTAGCCCCGAGATTCGTCACAAGGCTTGTGACGAATTGGGCGAGGCTGACCAGGCGGGCGTATTGGCAGACCTTTCTGCTGCGCTTGAGGCCACAGAAGCGCTCAAGGGTTCTTCACCGAATCTGCGCTGGTCCCACTACCGCAGCCTGAGCATGCTCGAACGGCCCGCCGAGCGATGCTTCGACGAGATCGAGGCCGAACGCTGCAACTGGAGCCAGCCGGTACTGGAACGGCAGATTCACAGCCCGCTGTTTGCCCACTTGCTGAAAAGCCGGGACAAGGCTGGAATGCTGAAACTGGGATTCTGTGAACAATGGAATGACTATGGAAAGAGCTCCATAACCATTTCCCTGCACCTCAAACCCCTAACCGATCGTCACTCGTGAGATTTTAGCCGCTAAAATTTGATCTGCTTGGGCCACGGCTGAGCGTTACAGATCGTCTTTCGCTGGACATGAAATCACCGCTCCAATGCAATCAGGCTGACGACGACACCTTCCACAACCTTTACCGACTGGGTTCGGACGGTCGCCTCGCGGGCGCCCCTGCCGGAAAGCCAGCGCGACCCCGGTTCCTGCCGGATGGTCGTTTTGCCTTTGGCGGCAGACGAATAGAGCAGCTCGAAGGCGTCCGTTTCCGGATCCAGCTCCGTGACCGCCCAAATGCCTTCCGGAAATCTTGCTCCGGTGACGAACCATTCTCTCTTGGATTGAGAATGGCAGACGACGACCGCAGGTCGCTCCGAGCACCTCACCAGCTTTATCGCCGTGGCAGTAAGGCTTGCCTGAAACTCCTTACCTATTTTGTCTGCCGTATCCAGCGTCAAAGGCAATCCAGCCACCATCGGATCGAACAAATACGAAGGAAGAAGTAATTGCGAGGCGAAGGCGTTGGCCTGCGCTTCCGCACCTTTGTCTCTGTCGTTCTGCGGGGAAATATCCTCCTTGGCGCAGATGAAACCGCCCCGCCCGTGCCGTTCCATCCAGTGACCGATCTCGTGGGCAATCGAAAACCGCTGGCGGGAACGCAGGCCATTCTCCTTAACCGTGATAATGGCCGACGAGCCGTTCCCGACGATACGCGCCTCGCTGCCGTCGAGTTTCCGGTAACGCACCGTGGCATCAAGATCGTGAGCGATCGCTTCGAGGTCTATCTGCTTGGGATGGTCAACCCCATAGCTTCGCAAGATCGACTCTGCCTTGGACAACGGGCGTCGGTTAATCTCACGGTTTGCCATCGTCGAGAAGACCCATTTCTTCCATATCGTCCCACAATCCTTCCCAGTCGGAGTCGGAGAGTGTTTGACCATTGCGAAATGCCAGAGACAGCCCGTTTGCTCCCCCACCTTGGATCGCGCGTTGTATGCGCTGCTTGATCTCTGCCAATGATGGGCGGGCGCTCGCTGCAAGGGCCTGCGATGTCTTCTCGTAGGACTCGCGCGCCCGAGTCAAGCGCTCCCGCTTCGCCTGCCGGATCCTCGCCAAAGCGGAGGAACGAAGTTCGGAAGCCTTGGCCGCCGGATCGAGACCGTCCTCGACTGTCTCGGCAAGAATCGCCTCGTCAGAGGTTGCCAAAACATCGTTCATGATCATCTCGGCAATCGCCGCCATTTGCGTGCCCGCCACATCTTTTTCGCGACTCATTTCAGCCTCCTCGCGGGAAACTGTCGCGCCAAGCCCCTCCGAAGTCGTTTCTTCGCGCTCTCGTATTGGGTTAGCGTCATGCCGCTGGTTTCCCGTATGTCCTCTGCCTTTAGGCCATCTTCTATCCCCATCAGGACCCACTCGACATCTTCGTCTCCCTTGAAGAACGTTTGAATCTTCGCAACGGTTGCTTCGGCATCCTTCCTAGCCTCTTCTGTTAGCAGGCTATCGAGCGGAGTCCGATCCTCTGAGGCGAATACATCCAGCACCTCCTCCGAATCGGTGTCGCTGATCATGTCCCCGGCCAGCGCTTCGATCTTGACGTGCTTGAGGTTCCGGATGCCATCGGCCACGCTCTTCATGGCGCTGCCCAGCCACGGCACGAACGCCATTCCTGGCGACCAGCGGCGAGTTCCTCCGATAAGTCGCACAAGGGTTTCGTTGATGAGGTCTTCCGGATCGCCGAGACGAGTCCCCCACAAGTGGCCCTCCGCCATCTTGCGCACTTTCATCCAGTCGGCGTCGGTCAGGCGTTCGATTTGCTCTTCGATCTGATCGAGCGTTGCCTCCTTACCGTATTTGCTGTTCAAACCTTCCTCCGCGCCGTTCTTGTTCTGTAAGGCGGTGAAAACGGCCGGACCGGACAGAGAACTGCTGTCCGGATTCCGGATTTCGTCCGCCTTGATATTCTGAGCAAGTTTGCTCTAACCCGACAGGAGTATAAGCAATGACGACAAAGCGCAACCAGCATGTTGTTCCCAGCGGTCAAAGCTGGGCCGTGCGTGGAGCCGGGGCCACACGGGCAACCGAGATTCTTCCGACCAAGGCCGAAGCGGTCGACCGAGCACGCGGGATCAGCCGCAACCAGGGAACGGAACTCTTCATTCATGGACGTGACGGCAAGATTCAAAGCCGGGACAGCCACGGACGCGATCCGTTTCCGCCGAAAGGCTAATGCCATGGGGCCGCGTAGCCGCGGCCCCAGTTTTCATTTTCATCTCTCCTGGAGAACCACATGATCGACGTTAACTTTGAGATCAACGGAAGAAGAATCAACCCGAAGAACGCCGGGGACGCCCTTGCTGCCGCTGTCATGGATGCGGCATCAAAGGAGATCCAGAGGAAGATTGGATCATGCCGATGCCCTCAGCACGGCAAGCTGCCGACGGTCCTCGCCAAAGGCCGAGGCGTCAGCAACTTGTCCTTCGAGGTCGGAGGCTGTTGCGACCGGTTGATCGCGGAAGTAAAACGACGGCTCTGACCGTTGTTTGATGTGCCGTTACACCGTATTCTGCCTTTCAATGATGATCTGCGACACAGGGTGACGGAGAGGCAACGATGCGCGTTCGTTGGGAGACGAGTACCAGGTACTACGAGGTCCGTCTGATACGTGACTTGCTTCAGGATTGGGTGCTCGTCGTCTCCAGGGGCGGGAAGACCAATCGTCTTGGTGCGCTCCGGACTCTCTTCGTATCAAGCAAAGAGGAAGGCATGAAGATGATCGAGACCTTGGAGAAGGTCCGAACTCGCCGCGGGTACGTACGAGTGCCTGTTTAGCCGTCCGGCCCCTGCGCGTGAGCGCAAAGCCTTGCCACCCGGTCTTTCATCCCCTGCTGGTCGTGCGACCCCAGTTCTCCACACAATTCGTGGATAACCCTGTGCACCCTACCCGGCAAGCCAACGCCAGAGTGTCTCGAAGCTATCTGCCCGGAATTTGAGCAACCTGCTCCTCGTTCCGGTTTAAGGGGACGAGACCTGTTTGCGGCGTAGCGTTCTCGTTCGACCATTCTCTGCGTGACGGCCAGCAGATCCTCTGACCGCAACCGCCGTGTGTTATCTGCGCCGGCTGCGAATGGTGCTCTTGTGGCGACGGCTCCCCTTCCCTACCGAAGATTCATGAGCTTGATTGGGTGAGAGATTGTTCAGGCGTTGCAAGGCGGCGAGGAGCGGGCCGGCTACGGCGGCCGGCAGCTTGCCGAACTGTCCGACATCGCTGCAGCGGCGGTACGAGCGGGGGTTCTCGGTAACCAACCTGAAGTACTTTCGACTGTTCTTCTAGGCCTACGCGAACCGTAGCCCCGAGATTCGTCACAAGCCTTGTGACCAATTTAGCGAGCTTGGCCAGGCCGGCGTGCTGCAGCGGACTGGCCGAACACTCCCGGCGAAATGTCATCAGATACATTTTTTTGATACATTTACGCACCTACAGACAATCAGGCACGCCATGACCGACAATCTTTTTTTCATCTGCGAGCCGCGACCTGATGTCCTGCAAGGGGCATTGCGTGAGAGCGACTTCGCTGCGGACCTCTCGCAGGTGCTGCGGGGAGACGCTCCCGACGAATACAAGCGCCCCGAGCTGTTCTTCGCCAATACCTACCCAACCAAGGGCATCAAGAACGTCCTGAAGTTGGTCGCGCTGCGCGTCGGTGGTCATCCCGACCAGATCGGCGCCATCTTTCGTCTTGACACCCAGTTTGGCGGCGGCAAGACGCACGCTCTGATTGCGCTCGCGCACGCCATGCGCAGCCTCTCCGAGGTCGCGAACGCCGACGAATTTCTCGACGCCTCCTTGCGCCCCTCGGCGCCGGTGCGCATTGCTGCCTTTGATGGCGAAAACGCCGATCCTGCCAATGGGCACCGGCTTGGCGACACCCTGCGTGCCTACACGCCATGGGGGGAACTGGCTTATGCGCTGCGTGGTGTGGACGGTTATCGCCTGGTCGAAACGAGTGACCGCGAAGGAATCGCACCGGGTGCCGACACCTTGCGCGAGTTGATCGGCAGCGAGCCGGCAGTCATTCTCATCGACGAGATCGCCCCCTACCTGCGCAAGGTGGCCGGTCGGAATGCGCAGCGAGCAGGGGAACAGCTTCTTGCGTTCATGACTTCGCTGATGAAGGCAGTGGAGAGCTCCCCCACGGCGGCGCTGGTTTTCACACTAGCGGTCGGTCGTGACGGCAAAGCCTCCGACGCCTACAGCCGCGAGACACAGGACATCGCCGCCTTCTTCGCCGAGGCCGAGAGCGTCTCCGCCCGCAAGGCGACGGTGATCGACCCCACCGAGGACGACGAGACCGTCAAGGTCATCTGCCGACGGCTGTTCACCCGCATCGACCGCGACAAAGCACGGGCGGTCATCTCCGCCTACAAGTCGCTGTGGGACGCCAACCGGGAGCTGCTTCCACCAGCCCCAGCCGAGGATCGGCGCCTGGACGAGTTTGCCGCCGGCTATCCGCTGCACCCGGAACTGGTGAATGTGCTCACCCAGAAGACCGGTACTCTGGGTAATTTCCAGCGCGTGCGAGGCATGCTGCGTCTCCTCGCGCGTACGGTTGCACGCGTCTGGCAAACGCGCCCCGCCGACGCCTACGCGATTCACACCCATCACATCGACCTCGGGTTCGAACCGATACGCCTCGAACTCGTCACCCGCCTCAAGCAGGACATTTACGTGCCGGCCATCAAGGCCGAGATTGCCACCGTCGAAACCACGCCGGCGCTGGCTGAACAACTCGACGCAGGTCCGTTCAGGGGCCTTCCGAAGTATGGATCGTACGTCGCCCGCTGCGCGTTCATTCATACTCTGGCGTTCAACGACACCCTGCGCGGACTCAACGCCGAGGAACTGCGCTACGCCATCCTGAGTCCGGGAACAGATGTCGCATTCATTGATGACGCACGCAAACGCTTCGCGACCGACTCGGCGTATCTCGACGACAAACCCGGGGCCCCGCTGCGTTTTCTGGCCGAGGCCAATCTCACCCAGATCATTCGGCGCGAAGAAACCAACACCGATCGAGATGAGGCACGCACGCGTCTCAACAGCTTCATCCGCGATCTCTTCGCGGGTCCCAATCTCAATCTCATCCCCTTCGCCTCCGGCCCTCACGATGTCCCCGACGACGATGGCAGTGGCCGCCCCTACCTGGTGATGCTCGGCTACGAAGCTACCCAGGTCTTCAGCGACGCGGTGACTGTCGACAACCTGGTCGAAAAGGTCTTCCTGCACAAGGGTGGTGGCACCGACTGGCGCCACAACCGGAACAATCTCGTCTTCCTGGTGGCAGACGCGGCCGGAGTGCCCAACATGAAGGCCAAGATGCTGCGCAATATCGCCCTGGAGTCTCTGCGGCAACCCGGCAAGCTCAAGGACCTGGCCGACTATCAGGTAGCCAAACTGCAGGAATTGCACGAACGCTCCAAGCAGGAACTCGCTCTGGCCGTGCAGCAGTGCTTCCGACACATCTTCTACCCGTCGCGAAATCGACTAGACGAGGCTAACTGCGACCTGGCACACACCGTGGTCGACATTCAAACTGCCTCGGACCGGCCGGGCGACGGCCAGCGCCAGGTCGTTACCCAACTCCAGAACGCCGGCAAACTGCGCCTGCCTACCGACAAGCCGGACTCCCCGGTCTATGTACGTGATCGCACGCCCCTCAAGAAAGGCCAGATCACCACCGCTGCGCTGCGCACCGAATTCCGTCAGGATCCCTCGTTGCCGATGCTCGTCGGTGACGACGTGTTCATCAAAGGCATTCGCCTGGGTATCGACCAGGATGACTACGTCTAGCCACGCAGGCCATCTTCCACGAGAAGGCCGGTATCCTCGAAGACAAGACCGGCGCCAGGCTGGCTTTCGCCGGTAGCGTGAACGAAACCGCTTACGGCTGGCTGCACAACTGGGAAAGCTTTCATGTCTTCTGCGACTGGGACGGCGGCACCCGGCACGTCGACGCGGAAGAGAAGAGTTTTGCCCTGCTCTGGGCAGACCGAGCCAAGCGCGCACGGGTGCTCGACGTACCTGCCGCAGTGCGCGAAGAGCTGCTGCGCTTTCTCCCGCGCGACGACGATGAACCCGAGCGCATCAAGCGAGCGCGAAGCAGCGACGCTGTTCTCGATCCACCCGCTGACGAGGAACCGGACGAACGGAAAAGTACGCCGCAGACCTCTTCGATCGAGGAACGACGAAAGGCGGTGTGGCAAGTTATCTGGTCTGCGCCGCGGCAGCCGGGTGGCGAGCGTATTGCCGAAGCGACCAGCGCCGTTACACCCTGGCCGCATCAGGTTCTGACCTTTCAACGCATGCTCGACCATTGGCCACCCCGTCTGCTGATTGCCGATGAAGTGGGGCTGGGAAAAACGATCGAGGCCGGACTCGTGTTGCGTTACGCATGGCTTTCCGGGCGCGCGCAGCGCATCCTGATCATGGCACCCAAAGCGGTGATGACGCAGTGGCAGGCGGAGTTACGCGAGAAGTTCAACCTCAACTGGCCGATCTATGACGGCAAGCGACTGAACTGGTATCCCTCGCCGCTGCTGCGGGGAAAATCGGAAAAGGAAGTCTCCCGCGACGAGTGGCATCGCGAACCTTTCGTCATTGTCTCCAGCCACTTGATGCGTCGTCGCGACCGTCAGCACGAACTTCTGGAATCGGCCGACCCGTGGGATCTCATCGTTCTCGACGAAGCCCATCATGCGAGGCGCAAGAGCCCGGGGGCCGCGCAGGAAGGCCCGCCCAACCTTCTTCTCAAGTTGATGCAACGTCTCAAGGAGCGCACCGACGGCTTGCTCTTGCTGACCGCGACGCCGATGCAGGTGCATCCGGTCGAGGTCTGGGACCTGCTTTCTTTGCTGGCCATGCCGCCCGCCTGGTCCCGGCAGGGCTTTCTGGAGTTTTTCCGGAAGTCGGGCGGCGGCAATCCGTCGCACGAGGATTTCGAGTTCCTTGCCGCCCTCTTTCGTGCGGCCGAAGCTGCATTTGGTGAGGTGTCGATCGAGTCGGCTGTACGGAGGGCGCCTGAGCGAAGCCTGCTCAAGGCGAAACGCATTCTGCGCTCGCTGCGAGACGCCGCCGCGACACCGAGGCGACAACTTTCCGCAGATGAGCGCCGCAGTGCGGTGGCCATCATGCGCGCACACACGCCGGTGGCCGGATTGGTATCACGGCACACCCGCGGCCTCTTGCGGGAATATCACCGGCGCGGCCTGCTCAGCACACCGATCGCCACGCGCGAGGTGGCCGACGAGTTCCTCGACATGGCGCCTGCAGAGTCTGCGGTCTACGAGGCGCTGGAAGCCTACATCTCGACGACGTACAACAATGCCCAGGAGGAGCGGCGCACGGCGGTCGGCTTCGTGATGACGACGTATCGCAAGCGCCTGGCCTCCAGTTTTCATGCCCTGAGAATGACCCTTGAAGAGCGTCTTGCCGTGGTACGAGGACAGGCTAGTCTGCCCTTCGATGAACTGCGCTCAAGCGAGGACGCCGAAGACGACATCGACGAGTCCGGCGACGCTGCCGACGAGGAAGCCGTCGACCAGCAGAAACAGACTGCATTGCAGCTCGAGGAACAGGGCGACATCGAGATTTTGCTTGCGCAGGTGCGAAGACTGCCGGTGGACACGAAAGCCGTGCGGCTCGCCGAGGTGCTCCAGTCCCTGCAACGAGGCAGCTACCATGCCACGGACCACTCGCTTCTGCCCGCTTTCCCGCAGGCGATTGTGTTCACCCAATACACCGACACGCTCGATTACCTGCGTGATTTCCTGAGGACACAGGGGTTCTCGGTGCTCTGCTACTCGGGGCGCGGTGGCGAATGGCTACAACCCGACGGTAGTTGGAAGCGCCTGACCCGAGAGGAGACGAAACGGCGCTTCAAGCGGCAGGATGCACAGGTTCTGGTGTGCACCGACGCGGCAGCAGAGGGGCTGAACTTCCAGTTCTGCGGCGCACTCGTCAATTTCGATTCGCCCTGGAACCCGATGCGAATCGAGCAACGCATCGGGCGGGTCGACCGCCTTGGCCAGCAGTTCCCGCGCATCGCGATCGTCAACCTGATGTACGAGGACACCGTCGAGACCGACGTCTACCGTGCGCTGAGATCACGCATCAACCTCTTCACCTCGGTGGTTGGCCCGCTGCAACCGATTCTCTCGGCGATGCCCGCCAGGATTGCCGAAGTCGCCCTGGCTAGACCGGAGAACCAGCAACAGGCCAGGGCAAATCTCATCAGTCAGCTTCAACAGGCAGCCAGCCAGGCTCCAGCAGAATCCTTCAACATCGACGAAGCCATCGAAGCCGCGCTCGAACAGCCTGAGCGCTTACCCGCCCCCTATGGGCTCGAAGAACTCGGCCACCTGTTGGACCACCCGAAGCTTCTGCCACCCGGCGCCGAAGCCCAACGGGTCGGTACGAAGGAGATCTTCTGGACGCAGCCCGGAGCACCACGTATCAGCGTCACCACAGACCCGGATTTTTTTGAGGAACATCCGGAGTCGGTCGAATTCTGGACGCCAGGTAGCCCGGCGTTTCCGGAGGATAATGGATCCGGGGTGCAATCGGCCGAGGGGGGGACGCTTGCTGACCTGATACGCACCACCTAACGGCAGCGTCATAACGCCCAAAACATATGTTGCCAAACCTGGAATCGGCAATTGCCCGCGTTCAATCGTTCCGTACGTCGGCAGGCGGCGGCTCTTCGTCGGTTCCGATACATGAGAAGCAACGAAACTCCTCGTTTCAGCATATGGCGGCTGGTGGTACGACTGCTGGGCCTGCCCTTAAGTCCGTTCGCTGTTCCAGTGCTCCCCGAATACCAAGCTCGGGAAGGGAATTATGTCTAGTTCATTAAGAGTTCAAAGCAAGCGGGGTTCCTTG
>ERZ761602.7384-NODE-7384-length-11694-cov-4.124066_pt1 | contig 11694 bp, 7 predicted proteins | sample MGYA00512165_ERZ761602 | MGnify/ENA primary metagenome ERZ761602 (study PRJEB28899, sample SAMN02445085) | bioreactor sludge metagenome | biome: EBPR sludge; isolation source: Thorneside wastewater treatment plant | place: Australia: Brisbane, Thorneside... | reverse complement strand
GAGCCGGATCACGATCAGGAGCGGCGCGATCTCGGTCACGTTCGGCAGGTTGCCGGCGATGAAGATCACCGAGCCGTACTCGCCCACGGCGCGGGCGAGGGCGAGGGCGAACCCGGTCAGGACCGCCGGGGTCAGCATCGGCAGGATGACGCGCACGAGGGTGCGGGCGCGGTAGGCTCCGAGCGTCGCGGACACCTCCTCGACCTCGCGGTCGATCTCCTCGATCACCGGCTGCACGGTGCGGACCACGAAGGGCAGGCTGACGAAGACCAGCGCCACCCAGATGCCGAGCGGCGTGTAGGCGACCTTGATCCCGAGCGCCCCGAGCGGCGCGCCGAACACGCCGTTCGGCGCGTAGAGCGCGGTGAGCGAGATGCCGGCCACCGCGGTCGGCAGGGCGAAAGGCAGGTCGACGGCGGCGTCGATCAGCCGCCGTCCCCAGAAGCGGTAGCGCACCAGCACCCAGGCCAGCGCGACGCCGAAGACCACGTTGAAGAGCGCGGCGTAGAGCGACGTCAGGAACGACAGCCTGAGCGCCGCCCAGACGCGGGGACGGTTCACCACCTCCCACACCCCGCCCGGACCCACATGCGCGCCGTAGAGCAGGAGCGCGCCGATGGGCACGAGGACCACGATCGAGAGCATGGTCATCGCCGTGCCGAAGGCCAGGCCGAAGCCCGGCAGCGGCGAGGGGTTGCGGAAGGCGATCGCCCGCATGGGTTACTGGCCGACGTAGATCTGGTCGAACACGCCGCCGTCGCCGAAGTGCTCCGGCTGCGCCTTGCCCCAGCCGCCGAAGTGCTCGATCGTCACGAGCTCGAGATCGGGGAAGCGGGCGACGTCCGCGGGATCGGCGGCGCTGCTGTCCCAGCCGCGATAGAAGTGCTTGTAGGCCAGCGCCTGACCCTCGGGCGAGTAGAGGAAGTCGAGATAGGCGTCGGCGACCTTGCGCTGCTCCTCGTTGGCGATGTTGCCTTCGACGATCGCCACCGGCGGCTCGGCGAGGACGGAGACCGACGGGACCACGATGTCGAACTGGTCCTCGCCGAGCTCCTTGAGCGCGAGGTAGGCCTCGTTCTCCCAGGCGAGCAGGACGTCGCCGATGCCGCGCTGCGCGAAGGTCGTGGTCGAGCCGCGCGCCGCGGTGTCGAGCACCGGCACGTTGGCGTAGATCTTGCCGACGAATTCCTGCGGGTCGACGCCGTTCTGCTCGGCCCAGGCCCATGCGGCGAGGTAGTTCCAGCGCGCGCCGCCCGAGGTCTTGGGGTTCGGGGTGATGACCTGCACGCCCTCGGCGACGAGGTCGTCCCAGTCCTCCAGGCCCTTGGGATTGCCCTCGCGCACCAGGAACACGATCGTCGACGTGTAGGGCGAGGAGTTGTGCGGCAGCTTCGACTGCCAGTCGGCCGGGATCTTGCCCGAGCGCTCGGCGATGGCGTTGATGTCGGAGGCCAGCGCCAGGGTGACGACCTGGGCGTCGAGGCCGTCGATCACCGCGCGCGCCTGGCTGCCCGAGCCGCCGTGCGAGGTCTCGATCACCACCGGCGCGTTGCCCTCGGCCTCCCACTTCGCGGCGAAGGCCTCGTTCACGTCGCGATAGAGCTCGCGCGTGGGGTCGTAGCTGACGTTGAGCAGCTTGGCCTGCGCCTGCGCCGCCTCGGCGCCCAGGCCTGCGACCAGAAGCGCCACCGTCGCGGCGCCGCCCAGCCGGAGGCCGATCCGCCGCAGCACGCCGGCAAGCCCGGGCTCGGCGAGCGCCGTCGCGCCGTCGCGCGGCCGCAGTCCCGAGCGGTCGCCCGCGACGTGGATTCCGCCGAACATGTCGAAATGTGCGACGGCGATCGGGGCAGTCTCGGGCCGGGCCGTCCTGACGTCAGCCGGAACGTAGCTGTCCATGGGAGTCTCCATTCTGATTACCTATAATCACGACAGAGATGCTCGTGTTTGGCAAGAGCATAAGCGTGCCAATGGTCGCTGCGGATGGAGAAGATTATTCTCTCGCGAGGCGCGGCGAGCGGCGCGACGGCGCAGCAGAAAATTCCCTACTTCAAGGGGATATCGACCGACTCTTTCGCCGTGGCGGGCACGTGGGAGAAATCAAGCGCCGCCGGCCGACGGACGATGTCGGCGAGGGTCATTGATTCGATCAGCAGGAGATAGGACCAGAAAACCTCGGCGAAGACGCGCCGGATTCGACAGGTGGTTTCGTCCGCGCAGTCGTCGCAGCGCTGGTAGGCGCGGCGCGACAGGCAGGGGAGCGGCGCGATCGGTCCGTCGATCATCCGCAGGAGCTCGCTGAGCGGGATCGCCGACGGCTCCTTGATCAACTGGTAGCCGCCGTTGCGCCCCCGCGTCGAGGCGATGAAGCCGCCGTTGCGGATCTCGAGCAGGATGTGCTCCAGGAATCGCTTGGGGGTGCCGGAACGCTGCGCGATCTCCTCGATGCGCAGCGCGCGGCCGTCGCCGGCGCGCTCGTCGGCCAGGACGGTCAGCGCCTTGAGCGCATACTTCATCTTCTGCGTGATCATGCGTTCAGCTAGATGGCCTTGCACATGATTTCAACAAATTTCCATGCATTTAGTCGTGAAGGGAGCGGCATGTGTCGAGGGCGCCGGGCGACCACGACACGATGTCCTCGACCTGCGCGCGACCGGGCGCGCCGTCGGCGACGTTTGGCGATCACGCGCTTTTGTGGTTGAATGCCGTAGCCCGGCGGATGCGGCGTCCGGGCATGGCTCGTGGTGTGGCCGATGAACGACGAGACCACCGACCCGCCGGATCCGGACGGCGCGCCGCCGCCGCGCTGGCGGCGCGGATTGGTGGCCGGCGGGATCGCCCTGGCGCTCGCCTGCGTCGTTGCGGTGCTTTGGGTCGCCGGGCCGCTCCTGCCCGGGCTGCCGGTTCCGGGCCTCGCCACCTATGGCCGCGTCGAGGTGGAGAGCCCCGAGGTCTATACCCGCGAGCGGCTGGTCAACGACCGCTATCGCCAGGACTTCTGGCTGCGCGAGCAGCTTGAAGCTCTCGACAGGACCGACCGGCTGATCGGCGCCGCGGAGAGCACGATCCTGGCGGTCGGGCCGGCGACGGCGCGCGCGCCGGCCGCGGAGACGGGGCCCGACGCGCCGGCGGCGGCGTTCCGCGAGGAGTTCGTGCTGCGCTCGGCGCTGCGCGACAAGATCCGGCAGCTCGTGCTCGAGAACCTCCTCGACGACCGACACGACCTGACGGGCAACTCCATCTATGGACTGAAGTTCGACACAGGCGTGATCCCCGGCGTGAACACCCATGCCCGGCCCTATGTGAAGGTTCGGATCGATCTGGCGGACGCCAGGCTGGAGGAGGCGCTGGCCTCGCCGCGGTTCAACGTCGCGGCGCAGCTCGCGCGCGACGACGACCGGCAGTCGGCGTTCGATCGCGCGCTGGCTGCGCCTGACGGCGGGTTGCTCGGGTGACGCGGGCGGGTTCGAGCAGGTCGCCGCGGCGAAGGCGGCGACGGCGCTCGGGGCGCCCATCCCCGTGGCCGCCGCTGCCGGGCCGGGCGGACCCGTGGCGCCGCCGCTCCCGGCCGCCGAGCCGACGGCGATGATCGAGCAGGCGCTGCAATACGTGATGGGGATCGACCCGCGGCAGGTGCGCGTGGAGCGGCCTTCGGTGGCCGGGGGCAAGGCGCTCGTGACGCTGCCCGGCGCCTGGGGGCAGTTCTTCGAGCTGCACGTCGACTTCGAGCCGCAGGGGCAGGCCCTGGGGCGCGCGCCCTTCCTCATGCAGCTTGAGCCGTTTCTGGTCTTCGTGAACGTGGTCCCGCTGGAGAGCTGGACGGGGTTCCTCGCGAGCGCCACCGGCGAGGAACGCTTCCGCTTCTGGCACGCGCGCACCGTGCGGTTGAGCAATCCGGCGGGCGATGGCGAGACGGGCGCCCAGTGGGCGCTGCTCGTGCCCGCGGTGCGGGTGGCGGGCGAGGAGCGCTCGACGCCGAGCGCGCAGGCGGTCGACTTCGTGCGCGGGCTGACCCAGGACGACCTGGAGCGCCTCCAGAGCTGGCTCGGCCCCGACGACGTCTGCCTGGCGCCCGCCGCCGCCGAACGCGGCGGCTGCCTGCTGCGGGGCCGGCAGGTCCTGATCGACGCGCCGATGTACCGCTTCGTCAAGGAGCGGGGTCGGACCGACGCCTATTCCTACGCGGTCTTCCCGCGCGGCGACGTGGACGGCGTGCTGGCGGAGCAGGGCCTGTCGGCGGCGACGCCGGATCTGGCGGTCGCCGGGGTCGAGGCGGGCGCGTCGGCCGAGCGGCGCCGGGTCGAGGCGCGGGCCGACCCCGTCGTGGTGAACTTCGCGAGCAACACCGCCGACGGGGCGGACGTCGAGTTCGGCTGGGCGGTGGTCGCGCCCGGCCCGCAGCGGCCGCGGCAGGTGTCGCAGATGGCGCTGGTCTCCGTGCCGGCGTATCTGGAGCGGCTCGACCTCGAGGTGGAGACAGGGTGGCTCGACCGCGCATCGGGACCGATCGCCTCGGCGCGGCGGACAAGCCGGATGTCGGTCTCGCTGCCGACCGACTTCGAGGCGCTCGACACGCTGGTGGCCCGCGGGGCGCGCCGGGAGGGGCCGGCGGTCGACCAGAGCCAGTTCGATCCCGCCTATTGCGGCGAGCCGGTGCGGGTCACCGGCTGCGAGCCGGCCGACGTCCTGATCCCGGGGGCGCGGCTCTGGCGCTCGACCAGCGTCACGCTCGGGGGTCAGCAGGCGGACCAGATCACGGTGACGCCGGACATGCAGGGCATCATCGCCTCGTTCCGCGTCGTGCACTGGCCGCAGGGGGCCATCGGGGACGATTCCGTGCGGCTGCCGCTCACGGTCTGGACCAGCGAGGGGTCGGACCAGGTGCGCGGGGGCGCGCTGGTCTCGCTCGGCGAGGGCGCGATGCCGATCTGTGGGCGCTGACGCGGGCACCCATGCATGAAAATTGCTCAAGCCATTGATTTTATTACAGTAAACTCCGGAGAAACCTTTGCCGCCCTTGCCGGTCGACCGTGACGGCGACGGAATGACGGCGCCGCTTGCGCAACCTCGCAGCGCGCCGCGGGCGTGACGGCGGAGCCAGCGGGACGTCGACGCGGCGCCCGGGTCCGGCCGGCGGCGGCGGCCGTCCGGCCGGCGGCGGCGGGCGGAGGCGGCTCAGGGCGCGGCGCTGCCGGGCTGGCCGCCGCAGTCGCAGGGCGCGCCGATCGGCAGGGCGCTGGGCAGCGGACAGACCGTGGTGGGGGTGCGGCAGCTGCCGGCCATCTGCTGCGAGAACGCCGGCGCGTCTGGCGCGGCGGTGGGCGGCCGGCCCGCGGACGTACGGTCGTGGGCGGTCAGGGCGAAGACGGTCGCGCCGACGAGGGCGACCGAGGCGAGGGCGCCGGCGCGCCAGGGCCAGCGACGGTTGCGGCCGGGTCCGGCCGGCGGATCGGTTCGGGTCATGGGCCTGCCTGCTCGGTTTTGCGCAGTATGGCCGAAATCGCCGGATGGGTCCACCCGCCGGTCAGAACGGCACGTCGTCGGCCGCGACCACGAAGCGTGCGACGACGTTCTTCTCGCCGGCCTTGTCGAAGCGGATGGTCAGCTTGTCGCCCTCCACCGCCTCGACCACGCCATAGCCGAACTTCTGGTGAAAGACGCGGGTCCCGACGTCGTGGGCGGGAACGGCGCTCGCGTCGATCACCATGTCGCGGGCCTCGCGCGGCTGCGCGACCGGGCGCTCGGCGGCGCGCGAGGCCATGCGCTTCCAGCCGGGCGAGTTGTAGACGTCGGCGCGCGCCGCTGCGGCGTGCAGCGTCGAGGCGGGCGCTGCGGCGCCGTAGCCGCCGCCGTAGAGGCCGGGCGGGGTCAGCACCTCGACCTCGGCCGGCGGCAACTCGTCGATGAAGCGCGACGGCGCCTGGCTCTGCCACTGGTTGTAGACGCGGCGGTTGGCGGCGAAGCTGATCGCGCAGTGCCGCTCGGCGCGGGTGATGCCCACATAGGCGAGGCGGCGCTCCTCCTCGACGCCCCTGACGCCGCTCTCGTCCATCGCGCGCTGCGACGGAAAGAGCCCGTCCTCCCAGCCGGGCAGGAACACCGCGGGAAACTCGAGCCCCTTGGCCGCGTGAAGCGTCATCAGCGTGACCTTCGGCGCGCCCTCGTCGGTCTCGTTCTCCATGACGAGGCTGACATGCTCGAGGAAGCCCTGCAGGTTCTCGAACTCGGCAAGCGCCTTGACCAGCTCCTTGAGGTTGTCGAGCCGGCCGGCGGCGTCGGGCGACTTCTCGGCCTGCCACATGCCGGTGTAGCCGCTCTCGTCGAGGATCGCCTCGGCGAGGGCGACGTGGTCGGGCGCGCCGGCGCGGATCGCGGCGCCCCAGCGGTCGAACTGCGCCACCAGGCCGGCGAGCGCGCCGCAGGCGCGGGCAGGCAGGGCGCCGTCGCGGACGACGATGCGCGCGGCGTCGACCAGCGACACGCCCTCGGCGCGGGCGACGCGGCTCAGGGTCTGCATCGCCTTCTCGCCGAGGCCGCGCTTGGGCGTGTTGGCGATGCGCTCGAAGGCGAGGTCGTCGTCGGGCGAGACCGCCACGCGGAAATAGGCCATGGCGTCGCGGATCTCCATCCGCTCGTAGAAGCGCGGCCCGCCGACGACGCGATAGGGCAGGCCGATGGTGAGGAAGCGGTCCTCGAAGGCGCGCATCTGGTGCGAGGCCCGAACCAGGATCGCGATTCCGTCGGGCGCGACCGGATCGTGGCCGCGCGTCCCGCGGGCGTAGGCCTCGATCTCCTCTCCGATCCAGCGGGCCTCCTCCTCGCCGTCCCAGTGGCCGATCAGCCGGACCTTCTCGCCGCGCTCCACGTCGGTCCAGAGCGTCTTGCCGAGCCGGCTCTCGTTGGCGGCGATCACCCCGGAGGCGGCGGCGAGGATGTGCGGCGTCGAGCGGTAGTTCTGCTCGAGCCGGATCACCTTCGCGCCGGGGAAATCCTTGTCGAAGCGTAGGATGTTGCCGACCTCGGCCCCGCGCCAGCCATAGATCGACTGGTCGTCGTCGCCGACGCAGCAGACGTTGCGATGGCCGGCGGCCAGAAGGCGCAGCCAGAGGTACTGGGCGACGTTGGTGTCCTGGTACTCGTCGACCAGGATGTAGCGGAACCAGCGCTGGTACTGCGCCAGCACGTCCTCGTGGCTCTGCAGGATCGTCAGCACGTGCAGCAGCAGGTCGCCGAAGTCGCAGGCGTTCAGCGTGCGCAGGCGCTCCTGATAGGCGGCGTAGAGCTCGCCCCCGCGGTGGTTGAAGGCGGCGGCCTCGGCGGCGGGCAGCCGCTCCGGGCTCAGCGCGCGGTTCTTCCAGCCGTCGATCAGCCCGGCCAGCCGCCGCGCCGGCCAGCGCTTCTCGTCGATGCCCTCGGCCTGGATAAGCTGGCGCATCACCCGGATCTGGTCGTCGACGTCGAGGATGGCGAAGCTCGACCTGAGCCCGACCAGCTCGGCGTGGCGGCGCAGCATGCGGGTCGACAGCGCGTGGAAGGTGCCGAGCCAGGGCATCCCCTCGACCACGCCGCCGACCAGCTGGCCGACCCGGTGCTTCATCTCGCGCGCCGCCTTGTTGGTGAAGGTGACGGAGAGGATCTCGTTCGGCCGCGCCCGGCCGGTGTTCAGGATATGCGCGATGCGCGCGGTGAGCGCGCGGGTCTTGCCGGTGCCGGCGCCGGCGAGCACTAGGACCGGGCCGTCGAGCGCCTCGACGGCGGCGCGCTGATCGGGGTTGAGCGCGTCGAGATAGGGCGTCGGCCGCGCGGCGACGGCGCGGACGGACAGCGGGATCGCGGCGGCCTCGAGGGCGTCGGCCTCGTCGGGGGCGTGGGGGCTCATGGCGGCAAAGTAATGCGGCCGCGCGGGAAAGAAAAGCCGCGTTCTTGATGCGTTCCCATCCGGCCCGTCTCCGCCGCGCCCGCGCGCGGACTTGCCGCATCCAACGGGCAGTTGACGTGCAGGCGCGACCGCGGCGCCCAGCAAACAGGCCGTCGGCGTCTTGGCGCCTTTGTGCGGGCGCCTGCGGGGCGAACGCGATTGTGCGCTGCGATCGGGTCGTCTACGAACGCAAGGTCGACGTCGCGTCAAGGTCGCCCCAACCATGAAGAGCTTCAGGAAGATCCTCATCGCCAACCGCGGCGAGATCGCGATCCGCGTCATGCGCGCGGCGAACGAGCTCGGCAAGCGCACGGTGGCGGTGTTCGCGGAGGAGGACAAGCTCAGCCTGCATCGCTTCAAGGCGGACGAGGCCTATCGAATCGGCGAGGGGCTCGGGCCGGTCGCGGCCTATCTGTCGATCCCCGAGATCATCCGTGTCGCGAAGATGAGCGGGGCGGACGCGATCCATCCCGGCTACGGGCTCCTCAGCGAGAACCCCGAGCTCGTCGAGGCCTGCGAGGTCAACGACATCACCTTCATCGGCCCGAGCTCGGCGACGATGCGGATGCTCGGCGACAAGGCCTCGGCGCGGCGGGTGGCGATCGAGGCGGGCGTGCCGGTGATCCCGGCGACCGAGGTGCTGCCCGACGACATGGCCGAGGTTCGGCGCATGGCGGACGAGGTCGGCTACCCGTTCATGCTCAAGGCCTCATGGGGCGGCGGCGGCCGGGGCATGCGGCCGATCCTCGGGCCGGACGAGCTGGAGGAGAAGGTGCTCGAGGGCCGGCGCGAGGCGGTGGCCGCCTTCGGCAACGGCGAGGGCTACCTGGAGAAGATGATCGTCAACGCCCGGCACGTCGAGGTGCAGGTTCTCGGCGACAAGATGGGCACGATCTATCACCTGTGGGAGCGCGACTGCTCGGTGCAGCGGCGCAACCAGAAGGTCGTCGAGCGCGCGCCGGCGCCCTACCTGAGCCAGGAGCAGCGGGAATACGTCTGCGGGCTGGGGCTGAAGATCGCCCGCGCGGCGAACTACGAATGCGCCGGCACGGTCGAGTTCCTGATGGACCGCGACAGCGGCGAATTCTACTTCATCGAGGTCAACCCGCGCATCCAGGTGGAGCACACCGTCACCGAGGAGGTGACCGGCATCGACATCGTGCGCGCGCAGATCCTGATCGAGGAGGGCGCGACGATCGCCGAGGCGACGGGCGCGCCCAGCCAGGCCGACGTCCGGCTGCACGGCAACGCCATCCAGTGCCGGATCACCACCGAGGATCCGCAGAACAACTTCATCCCCGACTACGGCCGGATCACCGCCTACCGCGGCGCCACCGGCATGGGCATCCGCCTCGACGGCGGCACCGCCTATTCCGGCGCGGTGATCACTCGATATTACGACAGCCTGCTGGAGAAGGTCACCGCCTGGGCGCCGACGCCCGAGGCGGCGGTGGCGCGGCTCGACCGGGCGCTGCGCGAGTTCCGCATCCGCGGCGTCTCCACCAACATCGCCTTCGTCGAGAACCTGCTCAAGCATCCGAGCTTCCTCGACTACAGCTACACGACCAAGTTCATCGACACCACGCCCGAGCTGTTCCGCTTCGAGGAGCGGCGCGACCGGGCGACCAAGATCCTGACCTACATCGCCGACATCACCGTCAACGGCCATCCCGAGACCGCGGGCCGGCCGAAGCCGCCGGCCGAGGCGCGGGCGCCGCGGCCGCCCGTGACGCCGGTCGACCCGCCGCCGGAGGGCGCGCGCCAGATCCTCGAGGCGAGCGGGCCCCGGGCGGTGGCGGACTGGATGCTCGCGCAGGAGCGGGTGCTCGTCACCGACACCACGATGCGCGACGGGCACCAGAGCCTGCTCGCCACGCGGATGCGCTCGTTCGACATGATCCGCATCGCGCCCGCCTATGCGCACATGCTCCCGCAGCTCTTCTCGGTGGAGTGCTGGGGCGGCGCCACCTTCGACGTGGCCTACCGATTCCTGCAGGAATGCCCCTGGCAGCGCCTGCGCGACCTGCGCGCCGCGATGCCCAACCTTATGACCCAGATGCTGCTGCGCGCGTCCAACGGGGTTGGCTACACCAACTATCCCGACAACGTGGTCGAGGCCTTCGTCGGGCAGGCGGCCTCGTCGGGCGTCGACGTGTTCCGGGTGTTCGACAGCCTCAACTGGGTCGACAACATGCGCGTCGCCATGGACGCGGTGATCGCGCAGGACAAGGTCTGCGAGGCGGCCATCTGCTACACGGGCGATCTCTTCGACCCCGACCGGGCCAAGTACGACCTGAAGTACTATGTCGCCATGGGCAAGGAGCTCCGCGACGCCGGCGCCCACGTCCTCGGCCTCAAGGACATGGCGGGCCTGCTCAAGCCCGCGGCCGCCCGCGTGCTGGTCAAGGCGCTCAAGGAGGAGGTGGGCCTGCCCGTCCACTTCCACACCCACGACACCAGCGGGGTCGCCGGGGCCAGCGTGATCGCCGCCGCCGAGGCGGGGGTCGACGCGGTGGACGCGGCCATGGACGCCTTCTCGGGCGGCACCTCGCAGCCCTGCCTCGGCTCGATCGTCGAGGCGCTGCGCCACACCGACCGCGACACAGGGCTCGACATGGGCGCGGTGCGGGCGATCTCGGACTACTGGGAGGCGGTGCGGACGCAGTACGCCGCCTTCGAGGCGGGGCTGAAGGCGCCGGCCTCGGAGGTCTATCTCCACGAGATGCCGGGCGGGCAGTTCACCAACCTCAAGGCGCAGGCGCGGTCCATGGGGCTCGAGGAGCGCTGGCACGAGGTCGCCTCGATGTACGCCGAGGTCAACCGCATGTTCGGCGACATCGTCAAGGTGACGCCCTCGTCCAAGGTCGTCGGCGACATGGCGCTGGTGATGGTCGCCCAGGGCCTGACCCGCGAGCAGGTCGAGGATCCGGCCGTCGAGGTCGCCTTTCCCGACAGCGTCATCGACATGCTCAAGGGCAACCTCGGCCAGCCGCCGGGAGGTTGGCCGCCGGCGCTGCAGAAGAAGGCGCTGAAGGGCGAGGCTGCGAGCGTCGCGCGCCCCGGCGCGGTGATGGCGCCGGCCGACCTCGGCAGGCTGCGCGACGGGCTCAAGGCCGAGCTGGCGGGAACGCCGATCGACGACGAGGATTTCTGCGGCTACCTGATGTACCCGAAGGTCTTCACCGACTACATGTCGCGTCATCGCGACTACGGGCCGGTGCGTACCCTGCCCACGCCGGTGTTCTTCTACGGCATGGCGCCGGGGCAGGAGATCTCCGCCGAGATCGATCCGGGCAAGACCCTCGAGGTCCGGCTGCAGACCGTCGGCGAGACCAACGAGGACGGCGAGGTCCGGGTCTTCTTCGAGCTCAACGGCCAGCCGCGCACCGTGCGGGTGCCGAACCGCAAGGCGCAGGCCTCGGCCCCGCGTCGGCCCAAGGCCGAGGCAGGGAACCCGGCGCATGTGGCGGCGCCCATGCCGGGCGTCATCGCCTCGGTCGGGGTGAAGGAGGGCCAGGCGGTCAAGCCGGGCGACCTGCTCCTGACCATCGAGGCGATGAAGATGGAGACCGGGCTCTACGCCGAGCGCGCGGGCGTGGTGAAGGCGCTGCACGTCCAGACGGGCGCGCAGGTCGACGCGAAGGACCTGCTCGTGGAACTAACGACGGACTGAGCCGGCCGCAGGCGGATCACGGGTCCCCGGGTTCGGCGGCCGTCCGCGAGCGCGGCGCGGCTGTCCGCCTGGAGCGGCTAGAACGGGATCTCGTCGTCGATCTGCG
>ERZ761602.7383-NODE-7383-length-11695-cov-4.013058_pt1 | contig 11695 bp, 10 predicted proteins | sample MGYA00512165_ERZ761602 | MGnify/ENA primary metagenome ERZ761602 (study PRJEB28899, sample SAMN02445085) | bioreactor sludge metagenome | biome: EBPR sludge; isolation source: Thorneside wastewater treatment plant | place: Australia: Brisbane, Thorneside... | reverse complement strand
CTCGAATACGTGGTCCTCATGACGGGCGGCTTCCTCGACATGGGGGGCGACCGGCGCGCCGTGCCGGCCTCGGCGATCTCGATGTCGGATGAGACCTGCCGGATCGACGTCGCCAGCGATCGTTACTGGGACCTCCCGGTGCTGCCGGAGAATCGGGACCGGTTCCTCGCCGACAACCGGAACCGCCGCCACATCTCGCAGTTCTTCTCCGGGTCGGAACGCCGGGCGGAAGCCGGGGGGACCGCGCGGGACCGGAATTCAGATTCGAGAACGGACGCCACTCGCACCGGCGGCGGCGCGAGCGATCGCGGCGGGCAGCAACTCGTGTCGTTCAATGCGCTGCGCAACACCGACGCGTACGGCTCCGGGGAGACGAGGCTCGGGTACTTCGTCGATGCGTGTATCAACGTGAACGACAACCGGGCTCCCTACATGGAGATCACGCCCACGTTCCAGCCGTTTCGCACCAACTTCGACCGTCGCTTCGCCATCCCGACCGCCAAGCTGGAAGAACGACGCGACCCCTACGGCTTCAGCGTGGCCCTCACGGCCAGCGAGCTCAACGACGCCAAGTACGTCAGCGAAAAGGAAGGCGTGAAGATGCTCGAGGAAGGTCGCTTCGGCGACACGGTGCTGCGCGTCACGCTGCCGGAACGGTAAGTCGGAAGCATGCCGCCGCTCTTCACGTCGCCCCTGAGTACGGCCGCACTGATCAGTGGCGCGGCTTGTCCTCGAGCCGCTGCGGACCGGTCCGACGCACGTCAGCCGCCTGGGGACAGGCGGCTCCACCCCAAGTGGATCCCTTCGGCCAGGGAGGTCCGTCCGTGTTAAAGATCATCCCTCCGGAGTTTCGGCGGAGCGCAGCGTCCCGGTCCGCGGCGCTGCGCTCCGGCCTTGCTTGTCACTGCGGCTTGGATGCCTGCCGCTCCGTTTCACCCTTCGTCCGTCTCCTCATGCACCCATTCTCCTTCTGCGCCGGTCAGTTCGCCATGCTTGCCCTCACCTCGTTCACCACCGCCGCGTTGCTGCAGGCGGCCCCGCCCCGCCCGCCGGACCGCTTTGCGGAGATCATGTCGCGAGACGTCCGCAATGCACAGGGCGAGGAACTGGGCAGCGTCGGTGACCTGCTGGTGCAGATGCCTTCGGGCCGAATCGTGTTTGTCGCCGTCGATCCGATGGAACTCTTCGAACGCCCGAAGGTGGTGCCCCCGGGCGCCCTGAAACCGCCGGCGTCGGAGGCCGAAACGCTGGTGGTCGACATCTCGAAGGACCGCTGGATCGAAGCCCCGCGGCTCGACTGGAACTCCGCGCTCGTGATCGACCACACGGATGAAGGCGGGCGGATCTACGGCTACTATCAGGAACACTGGCGGCAGCCGGAGCGCGGCGGCCACTGGAACATGACCGTGGTTGCGCCGGCTCCGGGCGCACCACCGGTGCGACGCTACGCCTCGCTCAAGCAACTGATGCTCGAACGCGTTGAAACCAGCGGAAAGGCGCAGGTGGGATACCTGCGTGATTTCCTGGTCGACTGGGCCGGCCGGCGCGTGACGCACGCGCTGGTCTCGCCCCGCTTCACGCCGCGCCCGGGCCCGGAGCCCGAGTGGTACGCGGTCCCGGTCGTGCTGCTGGTTCCGCCGGTCGAGAGCGACGCCGTCGGAGTGAATTCGGGCCTCGAAGCGTTCCGCCTCGCGCCCGTCTGGCCCGGCCCCGACGACCCACGGCCCGAGACGACGACGATCTATCGGTACACGGCGCCGGAGCCGCCTGCGAACCCGCGTCCGAGCCGGACCGCCGGCGCGCGGTCTCCGTGATTCCTACGGCGCCTCACTCTGGCACGCCGCCGAGGAGCGGGCTCAAGCAGAGGTGGCGCCGCTTGTCGCCAAGCGGCTGCCCTTCCATGGTTCTGCACGCCGCGGCTTGAGGACAAGCCGCTCCACCTTTCGACGGCCGATCAAGGCGCGCTCACGGATCCCGCCGCGACAGTTCGATCTTGCCGCAGGCGACGCGGCCGCCGGCGTCACCGGAGGGCTGCGACTTCAAGTCGTCGCGCCCCGCATGCACGATCACCGCCTTGCCGACGATCGAGTTGGCGCCGGTCAACGTGAGCTTCCGGTCCACGTAGTCGAGTTGCGCGCGGCCGTCGGCATCCGCCACGAGGTTGCCGAGGTCGCCGATGTGACGCTCTTCGGCATCGCGGCCGGCATGCGGCTGATTGGTCGGATTGAAGTGTCCGGCGGCCGAGCTGGCATCAGGCGCGGAGCAGTCGCCGTTCTCGTGCACGTGAAAGCCATGATCGCCTGGGGTCAGCCCCGTGAGGTTGGCGACCACCCGCACACCCCCGCCCTCGCTGGTGAACCGCACCGTGCCCCGCACCTGGTTGCCCTGCGTGGGCTCGAGGGTCGCCATCGCGCTGGCTGCCTCGGTGTCCCGGGGCGACGACGTCGCCGCGGGCATGTCCGCGACTTGGGGATTGGGCTCGCGTCGGCAACCGGCGGCAAGCGTCAGGACGAGCGCTCCGAAAAGACCGGCGCGCGAGAGGTTGAGGAGGTGGTGGGTTTTCATGGATGAAAGTTGGGTTGCGGTTACGATACTGAGATCAGGGCGAGGCCGCTCTGCGGATCGAACTTCCGCTCGAGGGCGCCGGCTTGCGTCACCATCACTTCCAGCGTCGGGCGGACGATGGCGTCGCACAGATGACCGCCGACCGTGGAGCCATCACGTCGGCCGAGGACGACGTGCACATGGGCGACGGGCTCGCCGTCCTTCCACGCGATGTCGCCCGTGAGCACCAGGACTTCCACCTGTTCCGTGACCGGAATCGTCAGGTATTCCTTTTTCTCCCAGTCGAAGTACGCGAGCGTGGCCGACTGAAAGGCGCCAATGGCTGTGAACCGGGCCGCGCGCACCTGCTCTCGCTCCGCCCACCGCTTCAGGCCCGAGACGACCTCATCGCCGGTCTGAAAAATAACGGCGTGCCAGGCCACGCCGCCCCCGCTGAGTTCCTTCGATCTCACTCACTGCCCGACAGCCCAGCCCCTCGCCGGTTGCGCCGGGCGATGGGTGGTTCGCAGCATCCAGAAAATTCCCACCTGAGCCCGCGCGCCTGACGCCCGCGGCGCCGTTTCAACGGCTCCCGGCCCGGGGGCCTTCCGCGCCGCGCGGGCGACCGGCCGCGACCGCGACCAACCCGAGCGCCAGCCACACGAACGTCGACCCGTCTTCGGCGACGACCTCCCGCAGCAGCAGCCGCGTCGAGATTCCATCTCCCCGCAGCCATTCATTCGACGTGAAGGTATAGATGCCTGGAGCCAGGACCTGATCGAATTCGAGGTAATTCCGAAAGAACGTGTCCGGACCCCACACGAGCGGGATCGAGCCATTCGTTTCCGACACCAGCGACGCCGGACCGGAAAAATAGGAGGACACGCCGGAGATCGAAATCCGCGTCGCTTCCGGGAGGCTGAATCTTACCTGGAAATTCGAGGCCCCGTAGCCGCCCGGCCCGAACGAATCCAGGATGCTGTGCCTCACCTCGATCGCGGAGGTGGTGATATTCGAATACTGGGAGGCGTTGACATAGCCTCCGCCGAACGGCGTGCCCAGGGCCGTGGCGGCGAAGACGCCGAAGCTGCCATCCGACGCGATCGTCTCGATGCCGGCGCCGTAGTAGCTGACCGTGACGCTGCGGGATTCGGCCAGGAGCACCAGCGCGGAGGCGGGCGAAACCAGCAGGCAGCAAAAAGCGCCGGGCAACGAAACGGCGGCGAGCAGGCGGCGAAGGGGACGTTTCATGTTGGATCGCCCTTCCAATATGGTCCCCAGGTCGGCGACGCAAGCGAGGCCGCGCCCGACTCCGCTCCGAAACGGCTCGCCGCGAGGCGAGACGTTCCCTGCGACGATCCGTTCGCGCTGCGGCGACGCTTACCGCGGGCTTGCTGCCCCGGGCGGCTGATCGATCAACAGCCGCGGCTGCACTTCCAGGCTGCCGGCATTGAACGGCGGAAACAGGATCAAGAGGGCCCGCTCGTTGCGGCCCAGGGCAACGGTGGCGGCGTACGATCGAAAGGTCCGGCCCTTGAAGACGGTCGTGAGCGTCACCGGCGTGGAGCGTCCGACGGCGACGGTCGGATTCAGTCCGGCCTTCAGGATCACCTTCTCCGCGCCCACCGTGCCGGCGAGTGCGAGGCCGCTGAGATTGATAATCGCGAGGCCGCCCGCCCCATGTCGGGCCGCGCCGTCATCCAGGACGGCGATCTGATAACGCAGCGTGCCACCTGCCGCCGCCTTCTCCGCCAAGGGCGAAAACAGCAGCAGGACGTCGCGCGTCGCGGGCGGGAGCATGGCCTCGGCCACGACGGCACCCGACGTCGCATCGACGAAGCGGAGCGGGCCCGCGCCGCGAAACTCGTACCGGACCGAGCGTGCGGTAGGCTGGAACACGACCTTCTGGGGCGGGGCGCCGGGCCGAGGCGCGAACGCGAGCTCGCGCACCGGCTGAGCGGAGAACACCGTGAAACGCACCGCGACTGCCGCCGGTTCGGCGGCGGAGGCGCCGTCACTGCCCACTCTCACGAAGGCCAGCAGGAGAAGCCACGCGAGCAGGCCGCTGGGCGACGGGCGAACGCGCGCCGTGCGCCGCGATCCCGCACGATCCGGCTCCTTGTCCCGAACGCCCAGCCGGGCTGCCGGTTCGCGCCTCATATGTCGGCGCGCGTGAGCCAGCGGAACGAAAGCACCTTGAAGCGACGGCCGAGCGCCTTGTTGAGCTGCTGGGTCGGAGTGGTGCCGCTGGCGGGATCGGCGGGATCGATGAGGACGTCAAACGCCGCGAGGTCGGTCTCGGGCGGGAACGTCGCCGGATCGGCCATGAATTCCGGCAGCCGCTGCACCACCGCCTCCGCCCAGGCGCGGCCTTCGACGGCACTCGTCGCCGGATTCACGGCCTCGCCATAAGTGCGGATCACGAAGGTGTCGGAGCGCGCGAAGAGAATGGGCGCGAGGGCGGTCATGACATCGGCCTGCGTGAGGTACTGGCTGCTGAATTCGTAGGGCAGACCCGTCGTGAGATCGACGTTGAGGCCGGTGTCCTCGATGGCCGCCTCGAGCAGGCTGCGCGGCGCGGTCGGATTGCCGGCGGCGTCGACGCCGCTGAACAGCGCGGACGGCGCCAGGAATTCCTCCAGCGACCGGAAGGGCCCGCTGTCCTGCTGCTTCACCGCGAGCAGGTCCACGATCTTGCCGGCCAGGTTCGAGACCTCGGTCTCGCTTAGCGTGCGCACGCCACGACGGAACAGCTCGGTACGCGCCAGCGACGGCGTGTTGGGATCGTTGTCCGCGAGCCCCGGCTCCGCCTTGAACGTCTCCTGCGCCGATTGCGGGAAGCGGAAGAAATGGGCGTCGGTGGAGGTCACCGTGCCCAGCGCCGTGTCGGCCGCCGTGCCGGTGGCGGGGTCGGCGTCGAGGTAGGAAAACGCCGTCGCCGCGGTCGGAAACCTCACGCCGCGCAGCACCGCCACCCAGGCCGCGCGCTGGGTGGAGTTGAGGTTGAAGGCGCCGCCTTGCAGCAGGTACTTGGAGGAAGCGGCGGTGGGCGCCGGGCCCGGCAGCGGGTTGCCGTTGGCGTCGACCTGCACCGGCGGGTTCATGAGCGCGAGGACATCCGCGTGCGTGAGCTTGGTCTGGTCGGCCTTGCGCAGCGGCTTCAGCAGCGCGTTCGGCAGGATCAGGTCGCCGTTGGCATTGATATCCGGCACGACGTTGCCGGCGAGACCCGAGAAGAAGAACCGGTCGAAGAGACGGCCGAGCGGGATGTTGTTGAGCTGCGCGCCGGCGCCCCAGGGATTGCCGATCATGAAGGGGCGGCGTCCCGGGATGCGAAAATGCTGGAGGGCTCCGACGGAGAGGATGGGCGCACGGGGCAATTCGAAGACCGGCACATCCTCATTGTAGGACCAAGAATCGGAGCGACGGTCCAGCAGTCGATCCGGCGCCGCGATGGCGACGGAGAAAGGATTCTCGTAGAGTTCGGGGCTGTTGCCCGCTGCTCCAGTGACATAGGCCTCGCGCGGAACGTTTCGCCGGCGAACGTCGCGGCCGTCGGTCATGAGCCAGGTGCCTGGCGCCGCGGGCGTGTCGAGACTCTCCGCCAGGCGGAATTCGTAACCGAACTGGTAGGTGCCAGAGCGGATCGCGCGCGAGGTGGTGGAGAACGCCGCCACGAAATCCGGCGAAGTGAACCGGCCCAGGAGCACGTCGCCGCCTGCCCGCACGGCGTACACCCGGAGGTCGAGCCGGTCATTTCCGATCACGTCGAGGTGGCAAAAGTCGTCGCCATCGACGGACGGCGCGGAGGGGATCGCGCGCTGCACACCCTGATTCGGGCCATCGTCGCCGAAATTACGTGAATAGAACTTGGAGACGAATCCCGTCGCGGGCGCGGGACCGGTGGCATTCAAATCTTCGACCGAACGCCAGGTGTAAACCCGGCCCGGCAGCCAGGACTGCCGGTCTTCGGCCGGAAAGCCGCTGGGAATCGTCGCGGCATCCCAGGGCAGGCTGATCTGCAACGGCGAGTCGATCACGGACGGGACGCCGGCGCCGCTGTCCTGCAACGTGAATTGACCGACCGGACCCGCCCGGCCGGCCGTGTCGTTCACCACCGTCACGGTTTCGGGCAAGCCCCGCACTTCCACCCGGAGATTCTCGGGCACGAGCGCTCCCGAGTAGGGATTCCACAGCGACATCATCCAGCCGGTCCGCACTTCGAGCGGCACGGTGCCGGCGGCGCCGCCCGTGGTGCGGACATTGAAGGTGATGAAAAAATAGGACAGCACCGGCGCCACCTGGTGCGACCCGCCGTCGGCCAGCAGATGCGGCGTCAGCACATATCTCCGCCGCACCGGATCCCCGGTGTAATCCGGCGTGATGGCCGGGCTCGGGTTGCCCGCCACCGGCGGCTCCATGTAAGCGGGATAATCGGCCCAGGCGGCGAACGCGGCGCCGAGCGCGGCGGGGTTGACGGAAAGGTCCTGGCGCAGTCCGCCGGACTGCGTGTCGCTGAGGACGGCGAAGTTGTTGGGCGACCAGGCGTGGAGATGCTGGCGGAGGCGCGACAGTCCGATCTGGGCGTTGGCGGCCGTGCGGAGAAAGGCGATCTGGCTGAAGGCGGTGACCTTGCCGCCGGCCACCAGCCCGGCGTTGTTGGCGTCGGTGGAATCGAAGATGGGCGTGCCGCTGAGCGCCTCAGCCGCGCCCGGGCCGACCGGCACCTGCTGCCGGATGCGCTGGCGGAGGTCGGAGGAATCGTAGGGCGCAAACGTCGGCGCCGACGCGGTGTCCGGTATGGCCACCGGCGCCTTCACGCCCTGGTCCCCCACCCACCACGCGTAACGGCCGATCACCGCGGCGGTCGCCGAGGGCAGTCCCGGGACGCCGGCGGCGGTGAGATCGGTGAGCGGCGCGACCACGTAATCGGCGTTGCGGGTGGTGCTCCCGGTAGTGTTGCGGCCGATCAGGTCGACGGTGCGGGTGCCGGGGGCGTCGGGCGTGACGGCGAGGGCGGCCGGGATGATGCTGCCGGGCGTGGCATTGGGATCGGGGTCGGCCTGCGTCAGCTCGTTACCGCTGACGAGCCAGGTCAGCGGCGTGGCCGGAGTGGCGGTCGCGGCGGGATCGGAGCTCCACACGCCGGTGTAGTGCCGGGTGCCATCGATGCCGCCGAAGTTGGCCGCGGTGGCGGTGACCCGCGTGTCGGGGCCGGCATAACGTTGCAACTGGCCGACGGCCACGTTGAGGGCGAGCAGGGCATTCTCGCGCGCCTGCGCCTGGCGCTGCGTGTTGCCGGCGACGGCGGTCTCGACGCGCGTGAACACGGCGAGCGCCAGCAGCAGCAGCACGATGAAAGCGAGCAGGGTGATGACGATGAGGAGGGCGAAGCCCCGCTCGCGCACCGGCCGGAGCGAGGTCTCAGGTGGCGCGGCCCGCCCGGATCGCGCTGGCTGCCGGGGCGGACGGGGGCGTCCGCGCTCCCGGGGCAAGCCGTCGGGCGGGAGAGCGAAGGGAGGTGAACCGGAATTCCTCACAGCGATTTCGCGTTGAGCACGATGCGGCGCGTATAGACGCGCGAGTTCTCCTGCGCGACGCCCCACCACCACTCCTGGGCGTTGTTGTTGTACTTTGCCGGGATCGTGAGCGCGGGAGTCTGGACGCTCTCCATGCGGGCGATCAGCGCGGCGCCTTCGTCGGTGAGGATGCGCACCATCACGTCGACGACGTCGGGAAACGGCTGCGCCGTGCCCCAGTCCGCCGGCGGCGTGGCGGACGGCAGGGTGGCGCGGACGCGGGCGGTGGCGGCATTCGTCAGCGCGCCCGCGGCGGTGGCCGGGAAGATCAGGCGGAGCCCGCCCGGCACGGAGGGATCGCGCACGTAGCAGCGCACGCCGAAATCGATCACGTTGTCCGCGAGCACGGCGTCGAGGTTGCGCGCGGCGCCGGGCACCTGGATCGAGCGCGGATCGCCGGTGATCGCGCCGTTGTTCGTCGTCGCGGTGCTCGTGGTGTAGTTGGCGCTGGTGATGTTATACCCCGCCTCCAGGACGCCGATCCGCCCATTGGCTGTGGCCGGCCGGGCCTCGGCGCGATGCAGCAGGTAGGCGGTGTTGGTGTTGGCCGCATTCGTCGCGGTGAAGCGGCGGACGACCTGGTACCCGACGGCGACCGGTGCCGAGATCGTGGCGGCGTTGGTGGTGGAGTTGGTGCCGCGGCTCGTGGTGAAAAAACGCAGCCACACCCCTGCGGTGCCGAAGCGGGCGTTCTCCAGCCGGCCGCGTTCGTCGGCGCGGAGCTGTGCGCGCGTGGCGGCGAGATCGAGCGAAACCCCGCCGGTCGGCTTGGGATTGCGCGGAGCGATCTGCCACAGCCCGGTGGCGTTGCCACTGGAGCCATTGAGCACGTCGACCGCGAACCACACGTTGCCGTCGTCGCGATACAGCGCTCCCTGCAGGTCTTGCTGGAGCTGGTCGAGAACGATCCGTGCCTGCGCGTCGGTGCCGAGCCGGTTGCCGGCGCGGGACCAGGTGATCGAGATGTTGCGCACGATCACGGCGATGAAGCCGGCCATCAGGGCGGTGATGCTCGCGGCGACGAGGAGCTCCACGAGCGTGAATCCGCGGCGGGCGGGCATCATCGCTGGATCGCGCCGGTGAAGAAGAGCACCTGCTTGCGGCCGTGGTCGAAAGGCACGGAGCCGCCGCCCGCCGGGTTGGCGCCGACCTGGACGGCTGCACCGCTGGAAGCGCGCAGGAAGGCGGGCCAGCGGACCCGCATGGTATAGGCGACGACGGGCGCGGAGGCGTCGAACGTCGCGGGCGAGAGCGTCTCGTTGCGGATCAGGTCGATCTCGAAAAACTTGTCCGCATCCTGCACCGGCTGGGGCGTCGGCACCGAGGAATCATACCAGCGGCGGCGTCCTTCGGCAGGGTCGTAGATGCCCACATCGCCACTGCGCAGCCCGAACAGGACGAAGGGATAACGCGCTCCGTCGTTGGGGTTGTAACTGCCCTCGGCGTCCTTTCGGCGCACGTCCTGCGGCGCCTGGATGAGGCCGAGCGCCTGCTCGAACGGCAGCCCGCCCAGCCGGGCCCGCACGGCATCGGCCACGCGCGCCGCCGCCTCGGCCTCGGTCACGGAGGCGACCGACTTGGTAACGGGAGCAAACAGTCCGATGATGGCCACCATGCCGATGGCGAAGATCGCGAGCGCCGCCACCACCTCGAGGAGCGAGAAGCCCGCCGCGTGGCGCTCGCGCGCCCGGGACCTGGCGACGTCGTTGGCAGCGGCACGCATGCTCAGAAGCCCGTCGAGGTGTCGACCAGCGAGATCGCGCCGGAGCGTCGCACCACCAGCCCGCGCACGCCGGTGGCGTTGTTGAACTGCGGCACCGCGCTGGGCGCGAGCACGGCGGTGGCGAGGGCGATCTTCACCGGCGTCGACGATGGCGGGGGCGTGGTCACGGCGCCCGTCTGGTCGAATTCGAGATAGAGGATGCGGCCGTTCTGGCCCTGTGCGCCGAAAAACTGGCTGGCGGTGGCGTTGACCTGGCCGCGGTAGTTGAAGGCGTTGAGCGGCACGAGCGTCGAAACGGGGCCCATGGCGACGTTGTTGTTCCAGGTGACGCCCGTGCGCAGGTGATTGGTCGGGACGGGGGCGGGCGGGACGACGCAGACCGGCGCCGGCAACGTGACGGGATCGCCCACCGCCACCCAGACGGTCGCCCCGGTGGCGAGCGTTTCCTGCCGCACGATCTGGAGCGAGCGCAGGTACTTGTTCGCATCGCCGGTCGTGCCGGACGGGATCTGGCCATAGACGATCAGCCGGACGCTCGTCTGGTGCAGCGCCGCCTGGGCCCGCGTGGAGCCGACGAGACTGGCCACGAGCGATTGGGCGGAGGCGAGCGCGGCCCCCTCCCCGCCCCGGCCCGCGATGGCCACGGCGAAGCCGCCCACCGGCACGATCATGACGCCCATCACCACGAGCAGCTCGACGAGCGTGAAGGCGCGCGCGGAAGGCGACGCGCGAAACGGACCGGCACCGCCGGCGGCATTGCGACTGGCGGGACGTCGGTGCGTCATTTCCAACTCATGATCAGATCCGCGGCCGCCGTGGCCCGCGGTGGCGCCGAATAGAAAAGCACCCCGGTGCGCACGCCACCCTGCACCGCGGTCGGGAAATCCGCCGTCGCGGGCTGCAGGCGCACGGTCGTGACATCGGGCGGGCTGACGAACGGCAGGGCGTTGATTCCGTCGCCGCCGGCGCCGCCAAACTTGACCGCGCCGTCGAGATTGCGGTCGACCAGGACCGCGATGTCGGTGCCGTCGAAGGAATCGCGGATCAACCCGCGCTTGGTGGTGAGCGTCGCATCGGTCGTGCTCACGGGCACCATGTCGGCCTCCGTGAACGTGATGAACTGGATGCGGCGGGTATTCTGGGCCTGCGGCGGCGGTGGCGTGCCGGTCGTGGTGTTGGGCAGCGCGGAACCGTCGCGACGCGTGCCGACGAGCGTCTCGTAGAAACGATGCGTGGCGGTGAGGTTGGTGCCGCCAGCGGTGTTGCCGTTGACCTTGTTGAGGCCGTTGCCGGTCGACTCGAAGGTCGGGTAGTAGCCGTACTCCTGGCGGAACGCCTCGATCGCAGCGCCCCACTGGGCGAACTGCCCGCGCGTCTTCGCCTTGCGGGCGGCCGTGCGCGCGGAGGAGGTCGTGGGAATCAGGATCGCCGCGAGGACGCCGATGATCGCGATGACGGTGAGGAGCTCGATGAGGGTGAAGCCGCGCAGGCGGGAGCGGCGATGCGTGCGGCCGGGAAGCAGGAATCGGCTCATGGAGTGGCGTAGAGATTGTCCGCCATCTCGGCGGTCTGGGTCGTCAGCATCAAGCCGGTCGTGACCGTGAGCGGCGGCGTCTGCGCGCCGTTGGCGGCGACCGTGCGACCGGCGGAGAAGAGGACATAGCCGGGAACCTGCCACTGGTTGGGATTCCGCGCGTTCTTGTAGTAGTACAGATAACGGCGCCCCCACGGGTCCATCAGGCAGGCGTTCTGTTCCGGCTTCGCCGGAGGGTTCGGGGCGTTGGTCACCGGCACGAGAAACTGGTTGGTGAGCGAACCGTTGACGCGGAGCTTCGCGATATCGAGGAAG
>ERZ761602.7378-NODE-7378-length-11703-cov-4.842977_pt1 | contig 11703 bp, 7 predicted proteins | sample MGYA00512165_ERZ761602 | MGnify/ENA primary metagenome ERZ761602 (study PRJEB28899, sample SAMN02445085) | bioreactor sludge metagenome | biome: EBPR sludge; isolation source: Thorneside wastewater treatment plant | place: Australia: Brisbane, Thorneside... | reverse complement strand
GCCGGTGGCGTGTCGGGTCTCTTGAAGGAATAGCGGCGCCACCTCGTTCGCCCATTCCTCCTTCTTCATCCAGCAGAGTTCCGTGTGGTCGAACACCCAGTCGCCGTCGACTGCGATCCAGTGCGTGTGAAACAGGCTCCAGCGAGAGAAGAAATCACGCTGGCTCCATGGTCCTAACCATTGGATAAGCGCGACCCCGCGCTCCGGCCATGCCTGTCGGATCGTTTCCGGCTCTAAACCCGCCATCGCAAAGGCGGTGCGCATGTGGGTCAGGGTTGTCCACGGCTTCTCCTCAAAGTGCGTGAAGAACTGCATGACACGACATACTTCGTGCTCCGTCGCCGTCGCAAAGGCGATGGGACCGCAGTTGGCCCCGAAGTTGATACGCGCAACCTTGATGTCCCAGGGGACGAAACGAGAACCGCGATCCTGATGTGCTGCGGTATTCATGCGCGGCGGTAAGCGTTGCGGAGATCAGCCAGCAGTGCTTGCCGCACCGGCACGGGCTCGCGCAGGAATTTCTGCACCCACCGAGTCCGTTTGCGCTGGATGCTCTGCCGCTCGCGATAGTCGGCCCCTAGGAACCGGGTGTCGTGCAGTTCTCCGGCCGGATAATTCATCCAAACTGATTCCTCGCGGCGACCGGTATGGGAGGTGCCCCAGAACGTCTCATGGCGCCAGCCCTGAAGCATCCGGCCGTAGACCTCGTTGTCGTAGCCGGAGATCATCACCTGACACCTAAGACCGCGAAGCAATGTGAGCAGCTGCACGTGGTTCTCCTCCGTGTAGTCATGACGGTAGGCGGCCCGGGCGGAGCGTCGGGACGCCGGCCAGTAGGGAGGATCAGCATACACAAATTCGTCGCCGGTAAAATGATATTGCGAGAGATATTCCTCAGCTCTGGAGCAGATGAAGGTGAACCCCTTGGGGAACCCGGTGAAACGGGCGACCACGCGGTGATCGACGTCGATGCCCACATTGCGTTCGGCCGGCATTTTGTGGCGTATCACAGCTCCGCCTCCGAGATGGGATTCGATATAGGTGCGATGTGGGGGGATCAGGCTGATGAGCCTTTGGTAGCACTTAAATTTTCCCCCGGGGTAGCGCATGCGCACACACCGTCAGAAGTGACGATGAAGTCAAGCCCGGTAGACCCGGAGCTGATTCTGCTCTCGCATCATGCGTGCAAATTGGGGAGGAAGGAGTATTAGCACCACATTTGCCAGCTCTGCATCGGATCATTCGGTCCGATTCGCGAGCCGGGTCCGTTCGGACCAGCTCGGCGATTTGGCGCGCCTGCTCTCCCGCATCGAACCATTTCGCAACTCCACCTCCGTGGTGCAGGCCACGGTGATCCTCGATGCGAACGTGGTAATCGCGGATCTGATCTGGTTGTGTGGCAAGCGAAAGAAGGGTGATGCTCGATCGACGTTGTTGGAGTTGCTGGAGTGCGCCACGGTGAGTGCTTACGCACCGACTTTCTTGGCCGTTGAGGTGGAGAACCACTTCCCGCTTCTGCGAGAGGAGCAAGGTATCGACCCTGATCTCGCTAGACGGGAGTGGAATCGGTTCGTTCCGCGCATCAACTTTATTGAGGTCGGTGGACCGGATGCCTCATACGCGGGTGTCACCGACGCGAAGGATGTGCCTTATGTGCGCCTTCAACAACGCGTCCCGGTGCCGATAGTCTCGGCAGACCCGCACTTGGCGCGAATGGGTGCCAGCGTCATCCGCATTCAAATTTTTGCGCCGCTAAGGTCCTACTCGCGGCAGCGCGCGGTCGAATATCAGATCAAGGTGGCCGGAATTGGAGCGGTGTTTGCGGCTGGGCTCGCTGCGAAACTTGCCATCGATGGAGCCCGGGCAGCGGGCCGAGCCGTTGCGAATCTCCCCAAGCCGGTTCTCGCAATCGGCGCGGTTGGCCTAATTGCGGCGTTCGTTCATCCGACGTCCCGGAAGTGGATTTTCGAAAGGCTGGAGAAAGCGGCGGACGTCGCCGGAACAGCAGCAGGCGGCATTTATGAATTTTTGCAGCCGATGTTGGCGGAGCACTACTCCGCAAAACAGTCAGCAGACGCTTGCTTGACGGCCGTCGCTGCATTGCTGACCGACGCGGGGATCGCCCCAGCCGACGTGCTAAGGAAGCCCAATGAGCCCATTAGAATCAAGCGCGCGAAGCCGCGCAAAAATGGGATTAGGAAAATCAGGAAAATCTCGCCTACGGGAAGTTAGATTGAGGCAATGATTTTGCAGCGCTAAGAGGAATCATCCGAACCACGAAAGAACATATTCCACCAAGCCGCGAGGCCTCGTGCCCGTATTCGCCTCTCGGCTTTGGACGTTGCGGCGTATGGGTGCCAGCCCGTTGAACTCTGGGTGCCGGTGTGGTTCGGATGAAAGCGGGCCTACAGGGCTTCGAGCGCGGCAACTTCGAGCAGTTCTTCGAGGAGTTCCGGATGCCGTTGCTGTAGGAATTTTTTGACCTTGCCGTTTTCGAGCAGCTTCCGGACGTAGCGCTGCGCCGCTCCGAGATGGAGGGTGTTCTGGCCGAATTGGTCCTGGAAAATCCGAAAGTCCCGCTCCAGCGACTCCATCTCTTTTTCCATCCGGGAGATTTCAACAGCAGTGAGTCCCTTCACCTTCTTGGGCTCGTCCGGCTTCACCAAGCTCTCCTGCGAAGTCCCCACGAGGAGCGCTCGGGCGTAGGCGAAAGTGTAGTTGCTGCCGCTGACCATGAGCTGCGCCATTTCGATCTGCCGGAGCGCTTTCACCTGCTTCAGGATATTGAGCGCGCGGGCGGTGATCGGTTTGTCTTTGAGAATCTGGATCGCCTCGGCGTGCAGGCCTTCGAGGAGGATTTTCCCGAGGACGATTTTGCGCACGTCGATGTCGAGCGCCTGGGCGATCTGCGCTTCGGTGACGCCGCCTTCCAGCGCCTTCATGATCATCCGGTGCTCTTGGATCAGGGAAAGGCGGTTGACCTTGTCGTTGTAGGTGAAGGCATCGTCATCGGCGGAAATAAGGCAGGGCGCGGTGGTGTGCCCGAGTTCGCGCAGGGCTTTCAGTCGGAGGTGGCCGTCGAGGAGGAGAAATTTACCCGCCGCTCCCTTGTTCGGATAGACGACGATGGGCTCGACGAGTCCGATGGCCTTGATGGAGGCGAGCACGGCCCGGTATTTTCCGAAGCATTGATCGGCGGGTTTTACTTGGCGGATTGGCAGGATCGCCTCGACGGCGAGGTCGACGCCGCGGCGCTCGAATCCGATCCGGACTTTCGGTGGCGGGTTCATCAGGGGTTCTTGGCGCGGTCGACCAGAAATTTGGGGAGGGTGTCGAGTTCCTCGGCCCGGAGCAGGGTCGTGAAATTCTCATCGGCGAGAAGAGCCCGGAAGACGGCCGCGACGGAGAGGAGCCGGGATTCGCAGGCGCGGGCTTTCCGGACCATGAGCTTCTGGCGTTGGGTTTCCTGCTTGTAGGCGAGGATGAGCCCGTCGGCAGTCGTGCGGCGCCGGGCGCGCAGGCGGGCGTCATTGGAGTAGGTTTTGCCGAACGCCTTCCGCTGATCCAGCAGCCGACGAAAGGTCGAGAGCGTGGACTGCTTCATCGCCTTCCGTTCGTAGGCTTCGACGAGCATCCGCTGGGCAGCCTCGTCATCGACGCCGGCAATCTGGATCGCGATGGTGATGGGGAGGCGGCCGAGGAGCACCGCGTCGAGGATGCGCTCCTCGCCGTGCTCGAGGAGTTTCAGGACGCCTTCGAGGTATTTTTCAGAAAGGCCTGTCTTGCGCGCGATCTCGTCGAGGGTGTTCCCCTGACCGTGCATCCATTGGATCATCTTGATCTGGTCGAGGGCGCGGACGCGGCGCCGGGCGATGTTCTCCACGAGACTGGCCACGAGGCCGTCAGTCTTGGTCATCCGCCGGACGAAGGCGGGGATTTCGGATTGGCCGAGGGAAACGAAAGCTTCGAGCCGGCCCTGACCGCAGACGAGATCGTAGACGGGCTGGCCGTCCGGGCCGGGCTTCGATTCCGTGACGGTGATGGGGCGCTTCAACCCCTGATCCGCAATGCTGCGGACGATTTGCTCGAACTTGCGGCGCTCGCGGACGCGGGGGTTGGCGATGCGGATCGCCTGCACCGGGATCATCTGAATTTCTTTTTCGTCGGGGGTCATGCCACGTCCTCGATGGAGACGCGCTCGGCCAGGGCGTAGAAAAAGCCGAGGTCGTCGAACCGGTAGGTGTCGAGCAGCGCATTGTTGCACTCGGCCAGCCGGAGACGGAGAGCCACCTGATCGAGTGCGGGAAAGAGGTAGTAGTCTTTGATGCCGTGATTGGACTCATCCATCCGGGCCACGATGGTGATGTCCGGGCGGTGCGCTTCCTCGAAGCGGACCAGCCAGCGGCTCGCGCCGCCGGGGGTCCGCAGGCAGCGGGAGAGGACGAGCGACACCACGAGTTCCCGGTCGAGCACGAGCAGCTCGTTGGCTGGGTTGCGGTCGACGTGGACGCCGAGCCCCGTCAGTTGAGAAATCACCTCCTGGACAATTTCCGGATGCTTCTGGCGGAGGAAGCGGTTGACCTCGATAAAGCTGAAATCGGTGTCGGGCGTGTAGCCGATCAGCTGGTAAGCTCGGACCAGACTCCCGAAGCGGTGGCGGAAGGAAGCGCTGGAAGGAAGATCGTCGCATTCGTCGATCAAGAGCCCGGAAATTCGGCCGTGCTGGGCGAGGATCTGCCGGAGGCGTTCGAGCATTTCCTCGTCCGTGAATCGCTTGGCCCGGGCGAGGATGATTTCCTGCACTCTCAGGAAATCTTCGGTCGAAACGATGGCGGGGAAAGCCGCCTTCACCCGAATCCACATGTCGGGCGGGTTCTGGACGTGCTTTCGCTTCAGTTTGAAGGAGGTCCGGTGATAGACGTTGTTGCCGAGATATTTCTCGTTCGTGAGGAGCTGGTGCACGGTGCCGCGGGTCCACGGCCGACCGAGATCGGTGCGGACGTTGCGGGCGTTCAGTTGTTCGGCGATCTCGCGTTCGGTGAGCTGCTCTTCGAGGAAGGCGCGGTAGACCCAGCGGACGTTGGCGACCTCCTCGTCAGGTCCCAAGGTGAGCACGACGCGGTCGGTCTGGAGGCTTTTGTGTTCGCCCACGGCCAGGACGCCTTTCGGCTGGCCCGACTGATCGATCAACATCCGGCGGAGGCCGTAGCCGGCGGCGCCGCCTTGCTTGAAGCCGAGTTGGATCAGACGGCAGGCGCCTTGGAAAACCTTGGTCGAAAGCTCCCGGCTGTATTCGCCGGCCATCGAGCGTTTGACGCTCTTGATGATGTTCGAAGTCGGCGAGCCGTCGTTCTCGAACTGCTCGGCGCAATAGTGGACCGCGATGCCGGCACGCTTGCAGATGTATTCATGGTAACCGCTTTCATCGGCGTCCTGAAACCGGCCCCAGCGACTGACGTCATAGGCGAGGATGCACTTGAAGTCGGCGGTGCCCGATTCGACTTCCTCGATCATTTTTCGCAGGCTGTCGCGTCCTCGAATGTTCAGGCCGCTCTTCCCAGCATCCTCGAAGACGCGCACGATTTCCATGTTCCGGCGGGCGGCGTATTCCTTGATGCGGTCGAGCTGATTCTCCGTGGAATACTGCTGGTGCTCGGTGGACATGCGGACATAGGCCGCGGCTGGGGTGGCCGCGGCATCGTGGGGCTTGAGCGGGAGTTGGGGCTGCCCGCTCATTGTCTAGCAGGACGGGAACGCGGTGGGCGGACTCCCGTTCCGCCGGGTGGGGCTACTTTTTCTGGGGCGGTTGCAGCTCGGCGAGAATGGCATGGCCCGCGAACATGATTGCGCGCAGGTCGGCGGCGATGGCGTTTTGTAACGCAGTGCCCCGCACCCATGCGATCAGGCCAACGAGCGCAATGACTTGCGGAGACCAGGCGTCTTGTAACGCAGGGCAGGCGTCTTGTAACGCAAACGGAGTAAGCAACGACTCCAGCGTGGTGGGTTCGGCGGCGGGGCCGTGGCTCCGGGCAGTGCGGCGGCGCCAGTAGCCGGGGTGGGCCGCTCGCCACTCGCGGACCCTCCGGGGGGGTTCATCGCCCGAGTGGTAGGCGGCGTTGCCTGTTTTTGCGAGCCAGCGGCGCTGACTTTCACGGCGGCGAACTTTTTGGCATGGTGACCGGGCGCAGTATCTTTGCCGGCCGGCGGCGCGATAGTCAGGTATGAACACTGCACCGCAAGCGGCGCAGCGTGGATGAGGGATCGTTTTTTTTGATGGAAGAATTCACATCGGCAACGATGCCGGGACGGACGGAGGGCGCACTCGTGGCTGACGACTCGGATGCCGCTGTGCGTTTCTAACTGACCACACAATCAATCGGGGCGAACGGCTAGAATCGCCCAAAAATTCCCGGTAAATTTGAGCCGATTCAGCGCTCGTAAAATGAGCAATTTCCCCGCGCGTCGAACATTGCGGGATTTGACCGGTGATTGAAATCGACCGCGAATTTCGCGAATTTCGTGGGCGTAAAAAACGGCTGACGCGAACCATTGCCGAGATCGTTCAAATCGCTGAGAATCATTTCTACCGATTTTGCAGCGAGTTAGCCGAACCTTTGACCGGACCGTGAGACGGTTCGCGTCAGATTCGCACTGGCTGCCCGACATGGGTTCGAACCATGACTAGGCGAGTCAAAGTCGCCTGTGCTACCATTACACCATCGGGCAGGAGGAGAGAAAACGCTGAACCTCCGCCGAGGTCGGTCAAGGTCGGAAACGGCGGGAAACCGCGCGGCAACCTGCCCGGTCCGCTTGCGAAATCGCCGGGCCTAAGTCGCGTTCCTTCGCCCGCGACGCTCGGCGTCGCTGCCGCCCTTCCCCCGCCCTCCTCCCCATGCCTGCCTCCTCCGCCCCCGCCGCCCGCAGCGGCACCTTCCTCATCGGCGGCGACCTGCCGGTGCACCGGCTCGGCTTCGGCGCCATGCGCATCACCGGCGAGGGCATCTGGGGCCCTCCGCCCGACCGCGCCGCGGCGCTCGCGCTCCTCCGCCGCGTCCCCGAACTGGGCATCAACTTCATCGATACGGCGGATTCGTACGGGCCCTTTGTCTCGGAGGAACTCATCGCGGAAGCGCTCCACCCGTACCCCGCAGGCCTGGTCGTCGCGACCAAGGCCGGCCTGCAGCGGCCGGGGCCGCACCAATGGATGCCCGACGGGCGGCCCGCCCATCTGCGCGAACGCTGCGAAGGAAGCCTCAAGCGGCTGCGCGTCGACCGGATCGACCTGTTTCAACTCCACCGCATCGACCGACGCGTTCCGCTCGCCGACCAGCTGGGCGTGCTCGTCGACCTGCAGCGGGAGGGGAAAATCCGCCACATCGGCCTCTCGGAAGTCTCGGTGACCGACCTCGAGCGCGCCCGCGCTCTCGCGCCGATCGCGACGGTGCAGAATCTCTATCACCTCGGCGACCGCCGCGCGGGCCCCGTGCTGGCGTACTGCGCCCGCGAGGGGCTCGGGTTCATTCCCTGGTACCCGCTGGGCGCCGGCGAAATGACCGCGCCGGATGGGCCGTTGCGGGCTTCCGCGGAACGCCTCGGCGCCACGCCCAACCAGGTCGCACTCGCCTGGCTGCTGTGGAAATCGCCGGTGATTCTCCCGATCCCGGGAACCTCCCGTCTCGCGCACCTCGAGAGCAATGCGGGAGCGGCGCTGATCGCGGCCGACGACGCGACGATGCGCGACGTCGAACGCGCGGTGGGACCCACCTCCTGACCTGGCGGCGACCGACGCGACGCGCGTGCCGGCTCTCGGCCGGCCTCATGCCGCCAGCCTTCACGTCAGCCATGAAGACGGCCGTACCGAAAGGTGGAGAGTCCTCAAGCCGCTGCGAACCGACCCATCGCACGTCAGCCGCCTGGGGTCAGCCGGCTCCACCGCACCCTCGTTGCCTCAATTCCGCTCCGCCTCAGTCGCCAATTGGGCGAGCTCGGCTTTCAGGCTGTCCAGCTTCTCGCCGATCCGCGCCTGCCGGGAGGAAGTCCCGGCGACATCCCCTGCTTCCACCGGCGCTTCCGCGCTGAGTTCCAGTTCGAGCGAGCTCAGCATGGCCACGACATGATTCGCCCCGAGGTTCATGCTCGCGCCCTTGAGGGCATTGAGCCGGACCAGGGGGCCTTTGGGGTCGCTGCCGGCGCTGTCGGCGCTGACCGCCTGCGCCACGGCCTCGGCGTCCTCGAGGAGCAATTGCAGCAGCCGGCCGTACGTGGAGGAGTCGATGCCGAGACGCGCACACACCAGGGCCTTGGCGTCAACCCGGCGCTGCCCGCCGAGCTGGTTGCGTACCTTCCGGACCTGCTCGAGGACCGTGCGGCTGGAATACGGCTTGATGATGAAATGATTCACGGAGAGCGCCGCCGCCTCGGTCACGGAGGTGCGATCGTTGCGGGCGGTGCAGAGGATCACTTTGACGCCGCGCAGCCGGTCGTCGGCGCGGATGCGCTTGAGCACTTCCAACCCGTCGAGACCCGGCATGATGATATCGAGGATGCACAGGTCGGGCACCGCGCCCTTTTCCAGGCGCGACCAGGCTTCCGTGCCGTCCGCCGCCTCGGCGATCTCGTAGGAACGATCGGACGCGAGGATCTCCCGCAGCAAGGTGCGGGAGACACGGTCGTCTTCGGCGATGAGAATGTTCATGCGGATCCGGACGTCCAGAAACGTCCGTAACGCAGACATCGGTCGGCTCGCCCCCGGCTTGAGGCGAATCGGACCGTGTTCAGCCGGAAGCCTTCCGTTCGCCTTCAGCTCACCGCTGAGAACGGCCGCACGGAATGGTGGAGCGGCATGTCCTCAAGCTGCTGCGGACCGGTCCACCGCACGTCAGCCGCCTGGGGACAGGCGGCTCCACCCTATCGTCGCTCAGCCGGACACATGCCGTTGGCCTTCTCAGCAGACGCGAGAACGGCCGCACCGAATGGTGGAGCGGCTTGTCCTCAAGCCGCTGCGGACCGGTCCACCGCACGTCAGCCGCCTGGGGGGACAGGCGGCTCCACCCTATCGCCGCTCAGGCTACCGCCAGCCGCCGGCGCTCGATCTCGTCGCGCAGCCGGCCGACCGCCTCGTGCAACCGCCTCAGGTAGACGGAGACCTCGCCCCAGTCGCCGGCGCGGGCGGCGGACTCGACCTCGAGCGCCACGCGCCGCACCTCGATTCCGCCCAGCGAGGCGGCATTGCTGCCGAAGCCGTGCACCTCGTCGGCGAGCTCGGTGGCGGCACGCTCGGCGGCGAGGTGATCGATCCGGGCGAGGCGGTCGGACTCGTCGGCGAGATAGAGGCGGACGAGTTCGGGCAGCAGTGACGGACCTTCCGCGCCCGGCAGCGCACGGGCGGCCGCCAGCGCGGCCTCGTCGAGCACGTCGCCGGACCCTGCCCGCAGCGGGGGCGGCGGCTCCTCGCCGGGGGCGACACCACAGCGCACGAGGGCGCCCCGGAGTTCGGCGGGACGGATCGGCTTGGCGACATGATCGGACATGCCGGCCGCGAGGCAGCGCGCCCGATCCTCCGGCCGCGCGTAGGCGGTGAGGGCGATGATGGGAAGCCGGGCTTCGACGCCGGGAAGCAGCCCGGAGCGGATCTGCCGCGCGGCCTCGAAGCCGTCGAGGCCCGGCATCTGGCAATCCATCAGCACCGCGTCGAAATGCTGTGCCGCCAGCAAGGCGAGCGCCTGGCGTCCGTCGCCCGCGACGCTCACGTCGAAGCCCATCCTTGCGAGCAGCAGCGTCGCCACGCGCTGGTTGGCCGGGTTGTCCTCGGCGAGCAGCAGGCGTTTGCCGCCGCGAGCCGGGCTGACCGCGCCGGGCAGCGCCGGGCGCGCGGTTTCCGCCTCGAGCGGCCCTCCCCGCGCGAAGTCGAGTTCGAACCAGAACTCCGAGCCGGCGCCCGGGGTGCTGGCGAAGCCGATCTCGCCCTCCATCAGATCGACGAGCTGCCGGCTGATGGCGAGGCCGAGGCCCGTGCCGCCGAAGCGCCGCCGCGGGCTGCCATCGAGCTGGGTGAAGGGCTGGAACAGCAGGTGGCGCGACTCGGGCGCGATGCCGATGCCGGTGTCGCGGACCGCGACCCGCAGCCGCAGCCGGTCCGGAGTTTCGCCCGCGACGCGCGCCTCCACGGCGACGGCGCCCGCATCGGTGAACTTGATCGCGTTGCCGAGGAGATTCGTGAGCACCTGGCGCACGCGACCAGGGTCGCCCTGCACGAGGCAATCGGGGGCGGACGCGAACTCGCACGACACGGCGAGCCCCTTTTCCTGCGCGCGCCGCCCCAGCAGCGCGACGGTCTGCTCGACCACGCGGCGGAAGTCGAAGGCCGACGATTCCAGCCGCAGCCGCCCCGCCTCCACGCGGGAGAAGTCGAGGATGTCGTCGATCAGCGCGAGCAGGTTCTCGGCGCCGCCCAGGATGGTGCGGGCCATCTCGTCCTGCTCGGGATCGAGCGACGTTTCCGCGAGCAGGCCGGCCATGCCGATCACGCCGTTCATCGGCGTGCGAATCTCGTGGCTGATGGTGGCGAGGAAATCGGATTTCAGGCGCGAGGCCTCGAGCGCCTGGTCGCGAGCCTGCGCCAGGCTCTCCTCGAGCTGCTTGCGTTCCGTGATGTCGAGCTGGATGGCGACGTAGTTGAAGGGCCGGCCCGCGTCATCGAGGCCGGGCACCACGGCCGCCGCCACCCAGTACGCCCGGCCGTCGCGCGCGCGGTTGTGCAGTTCGCCGCGCCAGATCTCGCCGCGCGAAATCGTGGCCCACAGCTCGCGAAAGAGCTCCGGCGGATGCGCGCCCGAGTTCACCACCCGCGGGGTGGAGCCGAGCAGTTCGTCCGCCCGGTAGCCGGAGACGGCGCAGAAGCGTTCGTTGACGTGCGTGATCCGGCCCTCGAGGTCGGTGATGACGACCAGCGCGAAGGCATCCAGCGCCGCGCGGAGCTGCGTGACCTGGCGAAGCGTGGCGCGCAGCTCGAGTTCCGCCACCTTGCGCTCGGTGATGTCCTTGAGCGTGCACAGCTCCTCGAAATTCCCGTCGCCGGGCAGCGGCCGCCGCAGCCAGGTAAGGGCGACCCACGTCACCTGCCCGCCGGGCTTCAGGTAGCGCTTTTCCAGGGTGAACTGGCGCAGTTCGCCGCGTTCCAGGCGGGCATGGCCCTCGCGCTGGGCCGCGACGTCGTCCGGATGCGTGCGCGCGAAGTCGATCCCGGGTTCGTCGTGGTCCGCGGCGGACACCCCCGTGAGGATCGTGTACGCGGGATTGAGCACGACCTCGCGCCGCCCCTCGCTCTGTCGCACCCAGCGCACGCCGATCGGCATGTGCTCGAGCACGACGCGCAGGCGCGCCTCCTGTTCCTCGAGCGCCCGCTCGACGCGGCGGCGCGCGGTGATGTCCGCGATGAACCCGTGCCAGAGCACGGAGCCATCGGATTCGAGCTCGGGCACGGCATTGCCGTAGAGCCACCGCTCGCCGCCGTCGGCGTCCACGACGCGGTATTCGTGCCGCCAGGGCTGGAGCGTCCGCGCTGACCGCACGATGGACTCCCGCACGGCCTCGATATCGTCCGGGTGGAGCAGGCCGAAGACCCGCGTCGCATCCTCGCGGACGTCCGCCGGGTAAAGGCGATAGATGTCGCGGATCCCGTCGCTGGAATAGGGAAAGTGGCTC
>ERZ761602.7377-NODE-7377-length-11709-cov-14.063240_pt1 | contig 11709 bp, 8 predicted proteins | sample MGYA00512165_ERZ761602 | MGnify/ENA primary metagenome ERZ761602 (study PRJEB28899, sample SAMN02445085) | bioreactor sludge metagenome | biome: EBPR sludge; isolation source: Thorneside wastewater treatment plant | place: Australia: Brisbane, Thorneside... | reverse complement strand
CGTCTTTGACCCCATCACGGACACCGAGTCGCACGCCTACGGTCACACGTACCCCAACACTTACACGTACTCCAACTTCATCTCGTACTCCAACTGCGACAGTGACAGATGGTCCTTCACCAACAGCGTCTTTGACCCCATCACGGACACCGAGTCGCACGCCTACGGTCACACGTACCCCGACTTTGACTCGAACTTCTACCTTAACTTTTACACCTACCTTTACTCCTACTGTTACATTAACCCGTCAGGTATTTGATGGTCAACTGGACTTGAAAATTTTCTGTAAGGCTGATGATTCTGCTGACTTTGTAATTCGCAATATATCTGGAGCGGTGAGCAACGCACAATATAGTTTATCGGCAGACACTAACGGGCAACCGGATTCTGGACCAATTACTTTAGGCATTGGTCAATCTATAACCATTAACGGTGCTGGATATGCCACTATGACAGTAACATATAGTACCCAGCAACTCAGTGGAGTGGTTTTAAATGTAACAGGCTTTTGTTCTTCACTGCCGACTAATACACCTACCTTTACTCCTACTGTAACATCAACTCCTACAATTACATTTACGCCTGTTGTTCCTCCATCTTTATCAGTGTCCGGTATTTGTAGTAATGTAAACGTTGGCACTGCCACATTCGTTGTTACTAATAATGGCGGCAGTATGACATCTTTATATAACTATGTCATCACTGATGCTAGCAATGCACAAGTTGATCAAGGTACTTTCCAATTAGGTGCAAATCAGAGTACAACGATTACGTATACTGGAAATTCGACTTCATATACCTTCTCTAGCCCTGATGATAGTAATTTGACAACGGTTGCTGATATGACACCTTGTGCACCGCCTCCTCCACCACCCGTACTCAGCGCTACTGGTGTGTGTACATCTAATGCTGGTGAAGCCACATTTGTTGTCACCAACAATGGCGGCGATATGACCACTTCATATACTTACAATATCACTGATGCTAACAACGCTGTTGTAGATACTGGAACATTCCAATTGAATGCTGGGCAGAGCACAACAATTACTTATACAGGTAATTCAACTTCATTTACATTGACTAGCCCGAATGATGCTTCTTTGAATGCGGTTGCCGACTTGACAAGCTGCGTGAATCCACCCGCCTTGGTGATTTCAGGTGCATGTACATCAAACGCTGGTGTTGCTACATTTACTATCACCAATAATGGTGGTGACATGCCCAATGCATATTCATATACAATTACTGATGCAAATGGCAATCCAGTACAAAATTCTTCATTCCAATTGAATGCTGGGCAAACAACGACGATACAAGTTAGTGGCGGTTCGGCTTCATACACATTTACAAGTCCAAATGATAATAGTCTGACCACAACTGCTGACATGACAACTTGTGGTGGTATTGTAATAAACTCGCCATTGCTTTCAGCTTCTGGAGCATGTACCTCTAATGCCGGCATTGCCACATTCGTTATAACGAACACTGGCGGTGATATGACCTTCCCTTATGATTATGATGTTGCAGATGCAAATGGCAACCCAGTTCAAAGTGGTCAATTCCAATTGCTATCTGGGCAAAGTATTACGATTACTATAAATAATGCCACATCCCCATCTTATACTTTGACCAGCCCACAAGACCCTGGTTTGAATGCAACAGCTGATATGACGACTTGTGTTACGCCACCACCTCCGCCTGCGTTGAGCGCAACCGGTGTTTGTACGAAGGAAAATACTGCTGGTTTCAACATCACCAATAATGGTGCTAATATGCCAGCGGCTTATTTGTATCAAATCACAGATTCCAATGGCAATCTTATTCAAAGTGGAAATTTCCAATTGAATGCTGGACAGAGCCTTAACTTGACAGTGATTGGTGATTACGATCAGTTAATTCTCACAATTACAGATGCAAACAACACCACAGTCCGTGCTGCTCTGACGGCTTGCTACGAATCACTAGTCGTAGGAGCTGCTGAACCCACGATTTGTATTCAATGCTTGGTCTTCCACACTTTCCGTGATGACAATTTGGAAGTGTACCGTCTCGATGGTATTGAAGGGCAAGAAGATTTCAAATTGTATAACTTGTCCAAAGATGGAGCAGTGGATAGCCGACCGAGTCGTGCACCAGATGACTCTTGGGTTGTGTTCCAAAGTAACCGTAATGGAAATGTCGAACTGTACTACACAGATTTGGTCGGAAGTGGCGAAGCGATACGTCTGACAGAGTCGCAGTCGAATAATACGAATCCAATGTACGGACCGGATTCACAGACTGTGGTCTTCCAATCAGATAGAAATGGTCGCTTTGATTTGTTCACTATTGACCAACTCACTGGTAGAGAAACCCAAATTACCAGTGATCCGTCAGACGATATCAACCCGTTCTACTCACCAGATTTGAAGTTCTTGGTGTTCCAAAGCAACCGCAACAACAATTGGGATTTGTATGTTCTCAATGTTGAGACAGGTAATGAACATCAACTGACTGATTCGCCAGTAGATGAAACCTTCCCGGCTTGGTCACCAAACGGTAAGCAGATTGCCTTCCTCTCTAACGAAGATGGCGCAACGGATTTACATGTGATTGATTTGGAAACTGGAGAAATCACGCGCCTTACTGTGGATGGCAAGACCAACAATGCGACTTGGTCTCCTGAAGGTGATAGGATTGCTTACCAATCTGAACGCAATGGCAACCTTGATATCTATAGCTATGATTTCAATGAGGACAAGGAATACCGTGTGACCGATTACGAAGGTATTGACTCTGGTCCAACTTGGGACTGTGGTGGCACAAACTTAGCCTTTACATCCTTACGGGATGGTGATGCCAATGTATTCCAAGTGTTCTGGCAAGGTGGCGGAGCAAGCAATATGACCATTGACCCTGCCACAGATAAATGGTCTCAATGGCGACCTTCCAATGATGTATCGAGTACGGGTTACTAAAAGATATATCTAAGTGAATTAAAACTCCCCGATTTTGATAAATCGGGGAGTTTTCTTGAGCCTAGCCATGATACGCTACTCGTTGGTATAATCCGCCCGCTTATAAAAATTATTCAAGGAAAGAAAAACGCATGATAGATGTAAATGAACTACGCAAAGGGGTCACATTTGAATTAGATGGAAACCTCTACAAAGTGATTGACTATAGTCACAACAAAACAGGGCGTGGCAACGCCACCATTCGCGTGAAAGCTCGCAATTTGTTGACCGGGGCAAACATCGAACGAACTTTTAATTCAGGCTTGTCCGTACAAGATGTAAGTTTAGATTTCGCTAATGTCTCTTATTTATATAACGATGGCGATATGTATTACTTCATGGATAATAAAACCTTTGAACAGCCTGCCATCAAAAAAGAATCATTGGGTGAAAGTGCTCAATTTCTCAGCGAAGGTATGGAAGTTAAATTAACTTTCTACAAAGGCGAAGCCATTGATATTGAAATGCCCACTTCAGTAGATTTGAAAGTTGTGGAAGCTGAAATGGCAATTCGTGGTGACACTGCTACAGGCGTTACCAAGAAAGTCACTACTGAAACTGGTGTGGTTGTACAATGCCCGAACTTCGTCAATGTGGGTGATACCATCCGCGTAGACACTCGTACAGGTGAATACGTCACACGTGTATAGAATATGAAAACTCCTGCTGGTCAAGAATGCCCGCACTTTTATGGTGATTACTTTCGCGGCAAAAACATTGAAGAATGCCGTTTATTAAAAGCGCAAGGTCAAACATGGTCTCGTGATTTATGTAAAACATGTATTGTGCCTGAAATTGCGCGCGCTAATTCTTGTCAGCATTTACAATTGAATGTCGTTGTTGCACGTCCACTTGCGTTTCTGTTTCAAAAAAGAGTGCAAGTGAGTGCATTTTGTGAAAAAGTAAAACGCGGCGTGGATGAACCACATATCGGCTGTGGGGAATGTCATGCATTGCCGTTCAAATTTGAAGTGAAAGAATAAAAGTAAAACGTCCCGCAGGTTTTTATAAATCGTCAGGTTTATCTACTAAACCTGCGGGACGATGCTTAATTAAACATGACCTTAACTTTATTATTAGATTTAGACGATACCCTACTCAATACCAATTTACAAAGTTTTGTTCCCGCATATTTTCAAGCGTTAGCAAATGAACTTGCGCCACAAATTACGCCAACGCTGATGTTTCGCGCGTTAATTGCAGGTACACAAAAAATGAACGAAAGCACAGATTTCACAAAACCATTGCGTGAAGTTTTTGATGAAGAGTTTTACCCACAAATTGAAATGGAACGTGGCAAACTTGATTCGGCTATTGAAAATTTTTACGATAATATCTTTCCAACCTTACAAAATTTAACTTCTCCAAAAGCAGGCGCGAAAGAATTTGTAGAATGGGCATTCACAAAAAAATTTCGCATTGCGATTGCAACCGACCCACTTTTGCCAACCAAAGCTACGCATCACCGTTTGCGTTGGGCGGGCTTTCAACCTGAACAATTTGAAATTGTCTCTACCTACGAAAATTTTCATTTTTCAAAAACATACCCCGCTTATTATGCTGAGGTGTTGGGAATGATGGGGTGGAGTGATAACCCTATTTTGATGGTGGGCAATGATATGGATAGAGACATCCTCCCTGCAAAAAGGTTGGGGCTGAAAACTTTTCTTGTAGATGTAGAACCCGCCTCCACGTCTAAGGGTGAAGCGGATTCAGCAGGGTCATTAGCAGATTTACGCCTGTGGCTTGAGTCTATCAACCTGACGGAATTGAATCCAAATTTCAAATCGAAAGATTCTGTTTTGGCAATTTTATCTTCTACGCCTGCAGTCTTAAATAGCCTGTTATTAAATTTAGATTCCGATTCATGGTCTCGTAAAACAGATAAAGATGATTGGAATTTAATCGAATTGATTTGTCACTTAAGAGATACAGAACGCGAAATTCATTCTATGCAACTTAAATTATTTAATGGGCATGAAGAACCATTTATCCCCAGACCTGATACAGGTGTGTGGGCAAGCCAGCGTGATTATTTACACGAAAATGGACGACAGGCTTTACAAGAATTTAACATTGCTAGAAAAGAAACAATTGACTTTTTACAAAAAATATCAGATGAAGCATGGAATCGAAAAGCACGCCATGCCATTTTTGGACCAACCAACTTTTTAGAAGTGGTCAGTTTTATGGCAGACCACGACCGTTTGCATATTCAACAAACATGGGATGTGTTGAAAAAATTGTAATTTTGTGGCGTGTCGAACTGGAAAAATGAGGGTTAATCAATTAGGTTAATGCTTTGAAGGAGTAAAACAATACATGAGAAAACGAGTTGTAGTAACAGGCATGGGTTGTATTAGCCCTGTTGGAAATAATGTAAAAGATACTTGGGATGCTTTGCTGGCGGGAAAATCTGGTGCTGGCTTAATTACTCAATTTGATGCAAGCAATCATAAAACAAAATTTGCCGCCGAAGTAAAAAACTTTGACGGTGTGGCATTTTTTGGCGTGAAAGAAGCCCGCAAGTTAGACCGTTTTGCTCAACTTGGGCTTGCGGCGGCATATGAAGCCTTAGAACAATCAGGCTTGAAAATTGATGAATCGAATCGAGACCGTGTCGGAATTTTTATCGGCTCTGGAATTGGCGGCATTAACATCATTATCGAACAATATGAATTAATGAAACAACGTGGACCAGACCGCGTCAGTCCATTTTTAATCCCGATGATGATTCCTGATTCTGTTGCTGGGAATCTTGCCATTCGCGTTGGCGCGCGCGGACCGAACATGTCTATGGCGACGGCTTGTGCTACAGGCACAAATGCTTTAGGTGAAGCGGCTGAGACGATTCGGCGCGGCGCGGCAGATGTGATGATTGCTGGCGCCTCTGAAGCGGCGATTAATTCACTTGCTTTTGCAGGTATGAATACCATGACGGCACTCTCTACTCGAAATGATGATTATCTGCATGCTTCTCGTCCATTTGATAAAAACCGTGATGGTTTTATGATGGGGGAAGGTGCAGGCATTATGATTTTAGAGTCACTTGAACATGCTCAGGCTCGTGGAGCCAATATCATTTGTGAATTTACAGGGTATGGAACATCGGATGATGCACACCATATCTCTGCGCCTGCGGATAATGGAGCAGGTGCGGCACTTTCTATGAAATGGGCATTGGAAGATGCAAACTTCAAACCTACTGATATTCAATATATTAATGCACATGGCACATCCACTCAATTGAATGATAAAAGTGAAACCGCCGCCATTAAAACTGTATTTGGCGAGCAGGCTTATAACATCCCTGTTTCATCTACAAAATCAATGACGGGGCATTTGTTGGGAGCATCCGGCGCGGTTGAAGCGATTGTTGGGGCGTTGGTGATTCAACAGGGTGTCATCCCAGCTACCATCAATTATGAAACGCCTGACCCTGAATGTGATTTGGATTATGTTCCCAATCAATCACGCAATGCCAAAGTAGATGCAATCATGTCTAATTCATTTGGCTTTGGCGGACATAACGCCACGTTAATTCTTAGCCGCTATCAATAAAGGAGCCTCATGCCTTACGCACACATCACAGGCTGGGGAATATCCGTCCCAGAACCTGTACTAACAAATGACGATATTTCAAAAATGGTGGATACCAACGATGAATGGATTCGTGAACGCACAGGCATTCGTGAACGCCACATTGCACGCGAAGACCAATTTCCATCCACGCTAGGGGTTGAAGCGGCGATTAAAGCCTTGAAGGTAGCCAACATTGCACCTACCGAAATTGATTTAATCATCTGCACGAGTTCATCGCCAGAATATATTTGGCCCCCCACAGCCTGTTTAATCCAAGACCAAATTGGTGCCACCAAAGCAGGTGCATTTGACTTGCAAGGCGTTTGCACCGGTTTTATCTATGCTACCAACATGGCGGCGCAATCCATTCGTAGTGGTTCGATTAGGAATGCTTTGGTGATTGGTACTGAAACATTATCTCGCTTCATCAATTGGAAAGATAGAAGCACCTGTATTTTATTTGGTGATGGGGCAGGGGCGTTTGTGTTACAAGCCAGTGACACTCCGGGCGGAATCTTATCTGCTGTGATGCGCTCTGACGGTTCAGGTGCAGAATCTTTGATATTAAAAGGCGGTGGCTCACGTTACCCAGCCAGTGAAACAACACTGGTGGAGAATAAGCACTATGTTGAAATGGATGGCAAAGCCGTATTTCGTTTTGCAACGCGGGTGATGGGACAAGCCGCCAAAGAAGCCTTAGAAAAAGCAGGCATGACCACGGACGACATTCAATGGATTGTTCCGCACCAAGCCAATTACCGCATTATTGAAACAGCCGCAAAATATCTTAAAATGTCACTTGATAAGTTTGTTATCAATGTGGATAGATATGGAAATACATCGACTGCCTCAATTCCAATTGCTACAGTGGAAGCGGTAGAAAAGGGCATGATTAAAAACGGAGACAAAATAGTGCTAGTCGGTTTCGGTGGCGGATTAACATGGGGCGCGTTAGTCGCCGAATGGACTGGACCTGTACCTTCTAAACGTAACGTTTACCCAGAGCAATATCGTTTCTTTGCACGTTTACGCTCGTTGGCTCGTCGGGCATTCCGTTATCTCGAAGGTTTATTCTCTCGGCGCGAGTTGTAAGAGAGTGCCTCACGCTTTATGTCATAGCCACAGAGAATACTGAGATTTTGAGAATCTTTCTCGGAGATCTCTGCTAAGTTTTTTACACTACAAATCTCTAACCATTTTTTCATTGACTCGTGGTACGATTCAATTTGAAAATTAATTAAGGAGTATGGAATGTTTGGTTTACCACGCGGTTCAGAATGGATTATTATCCTTGTTATTGTGATTTTGCTTTTTGGTCCTGGTCGCATCGGAAAAATTGCAAGCGAATTAGGCAGAAGCATCAAATCATTTCGTGAAGGCTTAGGCAACAAAGAAGAAGAAACAACTGATAAGACCGAAACCGAAGAAACAAAATAAACAAAAGGCTCTCAATTTGAGAGCCTTTTGTTTTTAGTAATCAAATTCTTTTACGTCTTTATCTTTCAACATTAACATCGTAAACTTCTCATGATTTTTTGGTGAACCAATTGTCTTCCATGAACCGATAATAGATTTTTCATTCTTTGATTGATGGTGCTCATAGATTTGTAACGAGCAATCCGCAAGGGCTTCCTCAATTTTTTCAACTTTCTTGAGGTCTTTCGCACCAACTACAATTCTATAAGAACGTGCTTCGCGTAAACGGTCAATCACAATTTCAAAGCGTGGGAAAATCACCAACACCAAAATGGTAACGCCTGTTGCGGTTAATACAAAATACAACTCGCCTGCACCAATCCCCATACCTAATGCCGCCGCTAGCCAAATTGTTGCGGCGGTTGTCAACCCTGCTACACGTCCACCTTCGCGGATGATGGCACCAGCACCTAAGAAACCAATACCTGTGACAATATTTGCGGCAATACGGGTTTGCGTATTTTCAGGGTCTAACAACAAAGAAAAAATTGTAAACAATGTTGAACCCAACGTAATCAAAATAATTGTGCGAAACCCTGCGGCTTTATCTTGATATTCTCGTTCTGCGCCGATAATTCCACCCACCAAAACTGCCATACCAATCTTAATTAAATTTTCTACTAAATCTAAATTTGTTTCCATAGTTCCTCTTAAGAATTTAATTGCTCAACCAACTTTTCAATTTTTGTTGTCGGTTGCTTGCACACAAAACCTTCGCACACATAAGCCGTTGCTTGATTTTCAAGCATAATTCTATCATTTAATAACGCAGGGGCATTTTCTTTTATTGGATAAGATGAACAAGCCATGATGATATTCGGGCGATATTCAGATTGGATAATTTTTTTCAGCGCCTCAAAATTTTCTTCACCCGCTTCGCCGATAAGGGCAACCTGCTTCATGGTCCCTGAAACATTTTCTACACTTGATAACCATCTCGCGAACCCAAGCGGATATCGCAAAGTATAAGTCGTGATTAATGAAAGAGATTTTTCTGCCAAGTCTCTATATTTTCCTTCCCCTGCATATTCCGCCATTTTGATTAATGCCTCACAAGCCAATGAATTTCCGCAGGGAGTAGCATTATCTTGCACATCTTTCGGTCTGATTAAGAGATTCTCGCCATCGTTTGGCGTATCGAAGAATCCGCCTGCTTCATCGGAAAATTTTTCTATCATTTCATCCGTTAATTCCTTGGCAGAGACAAACCATTTGTTATCAAAATCGGTTTGATACAGTTCAAGCAGACCTAAAATCAACGCGGCATAATCTTCAAGGAAAACTTCGTTTGTCGTTTTGCCATCTCGCCAAGCACGGACTAATTTTCCATTCGGTCTTAATTTCGAGAGTAAAAACTCTGCGTTGCGCGTAGCCAGATTATAGTATTTAGAATTACTAAGTTTTGTATTTGACTCCAAAGCAAACGCTCTAGCCGCTTCTGCAAAGCCTGCCAGCATGAGACCATTCCATGCAGTGAGCACTTTATCATCAGTGCCCGGGCGGATGCGTAGGTCACGGACGGATAAAAGCTTGGTGTGAGATTCTGCTAACTTAGTGGTGACAGTTTCCACGTCAAGTTTGAAGCGGGCGGCGAGGGAGGAATCATCTAAGACGCGTTGTAAAACTGTTTTGCCTTCCCAATTCCCTTGCGCAGTGATTCCATACGCCGCCTCAAAAAAATCATAATCCTCTTTCAAAATATTTTTTATTTCATCTTGAGACCAAACATAAAACTTACCTTCTTCACCTTCGGAATCAGCATCGAGTGAAGAATAAAATCCGCCATCTGGATGAGTCATTTCGCGCGCCACAAAATCTAAAGTTTCTTGCACGATGCGTTTGTAAAATGGATTTTTTGTGACTTGCCATGCATGTAAATAAGCACGCACGAGCAAGGCATTATCGTATAACATTTTTTCAAAATGCGGCACACGCCAATTGTTATCGGTGCTGTAACGTGAAAATCCGCCACCGACCACATCATACATGCCACCGCGCGCCATAGCGTTGAGACAATGTGTGATGAGATTTTCAAATTCATTTGTTTGATTCATGGCTGAATGATGTAACAAAAATTCAAGCGCCATCGCTTGCGGAAATTTCGGCGCATCACCCCAACCGCCATAACCCCAATCATACGAATCACGCATGGCATTTGCAATTGCATTGAGATGTTCTTTCGTGAGCAACTCATCATTTTGTGACTTGTTAGTTAACTGCAAATGATTTGTAACTTTTTCACTGGTGCTAAAAACCTCATCGCGTTCATTTTTCCAAGCGTTGCTCAAACCACTTAACACATCTTTGAAGGCGGGCATGTTGTAACGCCGAGTGGGTGGGAAGTATGTGCCTGCATAAAACGGTTTCAAATCTGGCGTGAGAAAGACCGACATGGGCCAGCCGCCCGAACCCGTCATTGCGATTGTGGCTTGCATATAAATTCCATCAATGTCAGGGCGTTCTTCACGGTCCACTTTGATGTTGATGAAATGCTCATTCATATATTTGGCAGTTTCTTCATCTTCAAATGACTCATGAGAAAATACGTGGCACCAATGGCACGCCGAATATCCTATACTTAAAAATATAGGTTTATTTTCATCTTTGGATTTTTTTAACGCTTCTTCACCCCATGGATACCAATCTACAGGGTTATTTGCATGTTGTAATAAATAAGGGGATGTTGTATTGATTAAACGATTAGGCATGAGAGAGATTATAGCCTAATGGAAAGCGTCTCGTCTTTAAGCGAAGCGAGAAGGCGGATGTACGCAAAGTTGGACAGATTTCAGGTTTTAGAAGATAATTTTTGTGCGTCTGTTCTACTAAAACTTACGTTTTTCAATCCTGATTGAATATCTTCGATACTTTGGTAAGTAATTCTACTTTCACTATATCCTAATATGCCACGAACTGTTGCTGGATTGAGGGCAAGTAACCAATAATGTATTAAACGGTCTTTATCGTCGCGCCTAAAAAAATCTTTTGCAATTTCAAGTACATCTCCAATTGCAATAGCATCATTGACCCACTGCACTAATTCTGGATACTTTTTTTGGTCGGATTCGGAAATCACAAAAAGTGCCGATTCTCTTCGTTGAAAGAAACGTACCATGTTGGTTATTGTTGTGTTATACCAGTTCTTGTAATTAATTCTATAACTTTCTTTTTCTATACCTACCTGTGCTGGTAAATTGTCCCGAAATTCTTTTATTACATCAGCGGATGCTTTTTCAACTACATCATACGGGGCGTATTTATCTTCACTGTCCAACATTTTCGAGAAAATTTTCCATGCTCTGCGGAAATGCCCACCTGACAATGTGAAAACATGATTCATAATGTCAGGCGGAAATTTTTCATCTATAACATCTGGGCTAATTTTATTTAGTGAAAGTAATTTCACGAGTCGGTTTTCCATTGCCCGCCTTTTTATTGTTCGTTTCGCTTTGTCTAAAGATGCTTCAATATTCAGGTAGGTAATTTCATTTACGGTTGACAGGCTGATTGAATTTAATATATCGACTGATAGATCGGTTGCGGAAAATATTTTATAAGATACAGAAACACCATTTTCTTTAAATTTTGCCTTTAATCTTGCAAGTGTTTTGAGTATTTGTACTTGAGAGACGATTGAAAAAAGATGGTAATCATC
>ERZ761602.7375-NODE-7375-length-11711-cov-7.073610_pt1 | contig 11711 bp, 14 predicted proteins | sample MGYA00512165_ERZ761602 | MGnify/ENA primary metagenome ERZ761602 (study PRJEB28899, sample SAMN02445085) | bioreactor sludge metagenome | biome: EBPR sludge; isolation source: Thorneside wastewater treatment plant | place: Australia: Brisbane, Thorneside... | reverse complement strand
CGGCCGGGGGGGGCGGGTGGGGGTCCCTCCCGTCCCTGTGGCGCGCTCCTGGCGCGCCTTCCGCCGCTCCTGCGGCGGTGGGTTGGGGCTCTCTTCGTTCGCTGTCGGCTTTTGTGGGGGTGTCTCGTGGCTCTTTGTCCCGCTTCTTCTTCTTCGGTTGTTGTTGTTGTGTCCGGCTTGTCGTTCCGCGTTCGGGCGTTGCGTTCGGGTGCTGTCGCCGTGCGCGTGCTGGGTTGCTCGGTGGTCGTGGCCCCGTGCGCCTCGCCGCGCTCGGCGCGGTGCCTCGGTTGCTCGGCCTTTGGTCGGTGCGGCCTGGCTGTGCCGCCTGGCCCCGGTGTCGGTCCCGGTGTGTTTTTCTCGGCGGTCGGTTTGCCGGTCCCGTCTCGCGCCTTTGGCGTGTAGTTTGTCGTCTGCTTCCGTGGGGGGTGTCTCGTGGCTCGTTCTCGTTCGCTGGTTGTTCCTTCCGCTTCGCGCGTGGTTCTGTCCGCCCGCTGCGGCCTTGCTCCTTGGGCGGGTTCCGCCCTCGGCGTCTCGTTCCGCCCGTCGGCGGTGGCGCTGTCGGGTTTCGTCGCGGTCGCGCGCTTTGCGTCGCCGGTCGCTGCTGGCGCGTTCGCGCGCTCGTGGGGTCGGCGCTTGCCGGCCGCTTGTGGTGGCTGTCGGGTTCGCGCCGTGCCGGCTGGCGTTCCGCCGTCGTGGTGTGTGTCGGTGCCGGTTGCCCCGCCGCCCGTGCCGGTTCGGCGGGGTGGCGCGTCGCGCGCCCTCGCCGCCGTGTTCGCGGCGCGCTGTGGCGTTTCCGTTTCCGCCGCGTAGTTTGGCCTTTGCTTCCCTGGTGGTGTTCCGTGGTCATTTCCTCTGCCGTTTCGTCTCGCCTGTCCCGCCGCGCTGGCGCGCTCGCGGTTTCCTCGTGCGGTTTCCTTTGGCCGGGTCGCGCGTTCGCGTTTGCTTCCGCGCGCCGCGCGTTCCTCGTCGCCGCCGCATTTCGCCGGCGTGGCTGGTTTGTTGGGGTTCGCGCCGTGCCGTGTGTGCCCGGCCTGTTGCTCGTTTGCGTCGCCCCGTTGCCGCTCGGTCCCTCTGGCGGCTGGCCGTTTCCGTCGGCGGGGGGCGCTGGCGTTTGGCTGCGGCCCGTGGTTGGGGCTTAGTCGTGTCGCTGGCTCGGTCCCTGTTCCCGTCCGCCGCTCCGGCGGTGGTCGGGTTTTCCGGCTCGCGCCGGCTCGCGCCGGCCTTTCGGCCGCTCGTGGCCGGGGTGGTGGGGTCGGCGCTGGCCGCCGGCCGCTCGGTGGCGGTCGGTTGTGCCGCTGGCGCGGATTCGTTCGTTCGCTCTTCCGCCCCTGGCGCTGTGGTGTTCGCGGCGTCTGCGTTTGGCTCCGGGCGCGCGGCGTTCGCTCGGCGTTCCGTGGCCCTGGTGCGCGCTGTGGCCGCTGGTGGCCCCGGTTCCGGTCTGGTCGTGTTCCCGTCCGCGCCGTGTCCTGCTGGGCTGGTGCCGTCCGCGTCGTCCTCGGCCTGCTTTTGCGGTTTGGGGTCGGGGTCGTGGGCTTCGGCGGCTTTCGCGGCGGGTCTGGGCGTGCGCGTGGTCGTGTTCCCGTGCGGGTTTTCGGCGTTGCCGGCTTGGGGCGCTTGGCGGCCCGCTGCCCCTTCCGGGGTTTGGGCGCGCGGGTTCCTGCTGGGGTGATCCGCGCCGCTGTTTCCGCCGCCCTTCGGGGCGGTTTTTTGTGCGAGAAAATTATAGCGTTTGCTTGAATATACTATAGCGTTTGCTATAATACATTCAAACAAGGCTCTTTTTTACTGGTTCGAGGTTTTTGCGGCGGCCTTAAAAATTGGCAAAAACCGAACTCCCGATTCGCCGGTTTACTGGGTAAAAAACCGGCAACCAACAACCAGACCTGGAGAAACGAAATGTCAGCGTCAGCAATGCAAAACGGTTGGGCGCGGCAGGATTACGCCCATGACCAGCGGGAAGACAGTCAGGAAGCGCGCGATGCGGCCCGCGCGGCGGTCGTCGAGGACATCATTGGTGAACTGAAGTATATCGGCCAAGCGCACGGTAAGAAGGCCCGCGTGCTAGACAAATTTGAAAAGCAATCCAGAGATTCGGCAATGGATGCTGCTTTTGATTTGATCCATGACAACGCGAGGGATACCGAAAAATTTTCTACGGCATTGATTCAAATCTGGGCGGATAAAGGCGCTGAGTATCAGCTTGGCGATACCCCAATAGACCGCTTGGTTAATGTCATCAATTCCGCGTTGCTGGAGTTCGCCGAGCAAAAAGCCAAAAGGGAAATCCAGTAACAAAAAGGCGCTTGCGCTGTTCGCAGCAACGCAAGCGCCCCACGGCAACCCCGAACCGTAACGTAACGAGGTAATAAACATGAAACCACAGAATCACCAAAACGCGCAAGATGATATTGAATCCATCGCGTTCGACGCCTGGCTGTCTAGCCCAGAAGGCCAGGCTTGGCTGGACGATGACGAAGAGCGCGCCGGTAGCTGGTGGAACCATGACGGCTTTAACCCGGAGATTTGCGGTCATGCGTGAGATCAAGATTCATTTCCCGCACTACTGGATCGAGATTCCCGCCGATATTCCCGTAATAGCCCTACTCCCGATCCTCCAGCGTACCGGTTGGCGGATTCGCTGGAATCACCCACTGGGCGCGATCCAAATTCATTGATAAGAGGAGGACTTGAAGATGACCACTGAAATTCTGCTTGAAGAAGTGGGACTTGAACCCGGCAAAATCATGGCCGACTCCATCCGGCAATGGCGCTCGGACTGCCAGGCCGGACAGTTCAAGATTGGCGCGAACATCTTTCGCGGCCCCAAGATCGACATGGAATTGATCGGGGCGCAAATCGCGGAAGGCGAATATTTCGGTTATCCCTATCAGAAATGGCTGGCGCTGTTGTTTGTGGATTCGGAAGGTGTTTTGTCCACGATCCTGTTCAAGACCGCGAGTCTCGACAACTTCGAGGAATTACGCCGCTCGTATCGCATCAAGGGCGAAACCCTAATGGGAAAAACCATTCGCGCCCAAATGTCCAAGCGCGCCAGCAAGGCCAGCGGTAACGGCTATTTTGCCGTTGAGTTTGAGGTTGTGAGCGAAGGCAAATACGCCGAGGCCATCGCGCAATTCCGGCAGCTTCATTACACGCCGGAATTTATCCGGTTGATCGAATCCAAGCCGGCCGACAACGGCGGCAAGTAACCCCACGCAGCGCCAGGGACGGCGAAATCTTGGAGATTCATCATGAGTGAGCAATATCAGATTCAGGAATACAGCCAGACCGCCGCCGCCCTCTCGATCTTGCGCGAGAAATACGGCCGACAGTTTGATGTCACCACCACCAAGGGGATGATCGAAGCCCGCGAAGCGCGCGCCGTCGTCAAGGGCTACCGGGTGGCGCTTGAGAAGGTGCGGCAGGAAATCAAAGCCCCGGCGTTGGAACACACCCGCTTGATTGACGCCGAGGCGAAGCAGATTACCGCTGAACTCCTCGCTATCGAGGAACCCATTGATCGCGCCATCAAGGCGGAGGAAACCCGCAAGGCGGAAGAGAAAGCCGCCCGCGAGCGCGCCGAAACCGCCCGCATCGCCGCCATCGCGGCCCGCATCAGCGGGATTCGCAACCGGGTAGCCGATGTCGCCAACCAGCCCGCCGAAGTGATCCGCGCCGCCCTCGACCAGGCCCAGACGCTGGAATTGACCGAAGCGGAATTTGGCGAATTCCTCCCGAACGCACTTGAAGCCTTGGCGGAAACCCAAGCCACTCTACAAACCGCCCTGGAAAACCGGATTGCCTATGAAGCCGAGGAAACGCGGTTGAAGGCGGAACGGGAAGTAGAAGCGGCCCGGTTAAAGGCGGAACGGGAAGAACTGGCGCGGTTGCGGGAAGCGGAAGCGGCCCGGAAAGCCGAACAGGCCAAGATTGAAGCAGAGGCCAAAGCCAAGGCCGACGCGGACGCGGCAGCCATCCGCCAGCAGCAGGAAGCGGAAGCGGCCCGCATTGCCGCCGCACAGCGAGAGCTCGATGAACGCCAACGCCGAATCGACGAAGCCGAAGCAGAGGCCAAAGCCAAGGCCAAGGCAGTAAAGCCCCTTCACAAGGGTAAAGCCATTGACCCAATTGCTGACATCAAGCAGGCCATTAACGCAAATGCCGAAACGGCCAAAGCCCTCGATCAAGCCTACCAGCGCGGCTACCAAGCCGGACTGAATAGCGCCAAGCAAGCCGCTTAATCATGGAGCGCCAGGGATGGCGCTTGGAGAAACCAGAATGAACAACAACGACTATCAAGACCTACCGGGCATCTCCTCGCACTGGCTAATCACGATGCTGGACAGTCCCGCCGCCTGCTGGCGGAAATACCTTGATCCCCAGCGGCCAGTCGAAACGCCGACCGATGCGATGCGGTTTGGAACGCTGGTGCACTGCCTGGTGTTGACGCCGCGCCAGTTCGACGCCGAATTTTTGGTGGCCGACTACGAGCGCCGCAGCAACGCGGGCAAGGCGCGTTACGCCCAATTGCAACAGTATGGCTTGACCGTCATCAAGCCCGCCGAACTGGAACGCGCCCGCGCGGTGGTCGCCGCCCTGGCCGCCCACCAGGAAGCCCGAAAATTGCTGCGAGGCGGCCGGAAGGAACGAACCATCATTCAGCCCCGACCGCGCGGATTGCTCCCACTCAAAGCCCGGCTGGACGTGCATCAAGAGAGCCAGCGCGCGGTAGTCGAACTCAAGACCATTCGTGATCTGGGCTTGGTGAAGCAGTCCATGGAACGTTACCGCTATCCACTGAGCGCCGCGTTTTATCGGGACATGGTGCGCGGCCAGGCGGTGACATTCGTTTTCGTGCAATCCACCCCGCCCTACGAAATTCTCGTCATGCCCATGAGCCGCATTGAATTGCAAGACGGGGAAATAATGTGGCGGACGGCGCTGGAGATGTTTGATACCTGTTGGAAGCTGAATCAATGGCCGGAAATGGAACCGACCACAACCGACATGGACGATGACCCGCTCATGATGAATTTCACTCCCCCGAAAGCGGCGGGACGGTCACCCCGGTTTGAATTGCCGGTCGGCGAATTGGCTCTATAACCACTAATCAGCGCCAGGGACGGCGCAAGAGGAAAGCGGCATGAACACGATCGGATGTAGAGCGTGTGGTAAATGGCTTGGCAAGTTCCAATACCGAGAAATCGGCTACTGCGACCAGCACCTGCGCACGGCCTACCGGACCCGCCGCGCCGGCAAAGCCGCGGGAGACCTGTTCGATGCTGCTCTGGAATCTTGAAGAGGCCGCCCGCCAACTTGGCAACGTGAGTACGCGCACCGTGCGGCGGCTGTTGGAACGCGGCGAGTTACCCGCCGTGCGCATCGGCACCCGCTTGCTCATCCCCGCCGACGCCGTGCGGGACTGGATCGACCGCCAGACCGTGACCTATGCTGAACAGGGCGTGGGGCGGTTGGCCAGAGGATATGGCTCATGCCCAGACGAAAAGACCAAGACGGCCTCTACCAGCGCGGGGACTCCCCGTTCTGGTGGGCCAGCTACACCGACGCGGGCGGCGCGCGAACTCGCCGCAGTACTGAAACTGCCGACCGAAAGGAAGCCGAGGCCCTGTTAGCCAAGTGGAAGCTGGCGGCCCATCAGGAGAAGCACTGGGATGCGCCGCAGCGCCATACCTTCGATGAACTGATGCTGGCTTATTTGGCCGACACCCAAGCGATCAAGCGGAGCGCCGAGCGTGACCGCTACAGCGCCAAGCAACTCTATCCCATGTTCACCAGACGGACGCTGGACAGCCTGACGCCCGGTGATATTCGTCAGTATATCCGCCAGCGGACCGAGGAAAAAATCCAGCCAGCGACGATCAACAAGGAACTGCGCTTGTTGTCATCAGCGTTGAACTATGCGGCCAGGGAATGGGGATGGAGCGTTAACAACCCGGTCAGTGGCCGAACCTTGCCGGAACCGGAGGGACGGGTACGCTGGATCAACGCCGCCGAAGCGGAGAAACTCATCGAGGCCGCCAGGGCGGAACCCAAGGCCGCCGCTTACCTGCCTGACTTTATCCGGTTGGCACTCCATACTGGAATGCGGAGGGGAGAGATGCTGAACCTGGAATGGGAACGGGTCGATTTTTCCGCAAATCTGATCCATCTAGCAGGCATCAACACCAAGAGCGGTAAACGACGCAGTATTCCCCTCAACGCCACCGCACGAACGGCTTTGATCAGCCGCGCGGCGTTTCGGGCATCCAATTGTCCGGCGTCGCCATGGGTGTTCTGCACCAAGACGGGCGCACGGATTGCCAGCATTCGGCGGTCGTTCGCCACGGCCTGTCGACGGGCAGGCATTGATGATTTCAACCCCCACGACATGCGCCATACCTGCGCTGCACATCTAGTCAACGCCGGCGTGGCCTTGGTCGAAGTGCGCGATTTGCTAGGTCACTCCAGCATCGTGATGACCGAGCGATATGCGCACCTGTCGCCGGAAAATATCCGAACCGCCGTAGCTGTTTTGGATGCTGCGTCACGATTTGGTCACGCAGGCAATGAGGGGAAAGATAAGAAATTCGGATAACTGATTGAAAGATTTGGTCGGGGTGACAGGATTTGAACCTGCGACTCCTGCCTCCCGAAGGCAGTGCTCTACCAGGCTGAGCTACACCCCGACAAGGGAGGGAATTAATGGCGGCGGCTCACCGCGAATTGGGCTAAACCGATCAGCGCGTCCTTGGCGGGCGAATCCGGTAACGGCGCCAGTTCGGCGGCGGCCCGCTCGGCTTGTTCGACGGCAAGACGCTCAGTATAGTCCAGTGCGCCGGTGGACTCAATAGTACGGCTTACCAGGTCAAGCTGGTCCAAGCCGCCGTGCTCGATGGCCTTGCGGATGATCCAAGCTTCCTCGAACGTGCCGTGACGCATGGCGTGAATCAGCGGCAGGGTCGGCTTACCCTCGGCCAGGTCATCGCCGATGTTCTTGCCCAGTTCGGCGCTGGAAGCCCGGTAATCCAGCACATCGTCAATCAACTGAAACGCCGTGCCCAAGCACAGCCCATAGCGGGCCAGCGCCAGCTCTTCTGCTCGCGGCAGACCGGCCAACACCGCGCCCAGTTGGGCCGCCGCCTCGAACAGCTTGGCGGTCTTGCGGTGAATGACCGCCATGTAGCGCTCCTCGGTGGTGTCGGGATCATGGCAGTTGAGCAACTGCAACACCTCGCCCTCGGCGATCATGTTGGTGGTGTCGGCGAGAATTTCCATGACCCGCATGCTGCCGATGCCGACCATCATCTGAAACGAGCGGGAATACAGAAAGTCGCCCACCAGCACACTGGCCTGATTGCCCCAGATGGCGTTCGCCGTTTCCCGGCCTCGCCGCAGGCTGGATTCGTCCACCACGTCGTCATGCAGCAGGGTAGCGGTGTGGATGAACTCGATGATGGCGGCGGCGTCGATATGTCGGGATCCAGCATAGCCGCAAGCGCGCGCCGCCAGCAGCACGGTGACGGGCCGCAACCGCTTGCCACCGCTGTCGATGATATAGCCGGCCAACTGGTTGATCAGCGCCACGTCGGAGCGGAGCTGTCGGCGGATCAAGGCGTTGACCGCTTGCAGATCGTCCGCGATAGGGGCGCGGATGAGTTCGATATCCATGGAGAACGGGGCTCGGCAGAAGACGGGCGTCATGCTACGGATTGACCGCGACAGGGTCAAGGCAAGCGCCTAACCGCCGCTATCGGCTGGAATTTGTTTGACCTTGGCCGGGGGCGTCGCTAGAATCGCTTCCCTTTAGTTGGGACGGACCAGCCGTTTGGAGATTTTGCAATGTATGCAGTCATCAAGACCGGGGGCAAACAATACCGGGTGACCGAGGGTCAGACCCTCAAGGTCGAAAAGCTCGGCGCCGAGGAAGGCGCCTCCGTGGAATTCGACCAGGTGTTGATGATCGCCGACGGTGATCGGGTTCAGGTCGGCGCACCCTATGTCGAAGGCGCCCGAGTGACCGCCACCGTCAAATCCCAGGGGCGGGGTCCGAAGATAGTGATCGTCAAGTTCCGCCGCCGCAAGCACTATCGCAAGACCCAGGGTCATCGCCAGTCCTACACCGAGCTGCGCGTCAGCGGCATCAGTGGACCCTGACCGGTTCCAGGATCACGAGGTTTGCAATAAACAGCCATGGCACACAAGAAAGCGGGCGGCAGCAGCCGCAATGGTCGCGATTCCAAGTCCAAGCGCCTGGGCGTCAAGCTCTACGGCGGGCAACTGGCGCGGGCCGGCAACATCATCATCCGGCAGCGCGGCACCCAATTCCATCCGGGCCGCAACGTCGGCTGCGGAGTGGACTATACCCTGTTCGCCAAGGTGGACGGCCATGTGGTGTTCGAAACCAAGGGGCCGTCCAGCCGCAGGTATGTGAGCGTCCAGCCGGCCCAGTGAACGGTCGGCGGTTCAGGCGCGTCGAAAGCCCCAACCGGGGCTTTTGTTTTGCCCGCGATTCGAGGAGGACGCCATGAAATTCGTCGATGAGGTGACCATTCGGGTCGAGGCCGGCGACGGTGGCGACGGTTGCGTCAGCTTCCGGCGCGAGAAATATATTCCTTTCGGTGGCCCCGACGGCGGCGACGGCGGCGACGGCGGCAGCGTCTGGCTGCAAGCCGACCCCGAATTGAATACCTTGGTCGATTACCGGTTCACCCGACGATTCCGCGCCGAGCACGGCCAAAAGGGAATGGGGGCCAATTGCACTGGTCGAAGCGGCGCGGATCTGACTGCGGTGGTCCCGGTCGGGACAGTGGCTCACGATGCCGATACCGGTGAGTTGATTGGCGATCTGATCGAGCCGGGACAACGGCTGCTGGTGGCGCGCGGTGGCTTTCACGGCCTCGGCAATACCCGTTACAAGAGCAGCACCAACCGCGCCCCGCGCCAGTTCAAGCCCGGTACGCCCGGCGAGGCGCGCGACCTGCGGCTCGAATTGAGGGTGATCGCCGACGTGGGCCTGTTGGGGATGCCGAACGCCGGTAAATCCACCCTGATCCGCGCGGTGTCGGCCGCCCGGCCCACGGTGGCCGACTATCCCTTCACCACCCTGCATCCGAACCTGGGCGTGGTGCGGGTCGGGCCGCTGAAAAGCTTCGTGATGGCCGATATTCCGGGATTGATCGAAGGCGCGGCGGATGGCTCGGGGCTGGGCGTTCAATTCCTTCGCCATCTCAGCCGTACCCGGCTGCTGCTGCATCTGGTGGATGTCTCGCCTTACAGCGATAGCGGTGATCCGGTGCGCGATGTCCAGGTGATTCTTGGCGAACTGGCGCGGTACAGCGCCGAGCTGGCCACGCGCGCGCGCTGGCTGGTGCTCAACAAGCTCGATTTATTGCCGCCGGAGGAGCGCGCCGCGCGGGTGGCGGCGATTACGACGGCGCTGGGTTGGACCGGGCCGGTGTTCGGGATTGCCGCTCTCGACGGCGAAGGGACCGAGGTCCTGATTAACACGGTGATGGAGTGGCTGGAGCGGCGGGTGGAAACGGCGGCCGGTGCCATGGCGGCAGCGGGAGCGGGCGATGTTCGACCAGAAGACGCGTGAGCAACTGGGCGCGGCCCAACGCTGGGTGGTCAAGATCGGCAGCGCGATGATCACCAACGACGGGCAGGGTCTGGACAATTTTTCCATCGACGCCTGGGTGGCGCAGATGGCGGAATTGCACCAATCTGGACGGGAATTGCTGTTGGTGACCTCCGGCGCGATCGCCGAGGGCATGCGGCGGCTGGGCTGGAACCAGCGGCCCACCGCGTTGGCCGAGCTACAGGCGGCGGCGGCGGTGGGGCAGATGGGCCTGGTGCAGGCTTGGGAATCGGCCTTCGAGCGCCACGGCATCCAGACCGCGCAGATTCTGCTGACCCACGAGGACGCCTCCGACCGCCAGCGTTATCTCAACATCCGCAACACGTTGCGTACCCTGTTGCGGCTGCGGGTGGTGCCGGTGATCAACGAAAACGACACGGTGGCGTTCGAGGAAATCCGCTTCGGCGACAACGACACGCTCGGCGCCCTGGTGGCCAATCTGGTCGAAGCCGAGCTATATGTCATTCTCACCGACCAACAGGGGTTGTACGACAAGAACCCGCGTCAGTTCGCCGAGGCGCGGCTGATCGGCGAGGGTCGGGCCGGCGACGCGGCGCTCGAGGCGATGGCCGACGGCGGGGCGGGCGCACTGGGCAGCGGCGGAATGACGACCAAGCTGCGCGCGGCGGCCAAGGCGGCGCGCTCCGGGGCCTTTACCCTGCTGACCTGGGGCCGGGAGCCGGAGGTGTTGCGGCGGGTCGCGGCCGGCGTGGAACTGGGCACCCTGCTGCGGCCAAGTCAGAGTCCGCTGGCGGCGCGCAAGCAGTGGCTGGCGGTGCAGTTGCAGGTCCGGGGCCGGTTGCATCTGGACGCTGGCGCGGTGCGGGCGCTGCGGACGGCGGGGAAAAGCCTGCTGCCGGTTGGGGTAACCGCCGTCGAGGGCAAGTTCAACCGAGGCGATTTGGTGGCGTGCCTGGATTCCAATGGAACCGAAGTGGCGCGCGGGCTGGTCAATTACGATACCGAGCGGGCGCTGGGGCTGATTGGCAAGACCACCCGCCGGATCGAGGCGCTGCTGGGGCAGGTCGACGACCCGGAACTGATTCACCGGGATAACCTGGTGCTGGTGTAGCCTTCCCTTCCTCGTCAAAATATGCCGTCATGTGCCTGATTCTGATTGCCTATCGCGCTTACCCCGGTTATGAGCTAGTGGTCGCCGCCAATCGGGACGAGTTTCACGACCGGCCCACCGCCCCGCTGGCATTCTGGGACGACAATCCCCAGGTGCTTTCCGGCCGCGATCTCAAGGAAGGCGGCGCCTGGATGGGCATCACCCGGACGGGTCGCTTTGCCGCTCTCACCAATTATCGCGATCCAAGCCGGGTGTTGCCGGACGCACCCTCGCGCGGCCATCTGGTCAGTGATTACCTGCAAGGCGCCGAGCCGGCTCGCGTTTATCTTGATCGGCTGATGACGCGCGCTGACGCCTACAACGGTTTCAATCTGCTGTTGGGCGACGCCACCGGTCTGTACTATTACTCTAATCGCGCCAGCGGGCTTCAGGCGTTGACACCGGGGTTGCACGGTCTCAGCAATCACCTGCTGAACACGCCCTGGCCGAAATTGAAGCGGGGGCAACGCACCTTGCGGCGGATGCTGGAGGGTGAATCCGAGCCGACGCCGGACGCGCTGCTGCGCCTGCTCACCGACCGCACGCCCGCGCCCGACGTTGAATTGCCCGACACGGGAATACCCCTGGAATGGGAGCGCTGGCTGTCGTCGATCTTCATCGACGCGCCGGGCTACGGCACCCGATCCTCCACCGCGCTACTGGTGGAGGCGGGGGGGCGGGCGCTTATGATCGAGACCACCTGGGCCAACGCCAGTCGGCGCGAGTTCGTGCTGGACTGGCCGCCGCTGGAATGACGGACCGGGCAGTTGGCGTGGGCCGGTTTGTTCGGCTTGAAGCCGTCGGGCGTGGTTCTCTTGTTCAGGCGAATCCTCATCGGCTATGCTTGGCTTCGCCGCCTGCTCGCAGGCTCGGTCGCGGGTAGCCTGATTTTCTCGAAATCCCGCCGGTTTGGCCCCGGTAGCTCAGTTGGATAGAGCGCACCCCTCCTAAGGGTGAGGTCAC
>ERZ761602.7374-NODE-7374-length-11715-cov-3.264666_pt1 | contig 11715 bp, 9 predicted proteins | sample MGYA00512165_ERZ761602 | MGnify/ENA primary metagenome ERZ761602 (study PRJEB28899, sample SAMN02445085) | bioreactor sludge metagenome | biome: EBPR sludge; isolation source: Thorneside wastewater treatment plant | place: Australia: Brisbane, Thorneside... | reverse complement strand
CCTGTGGCGCGGACTGCCGATCACCTGCATCCTGAACCCGGCCGCGGGGCGCGAGGCACGCTGGGGCAGCGGAACCTTGGAGGTGGCCAGGGCTCGACGTCAGATCCTGGTGATCGGTGGCGGTCCTGCGGGGATGAAGGCCGCCGAAATCGCGGCCCGGCGTGGCCATCAGGTCACGCTGGTCGAGAAGAGTCGTCGACTCGGCGGTTCGGTCGCCACGCTGGCCGCCGCGCCGACACGGCGAGACTTCCTGGACAGCATCCGGCATCTCGAGGTCGAGCTAGACGCCCTCGGGGTAGATGTCCGGCTCGGCCGAACGATCGCCGCGGCCGACGTCGTCGAGACAGACGCCCATCGATTTCAAGCACTGACCAGGCACCCGCAAGGTTGGGAAGCGGAGTCTGTAACGGCCGATCTGATCGTGGTGGCTGTAGGGGCAACCCCGAGGCCACTCAAAATGGGCGGGAACTCACCCTCGGTGGTCGACGTCGCCGACGCGTTGCGGGGCACGGTCGACGTCGGGCATCGAGTGCTGGTCGTCGACGAGATGGGTACGTTTGCCGCAACCTCGACAGCTCGGATGCTCGCCGACATGGGGAGGCAGGTCACCCTGGTCACCCCACAGGTCGCCGTGGCCGCGAAACTCGGGCCGCCGGATCGTCAGATTCAGGTCGAGGAGCTGTTCGCCCACGGGGTCGAGGTCCACGTCTCGCACACGCTGGTCGAACTCGACCTGCCGCAGGTGGTGCTGCAGCATGCCCTGGAAGGCAGTCGGATCATTCTGCAAGCGGACACCGTGGTGATCAGCGGCGCCAGGCGATCCGAGCACGCAGGCTTCCGTACCGCGTTTCCAGACAGCGATCGGATCAAGTACGTGGGCGACTCCACGGCGCCTCGCGACGTCGGCATGGCGCTCTATACGGCCGAAGAGCTTGCGAGGTCGTTGTGACGGACGGAGTCCTCTCGCGCGTACCCCAGGGCAGGGGCGAGTTCCCTCAGTTGTCCGGCGGCTTCTTGCTCGGTGGCCTCTCACTGCGTAACCGGGTTGTGTGGCGCCCGGGCCTCACGCGGTTTGCGGATCAGGATGGCCTGCCGACACGGCAGTTCCTCGACTACTACGCCGAGCGCGCGCGCGAACAGGTGGGGCTGATCGTGGTGGAGAGTGCGGCGGCACATCCGGCCTCGGCGTGGCCGCGCAGACTCGCTGCCTTCGACCCGAGAGCCGTCCCCGGATACGCGGCCCTGACCCGGGCGGTCCACGACGCGGGTGCGTGCATCGTGGGCCAGTTGGCCGACGACGGCAATCAGCAGGACGGCGCCGGCGGACTCACCTGGCATCCCACGCGTGGCGCGTCGGCGGTCGCGGATCCCAGAGTCGGAGCGATCCCCCGTGAACTCTCCGACAGCGAGCTGCACGAGATCGCCGGTTCGTTTGGCGCCGCCGCGGCACTGCAGCGTCAGGGAGGCTTCGACGGAGTCGAGATCGATGCCGGCGTCGCCTCCCTCCAAGGCCAGTTCCTCTCGCCGGTGTTCAACACGCGGGAGGACTGCTTCGGCGATTCAGCCCAGAACCGACTCCGGCTTCTCCGTGAGACCGTGGAGGCGGTCCGGACCGCGTGCGGTGAGGACTACCCGGTGGGCGTGCGGTTCGAACTCGCCGCACTGGCTGCAGGCGGGTACTCCGCAGAGTCTCTGACCGAGTACGCGCGGATGATCAAGGACTGGGGTCTGGTCGACTACCTCGCCTGTGGTCCCGATGCGATCCCCGAAGGCGAGCTTCCCGGCCGAGCGCGCGAGGCTGCGCGCCGCTCCTGGGAGACCTGTGCCGAGGTGCGTCGAGCGACTGGTCTTCCGCTCATCGCCGGCGGCGAGGTCGACTCGCCCGCTCGTGCGGAGCAACTGCTTCGCGAATGCTCCGCCGACCTGGTGGGGCTGGGTCGTCCACTTATCAGTGACTCTCAGTGGGTATCCAAGGTACTCGAAGGCAGGGAGTCCGACATCCGCGGCTGTATTCGTTGCGATCAGGGTTGTGTCGACCGTTCGTTGCAAGGCTTGCCCATCACCTGCATCGTGAATCCCAGTGCCGGTCGCGAGGGCCGGTGGGGCGTAGGCACTTTGCACGCATCCGGATCCGCATTGCGCGTGCTCGTCGTGGGTGCGGGGCCGGCTGGTCTGAAGACTGCCGAGATCGCCGCGCGGCGAGGCCACCGGGTGACGATCGCCGAGAAGAGCACGCGGGTGGGTGGCAGAGTTGCCGACCTCAGCCAGGTGGCTTCGAGGGCGCAGTTCGAGGAGGCCGTCGACTGGATCGAGCGTGAGATCGAGCTGCTGGCGGTGGAGGTCCGCCTCGGTGCGGTGCTCTCGCTCGAGGACTTCACGCTTGCCGGCGCCGCGCTCTCGGTCCGGCTCGCGGACACGTGGGAATCCTTCGATCGCGTCATCGTGGCGACTGGGGCCACTCCAGTCCTCGCGCCGGTTGCCGGCGATATGCGGGTGTTCTCGATTCCGCAAGTCTTCGAAAACGTGGCGTTGCTGGGTGACCACGTGTTGCTGTGGGACACCCAACTCGATCAATCCTCGGCATCGACGGCCGAGTACATCGCGGACTCAGGGCGCAGCGTCACGATCGTGACTCCTGCCGACCACGCAGCCGGCAAAGTGGGAGTGTCGAGCTTCAGGCGCCAGCTTGAGCGGCTCGCTCGATCGAACGTGACGACCGTCCCCCACCACAACGTGGTGGGATCCGACGAGGATGGAGTCACCATCGAGCACGCCTACACGGGGGAGCGCCGTACCCTTCCCGGCTACTGGAGTCTGGTGGCCGCTTGCGGGTGGCAAGCGGACGAATCGCTGTACCTGGCCCTCAGGTCGATGTCGGAGAACGTCCAACGCGTCGGTGATTGCGTAGCCCCTCGCGACATCGGAATGGCTATCCACAGCGCGGAAAAGGTGGCGCGCGCACTTGGCGAGGAAAGCCCGGCCGAGGATGACTGGAGTATTAGCTGGTGATTGAGACCGAATTCGCCCTCACGCGGAGGCACTTGTCCTTGGCGGGGGCCCGTGCGGCGCTGGATGCGGCCGAGGCCAAGGCGCGTGAGATGGGTATCGCGTCTGCGATTGTGCTAGTGGATTGCGACGGCGGCATCAAGGCCTCCATAGCTATGGATGGTGTGACCCCCCTCGCGGCCCGAATGGCGCAGCGGAAGGCCGCTTCGGCCGCGTGCACGGGGGTGGGTACAGACGAGTGGTGGGACGTCATCAAGGATGACGGACCGCTACTGCACGGCCTCCCTCAGCACGATGAGCTGGTCATCTTCTCCGGGGGCCTACCGCTTCTTTGGGACGGCTCGATACTCGGCGCCATCGGTGTTTCCGGCGGTCATTACACCGAGGACCACGCGATCGCCTCGGCCGGCGCCCAGGCGCTGGCCGGTCCATAACGCGTCGACGAAGTTCGCTTCGTCGACTGTTGAAGTCACTACAACGAACATCACTAAGGGAAGGAAGCACATATGAGCCTCGACACTGGTCTGCGAGGAAAGACCGCCCTGGTCACAGGTGCCGCTTCTGGCATCGGAGAGGCCATTGCGCTGACTCTGGCCAAGGAAGGCGTGAAGGTACTCGCCGGCGACAAGGACGCCGAGGGGCTGGCGAGGCTCGAATCTACGGAGGGCATCGTCGGCTTCGTCACCGACTTCAGCACCAAGGAAGGCTGCGAGGCCGTCGTCGAGGCGGCCGGCAGCACGCTCGGCGGGCTGGACATCCTGGTCAACAACGTCGGCATCGCCCCGGTGCGTGACTCGTTCCTGAGCACGGCCGACGACCAGTGGCAGCACGTCCTGGACACCAACTTCTTCAGCATGGTGCGCTGCTCGCGCGCCGCGATCCCGCTTATGCAGAAGAACGGTGGCGGGTCCATGGTCTCCATCGCCTCGGACGTGGGTCGCGCGCCGGACCCGTTTTTCTGCGACTACGCGGTGTCGAAGGCCGCCGTCATCTCCTTGTCGAAGGCCATCTCCGTCGAGTTCGGGCCAGCCGGCATCCGGTCCAACGTGGTCTCGCCGGGTCCCACGCGCACACCGCTTTGGGACCGTCCAGGCGGCTTTGCGGAGATCATCGCAAAGGAGTACGGCATGGAGGTCGAGGACGCCGTCAACCACTTCGCCACGGTCATACGTCACCTGCCGCTCGGCAAGCTGGGCCGCCCCACCGACGTCGCGAACGCTGTCGTCTTCCTGTCATCAGATCTGGCGAACCAGGTCACGGGGTCCGAGTACTGCGTCAACGGGGGTGTCATGAATGTCGCTTGACCAGGAGGTCACGACCTCGGCCGGTCGGGATGGGGCGCGTCCCGAGCCGGCACGACCGCCGATTACGTTCATCTCCCCGTCCCGCTATGTCCAGGGTCCCGGTGAGATCGCGCGTCTCGCGGAGTACGTGCGCGAGTACGGTGAAGCGGCACTGGTTATCACCAGCGAGGGCACGTGGAGCCGTGAAGGCTGCAAGATACTGGCCGCCAGTGGCTCGACGCAGATGCGGCTCCATCACTTCAGCGGAGAGTCGACCGCGGCTGACATCGACTCGGGTGAAGCAGCTTGGCGCGAGGTCGGGTCCGAGGTGGTCGTCGGCCTGGGTGGCGGCAAGGTCATCGACACGGCGAAGGCCATAGCCCATCGAGTCATGGCGCCACTCATTATCGTTCCGACGCTCGCGTCTACGGATGCTCCGTGCAGCTCGCTGTCCGTGGTCTACGACGACGACGGCGAGGTGGTGGAGTACCTCTTCTTGAAAAGGAACCCGGATCTCGTGCTGGTCGACTCGGCCGTGGTCGCCAGTGCCCCGGCCAAGTTCCTGGCGGCGGGCATGGCGGATGCTCTGTCCACGAGGTTCGAATCTGCCGCGGCTGCGGCGTCCGGGACGATCAACTGTGCAGGCGGGCGCCCGTCCGCTGCCGCCCTGGCCCTGGGGGCCATGACCTGGGACGTGGTGCGCACTCACGGCCTGAGCGCCCTACGTGCGGTCGCTCGGGGGGTGGTGACGCCAGCGGTCGAGCTGGTGATCGAGGTCAACACCCTGCACAGCGGCCTCGGGTTCGAGAGCGGCGGCTACGCAGCTGCCCACGCGGTGCACAACGGACTTCTCGTCGTTCCCGAGATCTCGGGCGGCATGCATGGAGAGCGCGTCAACTTCGGTGTGCTCGTCCAGTTGATGCTCGAGCGCAGACCCGAGTCCGAGCTCGACGAGTTCATCACCGTGACCCGTCGGTTGGGGCTTCCTGTCACCTTGGAGCACCTCGGGGCATCGACCGCGTTGTCCGAGGATGACATCGAACGGATTGCTGTCCGCACCTGCGCACCGGGCGAAGGCGTCCATCAGATGCCCTTCCCGGTCACGCCTGACATGGTGGCTGCGGCGGTCCAAGGTGCCGACGAGTACGCGCGGGACTTGATCGAGCGCCAACCCGCCCTGGCCGCTCCAAGCCTGCGATGAGTGGCCGGCAGGCGGGGGACCGGGCTCGGCGAGCGCGGCTCGAGGGATGCGCACCGTCGGTCTTCGTACACGAGATGCTGGACCCCAGCGGCGCCTCGCTGAGCTGGCTCGAGGGCAAGGGCGTCCAGGTCACCCGGGGTCGACCGACCTGGGAGGGGAAGTTCTTCTCCGAGGACGAGCTGGTGGCTCGCTCGCAGGGCTTTCCGGCGCTGATGGGGGCCAGCACCCACAAGATCACCAGGCGCGTCATGGAGGCCTTGCCTGATCTCGCCTTTGTCTCTAAGTACGGCATCGGTGTTGACTCGATAGAAATGGCGGCAGCCAACGACTTGGGCATCCTCGTGACCAACACACCGGTCCCCGAGAACTGGGAGGCGGTTGCCGAATACACCATCGCAGCCATGCTGGCGCTGAAGAAGCAACTCCTCTTCTACACCGCCGATCGCATCAAGTCCGGCGGCTGGAGGACGGAAACAAAGTGGTCAACCTTCATGCGTGGCAACACGATCGGGCTGGTTGGCCTGGGGCGCATTGCGAGATCAGTAGCTCTTCGACTGTCTGGGTGGGACTGTCAGATCATCGCGTGCGACCCGTACGTGTCGGCGTCCGATGCGCACTCGTTGGGCATCGAGCTGGTCAGTTTGCAGGACCTGCTCAAACGTTCCGATGTCGTCAGTTTGCACTGCCTGCTCACAGCCGAGACGAAGCACATGATCGATGCTCGAGCTCTACGGATGATGAAAGAGTCGGCGGTCCTCATCAATTCTGCTCGTGGCGGCCTCGTCGATATGGACGCACTCGACAGCGCCTTGGCGGAGGGTCGGGTCGCCGGCACGGCGATGGACTCGTATGAGGACGAGCCGCCGACTGTGGGGCACCCAATCTTCGAGCGAGCGAATGTCATCGCCACGCCGCACACGAGCGCCTGGATCGAGGAAACCTACGATGCAATCGCTCGAGCCGGCGCATTGAACATCCATGCTGCGCTGCTTGGCGACACACCTCCGTTCCCGGTCAACCTGGAAGTGCTCTAGCACAGCCCTGCCGCGCTAGCCGGGCACTTCTTTCGGCCGTGCGAAGCCGTGGCCGACGGCAACTCACACCATCTTGGCCGATGTCGCACCGCGGCTGCTAGACGATCCCGGTAGGACCGGTGTCTGGCCAGACTCGGTCCAGGTGCTCGGCGGGCAGCTCTCCATGCGGCTGCCACCGGTAAAACTGGTGTGGTTCTCTTTCGGCCAGCGGCCCGCCGGTCCGTGACGAGGCGTGGCTCAAGAAGGGACTGCCCTGCTCGTAGTAGCAATACCCACCCCGCCGTCCACATCGGATCGAGCAGGCGGGAGCAGCACGTGAATCAGCAAGCCGAGCAAGTCCTTCTCGGGGTCGATCCTCACAAGCTGTCGGCCACGATCGAGGTCGTTGACGAACACGGGAAGTTGCTCGGGTCGGGTCGGTTCACCACCGACCGGGCCGGCTACGCAGCGATGCGCAAGTACGCCGCGGCCTGGCCTGAAAGGCTCTGGGCGGTCGAGAGCAGCAACGCGCGCCGGCCGGCCGTTGACTCAGCGACTTCTCGAGGACGGCGAGCAGGTCATCGATGTCCCCGCGAAGCTCGCGGCCCGGGTACGGCTCTTCGACACGGGCCACAACCGCCAGACCGACGCCCACGACGCGCACGCGGTCGCGGCCGTTGCCGTGCGCACCAAGACGCTGCGGGTGTTGAAGGTCGACGGGCAGCTTGAAGCACTACGGATCTCACCGACCGCCGCGAAACGCTGACCCGCCGACTCCAGGCCTTGCTCGCAGAACTCGTGCCAGGGCAGGCAAAACGCGACATCGCCACCGGCCAGGCCAAGTCGATTCTCTCCACCGTCCGACCCCGCGACATCGCCGGGAAGACCCGACGACGCATCGCCGCCGAAGAGCTCGCCGAGCTGGTCGCGGTCGAGACAAAAATCAACAAGGCCACGGGCGAGCTCAAAGCCATCGTTCTTGCCCACGGATCACCCTTGATGGACCTACACGGCGTCGGGCCTGTCGTGGCTGCCCGGGTTCTGGCCGACGTCGGCGACGTGGCCCGCTTCGCGGACGGCAACCGGTTCGCGTCCGGAACCGGCACCGCACCACTCGACGCGTCCTCCGGTGAGCAGAACCGCCACCGACTCTGCCGGGAACCGACGGATGAACCACATGATCACATTGCCGCGATCACCCAGATCCGCCTCGACACCGAAGGCCGGGTCTACTACCGACGCAAGCGAGCCGAGGGCAAGAAGCCGCTCGAGGCCATCAGATGTCTCAAGAGCAGGATCTCTGGCGCCATCTACCGCCAGCTGCTCGACGACGCCCGCGCCGCGGCCGACCACAGCCTTGGCACGGGTCCAGGAGGGCACTGCGGGACACTTCGGATCAGCCACTTCCCGGACCCCGAGAAAAGACGCTAGGCCGAACCGGTTGACAACAGAAGGGAGCCGGAGAAATGGCAATGTGGCGACATTCACAGATTTTACTTGACTTGCGTTCAGGAGTTCCTAGACTACCTTCGCTGACCATCTACGGGACAACGATGCACCCCTGCACAGTCCTCGGGCGGCCTCCCAGGCGTGGCGTAGATCGTTTCAGTGGATTTCACAGATGCGCCCGTATTCCGCGCACATATACCGAAAGAGGTACCGGTGAGGATCTGTACTGCAACACGTCCGCGCGGGGTCTCCGCCCCCACGTCATGGCGCCGAGGCGCCTCGGTGTCTGCGGCCATCGCCGCGGTCACCCTTGTCTTGACTGCGTGTTCAGATTCGGGGGCCTCGGAGGCGAGTGACGATCCTTCTGGGGGGGCATCCAACTCGGCGTGCGTCACCGAGGCGACGTCGCGAGCTGAGGCCGCGATGAACGACATCGCTCTCCCGAGCCCGGAGCCGCTGGACACCTCGACGATGGCCGGCAAGACCTTCGGCTTCGTTGCGATGGGCACCAATGACATCTTCCCGGGCATCGCGGACGGCGCCACCGAAGCCCTGGAGAGTGTCGGTGCGGAGCTAAAGTACGTCGAGAGCGAGTCGTCGCCCGATTCCGCGGCGCAGGCTCTGCGGACCATGGTCAATCAGGGTGTCTCTGCCATCCTGATGGGCGCCTACGAGTCGGACCTCGTCAAGTCTGCGGCCATCGAGGCCGAACAGGCCGGCATCCCGCTGATCTCGACTCTCACCGGCAGTACCGAGCCTGTACTGGCGAATGGACAGGTCGGGACCGTGAACAGCAGTGCCAAGGACACGGGTAAGGCACAGGCGGACTACGCACTCGCGAAGACGAACTGTGAGTTGAACGGCATCATGGTCTTCACCTCCGTCGGCGTGACAACTGCACTGCACAACGACGGGTTCAAGGAGGAGGTCGCGGAGCTGTGTCCGGACTGCAAGGTGGAGAGCATCGACGTTGACAACTCGAACCCGTCGTCGGTGGTCGGCCAGATCTCGACTGCGATCCAGCGCGACCCCAGCATCAATGCATTGATGGCTTCCTGGGACGGCTGGGTGCCCTTCGAGGTCCAGGCAGCCAAGGCCGTGGGGTACGACCTCGTCAAGGAGAACCCTTCGGACCAGGAGCTGATGATCCTCGGTGCAGTTGGCAGCGACTCGACAGTCGAGTTCGCGATGCAGAACGGCGTGGCGATGAGTACGCTCCCGCCACCCTCGGAGCTAGTGGGCTGGTATTCGGCCGACGCCCTGATGCGAGCGGTATCTGGGGCAACTCCGCCGATTACCTATGCCTTCAGCGAGAAGATCGTCGACGACTCAAACTGGGGAAGCGCCCCTCTGGATCCCTCGGTGTACCCAACCCTTCCGGATTACCAAGAGGTCTTTAAGACGGCGTGGGGTCAGTAACCCTATGGATGCCGTGGTTCTCAAGAACGTCTCGAAGAGTTTCGAGGGCGTGACCGTCCTCCACGGTGTCGATCTCTCCATTCTCCCCGGCCAAATCCATGGTCTGGTCGGGGAGAATGGTTCTGGCAAGTCGACATTGGTGAAGATCCTGGGTGGGATTCACACACCCGACCGTGGCTCGGAGCTCTTCCTTCACGGCACGCCGGTGTCGCTGCCAGTTCGAAATTCGCAACGCCACGGGATGGCGATCATTCACCAAGACCTAGCGTTGGTCGAGTCGATGTCGGTCGCGGATAATGTCGGCATCGCGACTGGCTTCGAGCGCCGGCCACTCTCGCCAATCAGGTTGCGACGGGAGCGTCGCATCGTGGCTGCGCTGTCCAAGCGGTTCGGGCTGACCCTCGACCCAGACCAGCTTGTCGGGGAGCTGTCGCCGGGCGAGCAGTCCATCGTTGCGGTGCTGCGTGCGCTCCGTCAGCTGGGCACCGGCGGCAGCGGGGATCTGATCGTCTTGGACGAACCGACGGCGGCGCTCCCGCGTGGGGAGTCGATCAAGCTGCTGGAGCTCCTGCGCACGATGGCGAACAACGGCACCGCAGTGCTCTACATCAGCCACCGGATGAGTGAGGTCTTGAGCATCTGTGACCAGATCAGCGTGCTGCGCAGCGGACGCATGGTCGCCACGCGCAACGCTGCGGAGTCGAACGAGGCCGAGATCGTGGAGCTGATGCTGGGCCTGGCACTTGGCGACTTCTACACGGAGAAGCACGTGAGCCGCAACGAGACCGTGCGTCTCGACGTGCTCGCACTCGGCTCCGGAGGCCTGTCCAACGTGACCTTTCAAGCGCATGAGGGCGAGATCCTCGGGATCACAGGTCTGGCCGGAATGGGCCAGGACGAGATCCCGTACGTCATCGCCGGTGGGCGGAACAGGTCGGCGGGTGAGATCCAAGTCGATGGAACTCTCGTGGACGGCTCGGTCCGAGCTGCGAAGAGAGCTGGCGTACAGCTGGTGCCAGGCAACCGTCAACGAGACGCGTTCTGGCTGGGCGGGACAGCGAAGGAGAACCTCACCCTTCCCTTCCTGAGCCGCTTCTGGAGCCCATGGGGAATCAACTCCTCGCGGGAACGTGACTTCACCATGAAACAGATGAACAGCTACGGCGTTCGACCGAAGTCACCATTGCTCCAGATCACCAAGTTCAGCGGTGGAAACCAGCAGAAGATCGTCATGGCTCGCGCCATGAGTCAGCACCCGAATGTCCTCCTGCTCCACGAGCCTACTCAGGGCGTGGATGCCGGTGCGAAGAAGGAGATTCTCGAGGTCGTACGTCGAGCAGCGGAAGCTGGCACTGCGGTGGTGGTGTTCTCTTCGGACAGCGAGGAGGTTGCTCAGGTGTGCCACCGCGTCCACATCATGCGCTACGGGAGCATCGCGGCGACGCTCTCGGGATCGGACGTGACTGAGGACCGAATTATCTCTTTGTGTCAGCGCTCGCTGGTGGCCGAGTCGGGGAAGTAGTGGTAGCGGAAGATGTGGATGGTTTTCGCGTGACTCAGATAGACAGCTCCGACGTGGCAAGTGAGGAGCCGCCCTCGGTGGCGGATCGTGATGGGGTGGTGGGGGATTCCCAGCGCAGGTCGCGGTCGGGGTTCCTGCTCTCGAGGGTCGGCCCGTGGGCGGTGCCGATCTTCTTGGTGCTGCTGTTCATTGGGTTCAGCATCGCCACCCCGACGTTCGGGACGGTGGACAACGCCCGGATCATCATCACCAATCAGGCGGTGGTGGTGTTGCTGGGTATGGCGATCATCGTGCCTTTGCGGGCGGGTGACTTCGATCTGTCGGTCTCCTCGGTGATGATCGTCTCCGGTGCGACGATCGGGGTGTTGCACAGCAACGGGCATTCGGGTTTGACCGCGATCGCGGTCGCGGTTCTCATCGGGCCAGTCGTCGGCCTGTTCAACGGGATCCTGGTGGTCAAGATCGGGATCGACAGCTTCATCGCGACCCTGGGGACGCTGACCATCATCACCGGGTTCGTGAGCCTGATGACCAAGGGCGCACTGATCACCACCTTCCCCGAAGGGCTGACCAACTTCGCTGAGCACCGCATCCTGGACTTCCCCATGCCGGTGTGGGTCGGATGGGCGATCGCGCTGGCGCTGTGGTACGTCTTTGAGAAGACCCCAGCCGGGCGATACCTGCTCTTCATCGGGGGCAACCGCGGCTCGGCCCAGCTGGCCGGGCTCCGAGTAGACGGATACCGCCAGGGCGCGTTTCTGCTCTCCGGCACCCTGAGCGCCATCGCTGGCGTCATGTTCGCCGGTGGACTCGGCTCCGTCG
>ERZ761602.7372-NODE-7372-length-11717-cov-5.224318_pt1 | contig 11717 bp, 9 predicted proteins | sample MGYA00512165_ERZ761602 | MGnify/ENA primary metagenome ERZ761602 (study PRJEB28899, sample SAMN02445085) | bioreactor sludge metagenome | biome: EBPR sludge; isolation source: Thorneside wastewater treatment plant | place: Australia: Brisbane, Thorneside... | reverse complement strand
GAGCAGGACATGGCCGACCTCATCGCCTACGTGACATCGAATCGCTAGCGCAACACCCCGCCACCCTGCTTTCCTGGTCCCATGAAAATCCCCCGCCCCCGTCTCCTCCTGCTCTGCTGCCTCCTCCTTTCCGGCCTCGGCCGGGAAGCGGGCGCGGCGGCGACGACCGCCCGGCCAAATCTCGTTTTCATCTACTGCGACGACCTGCGGTGGGATGGCCTGGGCGTCGTGCAGCGCGAACAAGGCGCGGCGGCGCGATTCCCGTGGATCCTCACGCCGCGCCTGGACGAGCTCGCCGCGGAAAGCGTTCGTTTCCGCGAGTCGTTCGTCGTCACCTCGCTCTGTTCTCCGGGCCGCGCCAACATCATGACGTCGCGGCACGGCCATCTGACCGGCATCGTCGGGAACGGCCGGCATCTCCCGGACGACGTCGCGACGTTTGCGCAGCAGCTCCGCGCCTCTGGCTACACGACCGCCTATTTCGGCAAATGGCACATGCGCGACCAGCGCACCCGGCCGCACTACGATCGGGTTGCGAGCTTCGTCGGCCAGGGGCGCTATCTCGACTGCCCGCTCCTCGTCGATGGGGTCGAGACGCCGACGCGCGGCTGGGTCGACGACGTGACGACGGACTATGCCGCCCGGTTCGTCGCCGGGCAGCCGCGCGACCGGCCGTTCTTCCTCTGGCTGGGGTTCAAGAGCCCGCACGGCCCCCGCGGCGGCGACAACCTGCCCGAGCGCGTCCGTTCCCTTTATGCCGAAGACACGGCGCGGCCGACACCCAACACCGGCTTGAAAGCGATCTACCTGCGCGGACAGGGGCCGGCGGCGGAGAAAGGCACCGGGCCGGCGAGCGGCGAGGGCCATCGCGACTACTTCCGCCACGTGACGGCAATTGACCGCTGCGTGGGCGTTCTGCTCGATGCGCTCGAGCGCTCCGGCCGGCGGGAGGACACGCTCGTGGTGTTCACCAGCGACAACGGCTATTACCTCGGTGAGCACGGACTGGGCGACAAGCGAAGCGCGTACGACGAGAGCCTGCGCGTTCCCCTGTTGGTGCGACTCCCCGGCGCGCGCCCGGGAGGCGGCGCGGTGAACGACGCGCTCACGCTCAACCTGGATATCGCGCCGACGCTGCTCGACTACGCCGGGGCGGCGCCGCTCGCCGGGGCACAGGGGCGCAGCCTGCGTCCGCTGCTTGCAGGACGGATCCCGCCGGACTGGCGCCAGGCGTTTTTCTACGCGTATTTTCGCGAGGCCCAGTACGCCGTGCCGACGGTGCTGGCGGTGCGGACCGCCACCCGGAAACTTGTCACGTATCCGGGCCGCCCGGACTGGACCGAGGTGTTCGACCTGCGGGCCGATCCCTACGAGACCCGGAATCTCGCGGGGGACGCCGCCCTCCGATCGCAGCTCGAGCAGGTGTTTGCGGCGGAGTCGCGGGCGGCGGAGTTTCGCTGGCCGGCCGGATTCGGACCCAGCGGCGAATACCCGCCGGCTACCGCGAAGAAGGCGGGCAAGAAGGGCGGGAAGTAGCAGCGTCCAGGACAGATCGCAAGCCCGCGGCGGGAGTTGCGGCGACGGTCCCCGCTTCGCCCGGGCCGCTCTCGCGTCGCGCCGGAGGTCTGCCAGGCGAGGTGCGATTTCGTCGGTCGATGTGCGCGGCGCGGACTTCCCCCGCCTTCCCGGGCCGGCCATCGTGCGCGTCACCCGCCCCGGATTCCCATGCGCGTCGTCGTTCTCCTCCTGCTGGTCTTTCCCCCCTCGATCGCCCTCGCCGCCGCGGCCGGTCGCCCGAATATCCTGCTGCTCTGTGTGGATGACCTGAAGCCGCTGCTCGGCTGCTACGGCGAGCCGCTGGCGAAGACACCGAACCTCGATCGCCTCGCGGCGCGCGGGCTGCGGTTCGACCTCGCCTACTGCAACCAGTCCGTGTGCGCACCCTCCCGCAACAACCTCATGCTGGGATCGCGCTCGACCTCGCTGGGCATCTACGGGCTCTCGCAGCATTTCCGCGGCGTGGTGCCCGCGGCTGTCACCCTCACCCAGCATTTCATGCGGCATGGCTGGCGCGCGGAGGCGGTGGGCAAGGTCCTGCATACGGGCCATGGCAATCATGACGACGACGCCTCGTGGAGCGTGCCGACGCTGAAGGACAAGGTGGTCGAGTACCTCGATCCGCGGAACTCGGCCGGCGGCCAGCTCACGCGTGAGGAGGCCTACTTCACCAACCAGAAGCTCGGCGAAATCCGTTCGCTGCCACGCGGCGCGGCGTGGGAGGTCATGGATGTGCCGGACGACGCGTACGCCGACGGCCGCATCGCGAACGAGGGCATCCGGCGGCTGGAGGCGGCGCGCGGGCGGAAAGACACGCCGTTCTTCCTTGCGCTGGGTTTCGTCAAGCCCCACCTGCCACTCACCGCGCCGAAGAAGTACTGGGACCTGCACGATCCCCGCGCGTTCTCGCCCGCGCCGCGGCAGCGCGATCCGGAAGGCGCGCCGGCGTTCGCGGGCAAGGTCGGCGGCGAGATCGTGAACTACGACCCGCTCGACGTGGAGAACCTGCGCGAGGAGGCGACGCAGCGCACGCTGCTCCATGCGTATCATGCCTGCGTCAGCTACATGGACGCGCAGGTGGGCCGCGTGCTCGACGCGCTGGACCGCCTGGGTCTCGCGGGCAACACGATCGTCGTCCTGTGGGGCGACCATGGCTGGCACCTCGGCGATCACGGCTACTGGACGAAGCATACCAACTACGAACAGGCCAACCGGATTCCGCTGGTGATCGTCGCCCCGGGCGTCACACGGCCCGGCACCTCGACCCGCCAGCTCGCGGAAACCGTCGACCTTTATCCCACCCTGGCCGAGCTTGCCGGGCTGCCGGCGCCGCGCGGGCCGCAACCGATCGACGGGGTCAGCCTCGTGCCGGTGCTGCGGGACCCGGCGCGCCGCGTGCGCGACCATGCGTACCATACGTATCCGCGCGGCGAGCGCATCGGCCGCGCCATCCGTACCGAGCGCCACCGGCTGGTGGAATGGAAACGACCAGGCGAGCCGGCGGCCTCGGCCGAGTACGAACTTTACGACTACACGGCGGATCCCGGAGAATCGCGCAACCTTGCCGCCGACCAGCCGGCGTTGGTGGCGGAGCTGCGGCGGATCCTCGAGCGTCATCCCGAGGCGAAGATGCCCGCCGCCGCGGGCGGCAAGAAGAAGCGCTGAGCCCGGGCGATGCTGCCGCGCTGCGGTTCACCGATGACAGCGGTGTACGGGAGGAGGAGCGGTTTCCGCCAGCCGCTGCGGACGACGCCGGCGAATGCCAGCCGCCTGGGGACAGGCGGCGCCACCTCTCGTGCGTGTGCCGCCCCGGCGCTTCAAGCAGGGCGGGAGACGAAATCGTGCGTTCCCGCGGAATAGACCGGCCAAGGTGCCGCTCCCACTTGGAACCGCGGGCCGGTGGTCGCGTCCGCGGAATCTCCTCATCATGAAACGTCGCCGATTCCTCCTCTCGTTCCTGCTGGGCCTCGCTGCGCTCGAAGCGGCTGAAATGAAGCCGTCCTCCCCGCCTCCGGGACTCGCGGTCGGCACGCGCGCCCCCGGGTTCACGCTGCCGAGCGCCACGGGCGAAAGCGTCGCGTTGCAGGACTTGCTTGCCCAGGGTCCGGTGGCGCTGGCGTTCGTGCGTTCGGCGGACTGGTGTCCCTTCTGCCGGCGCCAGTTGCAGGACCTGGAGAAGCACCGCGGCGAGATCGCCGCCGCCGGGGTGCGCCTCGTCGCGATCAGTTACGATTCCGTCGCGACCAACGCGGCGGCGGTCAAGAAGCTCGGGATCACGTACCCGCTCCTGACGGATGCCGGCAGCAAGGTCATCGACGCCTACGGCATCCGCAACCCCGAGGCGAAGGGCCGGGCGGCGGGCGTGCCGCATCCAGTCTTGTTCATCATCGACCGGTCCGGCACCATCCGCGCCCGCCTCGAGCGGGATAGTTACCGGGATCGGCCCGAGGCCGCCGAGATCGTGGCGGCGGCGCGGGCGCTGCGCTGAACCGACCACTCATCCAGGTGGAGCCGCCTGTCCCCAGGCGGCTGACGGGCGACAGACCCATGCGCAGCGGCTTGAGGACAAGCCGCTCCACCTTCAATGCCGCCGTCTTCAGGCGTGATTCGAGGGACGGCTGAATCGTTCCGTCCGAGGGCAAAGCCCGACTTGCCTCGCTGCCGCGGTTCCGCCTCTCTGGGCTCCCCCCAATGAGAATCGGCATCAATACATTCCTGTACACGTCCCCGTTCACGACCGCGAGCACGCGGCTGTTTTCCCAGTTCAAGCGCTGGGGCTTCGACACGGTCGAAATTCCGATCGAGGATCCGTCGCATATCGATCCGGCCAAGGTGCGGGCCGCGGCGGAAAAAGCGGGCATCGCGATCGGCAGCGTGTGCGCGTGCATGGGCCCGGGCCGCGACTTTCGCGGCTCGGACGAGGAACAGGCGACGGCGATGACGTACTGCAAGGCGATCATCGACCAGGCGGCGGCGATGGGCTGCCCCTCGGTGATCGGCCCGGTGTATTCCGTGGTCGGCAAGGCGGATGCCGTGGCGCCCGCGCAGCAGAAGACCGAATGGGCGCTGGTCGTGAAGAACCTCAAGGAACTCGCGGCCTACGCCCACTCCCGGGGCGTCACGATCTGCGTCGAACCGCTCAACCGCTTCGAGACCGATTTCCTCAACACCTGCGACCAGGGCCTGCGCCTGATCAAGGCGGTCGGTTCGCCGGCGCTGAAGCTGCACCTCGATACGTTCCACATGAACATCGAGGAGAAGAATCAGGCGGCCGCGATCCGGAAGGCCGGCAAGCTGCTCGGCCATTTCCACGCCTGCGGCAGCGATCGCGGCACGCCGGGCGGAGATCACATCGCGTGGCCCGAGATCGTGAAGGCCCTCGCGGCGGTGAAGTACAAGGGCGACGTGGTGATCGAGTCGTTCACGACCGACGTGAAGGTCATCGCGCGCGCGGCCGCCATTTGGCGGAAGATCGAGCCGAAGCGCGACGACATCGCGCTCAACGGGCTCAAATTCCTGCGCAAGGCGCTGAAGTAAGCGCCGCCCGCCGCCAGCAGGCGCGCGGGCCGGCAACAATCGCGCGCCGGCAACAGTCGTGCGCCGGCGTTTCCAGGAGCGCGGGCGTCCCCGCCCGCCCGACCTGCCGCGGCCGCGCCTACTGTTTCTTCCCCGCCTTTTTCTTGCCGCTGCCCTGCGTCCGGTGCGCCGCGCGCCCGGTGAGCGGCCAGTTCGGATCGGCTTGGTGGGCCGCCTGCAGGATCGCCTCGGCCCGCGCCACCACGTCGGGCTTGGCGGCGGCGAGGTCCCGCGTTTCGCCGGCGTCGGCGGCGAGATCGTAGAGCTCGATGGGGCGATCGTGGCCGTTGCGCACCGCCTTCCACGCGCCGAAGCGCGCCGCCTGGATCGGGCGCTGCTCGTGCAGTTCCCAGTAGAAGTAGTCGCGGACAGGAGCGTCCCCGCCGCGCAGATACGACACGAGCGACCGGCCGTCGGGCTTGAACCCGGCGGGATAGGCCGCACCCGCCAGCTCGACCGCGGTGGGCAGGAAATCCCAGAAAGCCCACGGTCCATCCGCCACCCGGCCCGCCGGCACGACGCCCGGCCACCAGGCAAACGCCGCCTGGCGCAGCGCCCCTTCGTAGAGGCCGCGCTTGTATCCGCGCAGGCCGTTGTTCGCCTGCTCGAATAGTCTGCCAAACTCGGACTCGGGGGCGAACGAGGAACCATTGTCGCCCGCGAGCATGACCAGCGTGCGCTCGTCGATCTTCAGCTCCGCGAGCAGGTCGAGCAGCTGGCCCACATCCCGGTCGAGCCGCGTGATCTGCGCGGCGTACGCCTTCTGCTGCGGGCTCCAGGGCTTGTCCGCGTAGATTCCGAGGTCGTCGATCTCGTGTCGGCCATGGGGCAGCGTGATCGCGTAGAAGAGAAAGAACGGCCGGTCCTTCTGCCGGCGCACCCACTGCAGCACGTCCGCCTGGATCAGGTCCTGCGCGTAGGTCTTGCCGACGCCCACCCCGTCGTTGCCGGGCAGGTCGAACCGGCGGTCGTCGCGGTAGAGATAACTCGGAAAATAGGAGTGCGCGTGTCGCTGACAGTTATAGCCGAAGAAGTGATCGAAGCCCTGCTTCAGCGGGCTGCCGGTGGTGTCGAACATGCCCATGCCCCACTTCCCCATCGCGGCGGTGGAATAACCGGCACGCTGGAGGATCTCCGCCACCGTCACCGTGGCGGCGGGCAGCGGGAGCTGGCCCTCGGGCTGCACCTCCCAATTGCCGCGCACCGGGGCGTGGCCGCTGTGCAGGCCGGTCATCAGCGACGTGCGCGACGGTGCGCACACCGCCGTGCCGCAGTAGGCCTGGGTATAACGCGTCCCCTCCCGCGCCATGCGGTCGAGCCGCGGAGTCTGGATGAGTTTCTGGCCGTACGCGCCCACGTCGCCCTGGGCGAGATCGTCGCTGAGAATGAACACGAGGTTGGGCCGCGCGGGCAGCCCGGCGGCGTGGAGCCACGTGAGCGGCGCCAGCAGGAGCAGAAGGGAGAGACGCATGACGGTGAGAGCGGATGTTCGCCGTCCGGCCGGGCGCCGCAATGCTGAAGGCGGATCCTCGGCTGCCGCGGGGAATAAGAACGTGGGGGCCGCGCTCCCAGTTTCATCCCCTTCGCTCATGCACGCTTCGCACGCCGTGGCCGCGGCGACCGGCCCCAATTGCGCCCTCCTCCGGCAGACCATCGAGCTCGTCGCGTCCCTCGGCGCCGAGCGCTACACGCGGCGCGTGCCCGTCGCGTTCAACGCTTCCATCGGCGCGCATGTGCGTCACGTGGTCGACCACTACCGCAGCCTGCTCGCCGGGCTGGGCGGCGACCGGCCCGTTGACTACGAGAGCCGGGCCCGCGACCCCGCGCTCGAGCAGGATCCCGCGCAGGCTTGCGCGGCCCTCGCGGAGATCGAGCGCGTCCTCGCCGGCCTGGGTCGTTCGCCGCCACCGCACCCGCTCGCCTACGCTACGGAAACCTGGCCCCGCGGACAGGCTCCCACCTCGCTGGTGCGCGAGCTCGAGTTCCTGCTCAGCCACACCGTCCACCACTGCGCCCTCGTGGCCGTCATGTGCCGGCTGCAGGGCCACGCCACCGCGCCGGGCTTCGGCGTGGCGCCATCCACCCTCCGGCACGAACACGCTTCCCTCGCATGTGCACCGTGAGCTGGCGGGCGACGGAGGACGGCTACGACCTCTTCTTCAACCGCGACGAACAGCGGACGCGGGCGGCGGAGCGACCCCCGGAGGCGCTCCAGCGGAACGGCGTGCGGATCCTCATGCCGGCCGACGGCCACTCGGGCGGCACCTGGCTCGCGACCAACGATCGTGCCCTGACCGTCTGCCTGCTGAACGACTACACCGCGCCCCGCCACCCCGCACCGGGCCAGCCGCGCCACAGCCGAGGCCACGTCGTCGCGGCCGCGGCGGACGCCGTGACCGCCGTCGACGTGTTCCAGCGCGTCCAGGCGCAACCGCTGCCGCGGACCGATCCGTTTCGTCTCCTGGCCCTGTCGCCGCGGCAACCCGCCCTCCTGCTCCACTGGGACGGCGCCACGCTCGACGCGGCCGAGCGCCCGCTCCTGCCGCCGATGCTGACCTCGTCGTCGTACGCCCCCGCCGAAGTCGCGGCGGCGCGCCTGGCGACCTACCTCCGGCTGGTGCGCGATCCGGCGCGTCCCAGCGTCGGCGACCTGGCGGCGTTTCACCGGCAGCATGACCCCGTGGCAGGCGCCCATTCGATCGCGATGAGCCGGCCCGACGCCGCCACGCGCAGCACGATCCACGTCTCCGTCGATCGGAACCGCGTCGTGCTCGCGTACCGTTCGCCGACAAACACGCTCACCCTCCGCCTCGAGCGCCACCAGGCCGGCCAGCCGTCCGCCCCTGCATGAACCCGGCCGGCCGCATTTCACAGGGGCACGATGTGCTCGAGCATCCGTCGCGCCACCGTGCCCTTGGGCCCCGGACCGAGCAGGAAACGTTGTCCCGACTGGCCCAGCAGGATCACGGTGTTGTCGTCGGCCTCCATGCCGCTGCCAGGTTGGCTCACGTCGTTGGCGGCGATCCAGTCGAGCTGCTTTTCCGTCAGCTTGCGCCGGGCGTACGCCTCGATGTCGTCGGTCTCGGCCGCGAAGCCCACCACGACCTGATCGGCGCGCCTGGTCGCGGCCAGCGTCTTGAGAATATCGACGGTGGGCTCCAGTTCGAGGACGAGCGGGCCGGCCTGCTTCTTTTGCTTTCGGGGCGCGACCGCTTTCGGCCGGTAATCCGCCACGGCCGCAACCGCGATGAACAGGTCACAACCGGGAAACAGCGGGGAGCACGCGGCGAGCATGTCGGCGGCGGAGACGACGCGGGTGACGCGCACGCCAGCGGGCGGGGGCAGCGCGACGGGGCCGCTGACGAGCTCCACCGTCCAGCCCCGCTCCGCCGCCGCAGCCGCGAGCGCGTAGCCCATCTTCCCGCTCGAACCGTTGCTCAGGAAGCGCACCGGATCGAGGTGTTCCCGGGTGGGACCGGCGGTGATCAGGCAGCGCGGCAGCGAAGGAAGCGGGCTCATCCAGGCCAGAGCCTGCAACGACCGCGCTATTCCCGCCAATCGCGAATCCGTCGATCGGTGCGCGGCGCCGGCGGACGCGCGTTTTTCGCATGAAGCCGAACGCGATCTCGGCCGCGTCTCCCCGTGGGGCGTCCCTTGCGCCGAGACGGCCGATCGACACGGCCGCGGTCGTCACGCATCCGCTCCTTCGCCGGCTTTACCGGTTCGTGCAACCAGCGGTTGAACGCGTGTTCGGATTCCCGGGCCTGGCTGCGCTGCATGCGGATGCGACCCGCAGCGGGCGGACGGGCGCCGCGTTCGCGACGGCGGTGCTGGACCGGCTGGACGTGAGGTGGGGGGCCGAGCCTGGCTCCACGGCGCTCCTTCGGGCCAGGCCGGGCCCCATCGTGGTGGTCTGCAATCATCCGTTCGGCGGACTGGATGCACTGGCGTTGATGCCGTGGCTCGAGTCGATCCGCCCCGGGGGCTGGCGGCTCCTCGCGAATGCCGCGCTGTGCAGCCTGCCGGAGTTCGGGCCCAACCTCATCCCGGTAGATTCGCTGGGCCGCTCCCCGGAGAGCCGGGAACGCAGCCGGCAGGGCCTCGCGGCGGCCCTTCGTCATCTCCGCGCGGGCGGTGTGCTGGCGCTTTTTCCGGCTGGCCGCGTGTCGCACTGGCGACGCGACCTGCGCGCGCTCTGCGACCGGCCGTGGAGCGACCACGCCGTGCGCCTGGCCGCGCGCACCGGCGCCGCCCTGGCATGCGTGCACCTCGCCGGCGGCAACAGCCGGCGGTTCCTCGCCGTGCCACCCGCATGGTCGGGACTTCGCGCGCTCATGCTCGCTCGTGAGCTGCTGCATCCGCCGGTGCGCGACGTGACCGTGCGGATTGCAGCGATCACCCTGCCCGAAGCGGTGGCCCGCCTCGCCGCCGGCCCGACCCCGGCGGCACGGCTGCAAGCGACCTGTTTCCTGCGGTCCGACCGGGATCGGCCCCGCCCGCCGGCGGCGGACGCGGTCCCGCCGCCCGCGCTCGCCGCGCCGGAGGATCCGGCCGCACTTCAGGCCGAGGTCGCCGGCCTGCCCGCGTCGTGCCGGCTGCTCGCCTTGAACGACGGCGACATCGAGCTCCTGCTGGTCCGCGGCGAGGAAGTCCCGTGCCTCCTGCGCGAACTCGGCCGCTGCCGGGAGCGTACGTTTCGTGCCGCCGGCCAGGGCGTGGGCCGGGCGCGGGACCTGGCACCCGAGGACCGCTACTATCATCACCTCATCGCGTGGCGGCGGGCCCCCGGCGCCATCGTGGGCGCCTACCGGCTCGGGCTGACTCGCGAGATCGTGGCGACCCGCGGCGTGGCGGGCCTCTATCTCGGCCGTGTCTTCCGGCTTCATCCCGCGTTGCTCGCGCGGCTGGGTCCAGCGATCGAGCTCAGCCGCTCCTTCGTGATCCCCGAGTGCCAGCGCGACAACCAGGTGCTCGCGCTGCTTTGGCGCGGCCTCGGCGCCGCCGCGATCCGGCACGGTTGCGGCACGTTCTTCGGCTCGGTCAGCCTTTCCAACGACCACCATCCGGCGACCCGCGCAATCCTGGTCGAGCACCTGCGGCGCCGGCACGCCGACTCGCCGGACCTGTGCCGGCTGGTGCGCGCCCGGCGTCCGTTTCGGCCGGAGACGCGGTATCATCGCCTCGTCGCCGACGCCTACGCCGGGCAGCCGCTCGAGGCCCTCGGCCCGCTCGTCGAAGCCATCGAGGAGGGACGACGCGGCATCCCGCCGCTCATGCGCTACTACTGTTCGCTGGGCGCGAAGTTCCTCGCGTACCACGTCGAGGCGGAGTTTCAGAATGCGCTGTACTGTCTCCTGCGCGTCGATCTCGCCGCGATGCCACCGGGTTACCGGCGCCGGTTCCTCGGGGAACCGCCGAACGCCGGCCGGGGCCTGAGCCGGAATGATGCCGTGGCGGTGGAGCCGCCTGTCCCCAGGCGGCGGACGGGTGATGGACCGGAGTCCGGCTGAGTTCACGAGGGCCGGGTGCGCGGCGACGGGCGGCAAAGGGGAAACGTCCGCCTGACCGCGATTTCGCCGTGGAATCCGGCGCACGCGCCGGCCAGCCTGCGCGGATGATCCGCTTCGTCGCGCTCTCCCTGCTCGCCGCCTTCGGTGCGGCTGGCGCAACCCAAGGCGCCGCCGGCGTGACGCTCACGGCCGGGGTGGCGGCGGCGGACATCACGCCGGATCCGCGGATGCTGAACTGGACGCTTCCGCAGGCGCGGCCTTACGGCGAGGTGCGCGATCCGCTCTTCGCGCGCGCGGTCGTGCTGGCCGACGGCGAAACGCGCGTCGCGCTGCTCGCCTGGGATCTGCTCGATGCGCGGGAGTTCGCGGTGGCACGCATCCGCGCGGCCATCACCGCGGCCTCCGGCATCCCCGCCGCGCACATCCTGATTTCCGCGACGCACAATCACTCCGGCCCGAAGTCGGAGATGGGCACTTCGCGGGCCGGCGCGCGGGAGGAACGCACCTCGCGGCCGGCCCAGCGTGAGCCGGTGTATCAGCAATGGGCGGACAACCTCGCCGCCACGTGCGTCGAGCTGGTCCGCCGCGCGGACGCCGCACGGCAGCCGGTCACGCTCGCGCTGGGCCGCGCCTACGTCGGCGAGTGGCTGTTCAACCGGCGACCCGTGCGGCCCGACGGCAAGGTCGCCGGCACGGCGAGTCCCCGCGACCCGTACGTTCTGGGCGACGGCCTCCGTTTCGGCGTCGTCGATCCCACCCTGACGGTGCTCGGCCTGCGGGCGGCCGATGGCGCGACCGTGGCGACGCTGTTCCACCTGCCAGCCCACGCGGTGGCGGTTTACGGGAACTACAAGGGCGTCTCGGCCGACTGGCCTGGCGCGACCGTGCATCGGGTCCGCTCCGCGCTCGGCGGGGAGGCGCTGTTCCTCCAGGGCTGTGCGGGCGACGTGGTGCCGGCCCGGCGCGGACTCGACGCGGCGGAACAGATGGCGGAGCTGATCGCGGGCCGGGCAGTGGCGGCTCGGAACGCCGCGCAGCCGCTGCCCGCGGCGCGACTCCGCGTGGCGCAGGCCA
>ERZ761602.7370-NODE-7370-length-11718-cov-3.525679_pt1 | contig 11718 bp, 11 predicted proteins | sample MGYA00512165_ERZ761602 | MGnify/ENA primary metagenome ERZ761602 (study PRJEB28899, sample SAMN02445085) | bioreactor sludge metagenome | biome: EBPR sludge; isolation source: Thorneside wastewater treatment plant | place: Australia: Brisbane, Thorneside... | reverse complement strand
CGAGATCGACGAGCGAGCGCACGACGTCGTGCCGCGCGGGCAGCGGGGGGAGATCAGATCGCATACTCGGGCCCCGGCAACTCGCCCTTACGCGCCAGGCCGAGCCGCTCGCCGCGGCTGCACACCTCGGCGATCGTGACGGCGTCGAAGCACCGCTCGATGTCGCGCGCCAAGTCGCCGAACACGCCCTGGATCGGATCGCGCTCGCCGTGATCGCCGTCACGCGAGAGCACCACGGTGGCCCCCTCGAGCGCGCGCACCACGTCACCGATCGTGATGAGCGACGGGTGGCGCGCGAGCTGGTAGCCGCCCTCCTTGCCGCGTGGGCCGCCCGCCATGGTGGTAGGCGATCCAGAAGAGCGCGCGAACGCCGTAGCGGCCTTTGCTCGTGAGCTTCATGGATCCGAGCCAGGTCATAATTCTTGCATCGGATAAGTCAAGAACCGCATGACTCTTTGCTTTCGGCGCTTTTCGCGAGGCTCGGGCGGTGCGAGAACCGGCTCATGGCGTTTTTCCAGACCCCGCCCGCCCTCGGCAACCAGTTCGAAGAGGACCGGCTCCTGCGAGGCCTCGTGGCGCGGCTCTTCACCGGCGACGCGCGCAAGCGGGTCGAGCGCGAGCTCTCCGAGATGGGTGAGCTGGCGGGCGGCGAGCTCTACCGCCTGCAGCAGGCCGACCGGCTGAACGAGCCGCGCCTCGTGCAGTGGGACCCGTGGGGCAACCGCATCGACGCGATCGAGGTCTCGCCCCTCTGGCAACGGTGCCAGGTCGTCGCCGCCGAGCGAGGCCTCGTCGCGACCGCGTACGAGCGCGAGCTAGGCGATCTCTCGCGGGTCCTGCAGTTCGGGCTCGTGTATCTGTTCGACGCGTCGAGCGACGTCTACACCTGCCCGCTGGCGATGACCGACGGCGCGGCCGCCACGCTCTCGAGCTTCGGCGGCGCCGCCGCCGAGCGGGCGCTCCCGCGGCTGACGAGCCGCGATCCGGAGCAGGCGTGGACGAGCGGCCAATGGATGGCCGAGCGCACCGGGGGCTCCGACGTGGGGCTCTCCGAGACGGTCGCGCGCCCCGCCGACGACGGCAGCGGGCGCTACCGGCTCTACGGCACGAAGTGGTTCACCAGCGCGACCACGTCGCAGATGGCGCTCACGCTCGGCCGACCCGAGGGCAACCCCGCCGGGGGCAAGGGCCTCGCGCTCTTCTTCGTCGAGACGCGCGACGCGTCCGGCAAGATGAACGGCATCACGATCAACCGCCTCAAGGACAAGCTCGGCACGCGCAAGGTGCCGACGGCCGAGCTGACGCTCGACGGCGCCCTCGCGACGCCAGTCGCCGGGCTCACCGACGGCATCAAGAACATCTCGCCCATGCTCAACGTGACGCGCACGTGGAACGCGATCGGCGCGCTCGCGGGGATGCGCCGCGGCATCGCCCTCGCCCGCGACTACGCGAAGAAGCGCGTGCAGTTCGGCGCGCCGCTCGCCGACAAGCCGCTCCACGTCGACACCCTGGCCGGGATGCAAGCCGAGCTCGAGGCCGCGTTCGTGTTCACGTTCCGCGTCGTCCACCTCCTCGGCAAGGTCGAGAGCAAGACCATCACGCCGCGCGAGCAGGCCGCGCTCAGGCTCTACACACCGCTCATGAAGCTCACCACCGGCAAGCAGGGCGTGAGCATCGTCAGCGAGGCGATCGAGTGCTTCGGCGGCGCGGGCTACGTCGAGGACACCGGCCTGCCGCGCCTGCTCCGTGACGCGCAGGTGCTCAGCATCTGGGAGGGCACGACCAACGTGCTCTCGCTCGACGCTCTGCGCGCGATCGCCAAAGAGGGCGCGCTCGCGCCTCTCCTCGAAGAGATTCGCGCCGCGACCGAGGGCTGCCACGCCGATCTCGCCGACGAGGCGCGCCTCGCCCGCAGCACCGCCGAGCGCGCCGCGTCGTGGCTCGAGCAGACGTACGCCAAAGCGCCGGCCGAGGTCGAGGCTGGCGCGCGGCGGTTCGCCATGACGCTCGGCCGCGCGACCGAGCTCGCGTTCCTCGTCGAGCACGCGACCTGGGCGGCGAACAACGGCGACAAGAAATCGATCCTCGCGGCGCGGCGCTTCGCCAAGCACGGCGTCGATCTGCTCGGCACCGGCAGCGACGGCGCGCGCGAGCTCGGCATGGATCTGTGACGGCGCGGCGGCGGCTCGTCGCGGTCGGCGCCGTCGCGCTCGCGGCGCGCCTGGTCCTGGCCCTCGTCATCCACCCGCCCTTCAGCTTCGTGAAGAGCGACGCGGCCGGCTACATCTTCCGCGCGCAGGATCTCTTGGCGGGCGACTTCAGCGCCGACCCCGCGGTCACGTTCTTTCCCTACGGCACGCACTTTCCTGTCTCTTATACACATCTCCGAGCGCACTTTCTCCTCGCCGCCGTGCTCGGCGCGTTCGGCGGCGCCGAGTGGTCGGTCGGCCTCGTGTGGGCGCTCTTCGGGACGGCGGCCGTGGTGTTCTCGCTCTTGTCGGCCGAGGAGCTGATCGGTGATCGGCCCCGCGCGGTCCTCGTCGTCGGTCTGGTCCTCGCGCTCTACCCTCCGTGGGTCGCCCACACCGGCTTCGCGCTCAGCGAGACGCCGACGACGTGCGCGATCGCAGCCGCGGCGTGGTTCGGCCTGCGCCTCGCCAAGCGCGGCCGGTGGCATGACGCGCTCGGCGTCGGCGTCGCGATCGCCCTCGGCACCACGCTGAGACCTCAGCTGCTCGTCTCGGTCGTGTTCCTCGCGATCGCGTTTCTCTGGCGGCGTCGCGAGCTCAAAGGGCTCTCGTGGAAGAGCGCGGTCGCGGTCGCTCTCCCCATCGCGCTCGTGCTCGGCTTCTCGGCCGAGCGCATTCGCTACCACACAGGCGAGCGCGGGCTCGTCTCGACGAACGGCGCTTTCAACCTGGCCCTCGGTCGATGCCACGCCCACACGCTGATCGCGGCGAGATCGGACAACAGCACGTTCCGTCCACCGAGCTTTCTCCGGTTGTGGCGGTTTCGCGAGCAGAGCGGGGTCGATCCGATCCCCGCCCTCGACCCCGCGATCACGCCCGAGCTCTCGTTCGACGGCAAGCTCTGGGAACAAGCCCCCGCCCGCGCGCTCGCCAAGCGTTGCGTCGCCGAGACCGGGCCGTGGCGGCAGGTGAAGTACAGCCTCAGCCATGTGTTCTTGCTCTGGGCCTACAACGTCCCGTGGCCCACCAAGGGCCCCATCGCCATGGCCACGTCGATCGCCCACCCGATCGTCCTCGTCCCCGGCCTCGTGCTCGCCCTCCTCGCCTCGTTGAGGCGTCGCCACGCGCTCGCGCTCACGCTGAGCGCCCACATCTTCGCCCTCTTCGCCGTCGCGGCGATCTTCTTCGGCGAGGCGCGCCTTCGCATGCCCTACGACGGCATCATCGTGCTCCTCGCGGTGTGGGCGTACGGCGATCTGTGGCAGGAGGTCAAGGCGCGGGGCGAACGGGTTCGCGCTCCCCAGGCTCGGGACCTCTACGACGCGTCTTCGCTCACCCGTCGGTAGACGCAAACCGCGCCATTTTCGGCCCGCTCCACCGGTACCCCGGCGAAGAGCTCCAAGTCTCGTGGGAACGCCGGTCGAGGGCTCGCCGAGATCCCCGACTCGACGTCGAGGACGATGCGGTCGTCGTCGAGCGCCCATTTCCCCGACCGGTCGTAGATGCCCCGGAACGGACAGTCCTGCCGCGCCGGGCACGGCGCGACCCGGTCTGCCGCGCGGAGATCACCTCCGTCGTCGAGCCTGATCACACGCGCGAAGGTGCGACTACCGCAGGCGTCGGACCGCCAGAGCCCAATCAACCGCTCCTCCGGTGCGTCCTCGGTCGCGGCGAGGGTTTCGGCATCCACATTCGCATCGGGCGGCGTCACCGTTTCACAGGCGCCGCCGAACGCGCACGCGAGCAGCAACGCGGCGTTCGACTTATTCATGCATGGTGACGATGCAACCGTCGCGCCGGCCGACGCCGACGCCCACGCGAGATCGCCCCGCATGGCCAGAGCGACACGGCGCACTGGTCAGGCCTGGTCGCGCACCGCCAGCACGGAGCACGGGGCGCGCTCGAAGACCCCCTCGGCGACGCTGCCGACGAGGGCATAGTCGAAGCCAGTTCGCCCGCGCGTCGCGACGACGACGAGAGAAGCGTCGAGGTCGCCCGCCCGACGACAGATGACTTCAGCCGCGCCGCCGAGCTGGACGTCGACGAGCCCGTCGGGCGCGACCGCAGCCACCGCGCTTTGGAGCAGCGTCTTCGCTTCTTCCATCCGCGAAGCGAGCTTGTTCTCGTACGAGTCGCGCGCGAGCTCGGAGAACCGAGAAAGCGCGCCCAGCCAGGCGAGCTCTCTCGTCGCGTCGATCGCGTGAAGCGCGACCAGCCCCTTGCCGAGAGCCCGTGCCTGCGCCGCCGCCATCGCGAGCGCGGGTTGCGACGCGTCTCCGAGGTCGCAGGCCGCCACCACCGGGCCGCGACCCGAGGGGCGCGCCATGAGCACGGGAGCGGTCGCCGTGCGCACCACGCTCTCCGCCGTCCGCGATGTCCTCGAGGTGGAGCGCGGCGTCCCGACCACGATCAGGTCGGCCCTCCACGCCTTGGCGCGCTCGACGATGCAGACGCTCGGCGCGCCGTGCTCCATGAAGACATCGACATCGGGTGAGCCGACTCTCGCCAAGCAGCGATCGAGCTCCTCGCGGGCGAACGCCTCGAGCTCGGCTGCCGCCAGCCCCTCCTCGATGTGTAGCTGCGGAAACAGGGGCCGGATCGCATCGACCCGAGGCAAGACGTGACAGATCGCCACACGGTGCCTTCCACCCGAAATGCTCAGCGCTTGCTGCAACGCCTCGTCCGACTCGGGGCGGAGGTCTGTCGCGGCGAGGATCCTTGTGGGCGGAGGAGGCGTCGTCATGGTGGACTCGGAAAGCAATTGACGAACCTACCGAGGAGCACTCGATCCACGCAAGCCCGCCGTTGACGCGCGCCCACTCCGCGCCATGATGCTCGACCATGACGTTTCGCGCTTTGCTTCTCGCGGGTTTCGCGCTCTGGGCCCTCGCCTGCGGCGACGACACCGGCTCGGGCGGGGCCGCATCGACGAGCAGCACCTCGACCGGCAGCAGCGTGACGAGCAGCACGTCGGTGTCGTCGTCCAGCGCGTCGACGTCGGCGACGAGCACATCGTCATCCTCGTCGTCGAGCGCGTCGACGGGCGGCGCGAACTGCGACGCGGCCGAGCCGACGCCCGAGGGGCTGCAGCTCGTGCCGTTCACGACGGACATTCCGCTCCCGATCGCGATGGCGCCGCACCCGACGAACCCTTCGCGCCTCTTCATCGCGGAGCGAAACGGCGTCATTCACGTGGTCGACGACGGCGTCGTCCTGCCGACGCCATTCCTCGACTTGAGCGACGTCGTCTATTGCTGCGACGAGGACCGGGGCTTCCTCGATCTCGAATTTCACCCCGACTACGAGAACAACGGGCTCTTCTACGTGCACTACACCGAGCTCGGCTCGCCGGTCGACTCGACCAGCATCCTCGCCGAGTACCGCCGCTCGACGAGCGACCCCGACGTCGCCGACCCCGCGCCGGTGCGCGTGCTCATCTCCCTCGAGCAGGACACCGTCTGGCACTACGGCGGCACGATCACGTTCGGCCCCGACGGGATGCTCTACTACTCCCGCGGCGACGGCGGGGGCGCCGGTGATCCCGAGAACGACGCGCAGAACCCGCTCAATCAGTACGGCAAGGTGATGCGCATCGACGTCGACACCTTTCCCACCCCGCCGCCCGGCAACATGCCGGGCGCCGACCCGTTCGTCTGGGACATGGGCCTGCGCAACGTCTGGCGCATGAGCTTCGACCGGTGCAACGGCGACCTCTACCTGGGCGACGTCGGCCAGAACAGCATCGAAGAGATCAGCGTCCACCGTCCCGGCGACGGGCACCTCAATTACGGCTGGCACATGTACGAGGGCTCGAGCTGCTTCGACCCGCCCTGCGACCCGACCGGCATGACGATGCCGATCATCGAGCTCGACCACCAGGGCGGCTTCTGCGCCGTCATCGGCGGCTACGTCTACCGCGGCGATCTGCTGTCGGGCCACCGCGGCCGCTACTTTTACGGCGACATCTGCTCGAAGCGCATCCGGTCGTTCTTGCTCAGCCCTTCGGGCACCGCGACCGATCTCGTCGACCATTCGCAAGATCTGGAGACCGCGAACACCCTCGGCGACTACACGTTCGGCTCGTTCGGCCAGGACCTGAACGGCGAGCTCTACGTGCTCGACATGGAAGGCGTCGTCTACCGCATCGAGCCGGATTGAGCAGACCATGCCCGCCGAAGGCATCCACCTGACGTCGCTCCGCGAGGCGGCAGCATCGCCCAATGTGCCCGGGGCGATGCGCCGCTCTCTCGTTCGCGAAGAGGACGCGGCCCGCTTCGGCGCGGTGCTCCTCGATCTCCCCTACTTCGACGCGTACGCGGCCGAGGTGCTGCGCTACGTCGCCAAGCTCCGGCCGCGGCCGAGCCGCTGGGGCAACGTGGTGCACGAGCGCGCCGCGGTGCCGATCCTCCATGCCATCCTCGACGACGCGCGCCGCTCGCGCTCCGCGCGGCTCGCCGCCGTCGCCCTCGGGCTCGCCTCTCACGCCGCGATCGATCGCCAGCTCCACCCGCTCGTGAACGCGCTCGCGCGTCGTCACCCCGACGGTCGCGACCACGACGCCGCGCATCGCGAGGTCGAGAAGTTTCACTCCATCTGCTTTCACGAGGCCTACTACGGCGCGGACAGGATGGGCACGCCCGGGATCGCGCGCGTCGTGCAGGTGCCGATGCGCGAGCTCTTCGCCGATCGTGTTGTCGCGCAGGCGGTCACGCGCGCGTTCGCCGGGGCGATCTATGACCCGCCCAGCGAGCGCGCGCTCGCGGCCATGGGCCGCGGCTACGAGCAGCACACCGCGCTGATCGCCTCACCGGTCGGCAAGCTCGTGGCGCCGCCCGCCGAGAAGGAGCACGGCCGCGCCGTCTTCTTCTCGGGCGCGTGGGGGAGCTTCGACGATCTACTCGCGGCGGCGATCGCCGGGTCGGTGCCCGTCCTCGAAGCGGTGTGGCGTGTGTTCGACGCCGATGGCGACGACGAGCTCGACCGGGCCCGCGCCGCGCTCGACGCGCGCCTGGGCCCCGGGTCGATCGACACGGAGGCGAGCCTCGACGTCCTCGAGCGGCCCTTCTCTCCCACCCTGGAGTAGAGGGCTGCTATCGTCCCGCGCCATGCGGACCACGCTCCTTTCGCTCGTCGCATGGGCCTCTGTCGCTTGCACCGAGCCGCGCGCCACCACCCCCGACAAGGAGCTGCCGACCCCGAACCTCGGCGGTGAGAAGGGCGAGGTCGTCGAGAAGGGCGGCCCGAGCGGTGATCCCTTCGCGGTGACCGGGCTCGTCCGCGAAGAGGCGTTGCCGCTCCTGAAGGGCCCGCAGCCCACGTTCGCCGACGTGAAGCTCGCTGCATCGCCCAAGGGCGTGCCGGCTGCGCCCGCGAGCTGCAACGCGTTCGTCAAGCGAGCGCCCAAGCAAAAGGCGGCGTGCGCCGACAAGAGCGCGGCCCTCGCCGCCCTCGACGCCGCGCTCGCGGCCGACGGCGCCGACGCGCGCGACGAGGCGCTCTCCGGCGTCGAGGCCTGCGCCGACCTGCCGTCCGGTCTGGTGCGCTCGCTCCGGGTCGAGCTCGCGCCCGCCGCCTGCGGAGACGTGCTCGTCACGAGCTTCTTCGACAAGAAGCCGGCGAGCGTCCCCGGCGCCGTGCAGCACGCCCTCGTCGGGCAAGCGCTGGCGGCGCGCCTCCATCGCGCGGTGCAGGCCCCTCCCAAGCCGAGCCCTCCGTTCACGAAGCAAAGGGTCGCCGACTTCGTGAAGGGCCCGATGTGGAAGTGGTTCACCGAGCAGGCGGTTGCGGTGCAAGAGCTCGCCAAGGCCGGCTCGGATCTGGGCTCGTACGGCCGCGGCGTCGTCGCGATCGCGGCGGGCACGGCCGATCTCCGCATGGTCGAGGCCGTGCGCGACGTGCCCATCCCCGACGAGTTCAAGAAGGACCCCGAGCTCGCCAACGCCTACTACGCGTCGCTCGACGAGCAACTCGAGCCCCGCAAGTCGCGCGGCCGCGACGGCGCGCTCGCGGGCATGCGCGAGATGGCGGTCTCCGGCGTCATCCGGAGCGAGCGCGTCGACACCGCGCGCGGCCTCCTCGCCAAGCTCTACGGCGGGCGCCGCGTCGATTCGCTCGATGCCCTGCTCGTTCTGCCGCCGCCCGCGCCGTCGGCAACGAACGTGAACGAGCGCCTCGCGCGCGACCTGCCCACCTTCTACGCCGGGCTGCTCCTGCCCGCCGAGGCGGCCAGCGACCCGGGCGTCCTCAAGTCGCTCGTCCACGTCGGCGTCCCCCTCCCCCACCGCGCCGCGCTCAAAGAGAGCGAGGCGACGCTCTCGAACGAGGCCCGCGCGCTCTACGCGCGTGCGCGGCTCACGATGGGCATTCGCTATTGGCGCGCGGTCGACTTCGACGCCGCAGCCTCGCTCCTGTCCAAGATCCCGAAGGACAAGCTCACGAAAGAGGATCGCCTCAACCTCGCGCTCGCCATCGCGCTACGCCGCGGCCCCGAGGACGTCGCCGCCCTGATGCTCAAGAACGAGGGCTTCTCGCCCGAGTTCGCCGACGTGCGCGCGCTCGACGTGGTGGCGCAAGAAGACGGCGCATCTCCCCTCGGGGGGATGGCCGCGTTCGACGCAGGCGTCCTCCGGACCATCGCCGCGCCCCGCGACGCCGAGCCCAAGTACTGGGAGGGCCTCGCCGACCGGTTCGCCAAGGCTTCGAGCCTGCTGACCGATCCGAAGGCGAAGAAAGAGGCGGACGAGCGATCCAAGGCCGCGGCCGCCGCAGCCAAGGCGATCGCCAAGTCGGCGCCATGAGCGGCCGACGAGAAGCGCGCCGACGATTCAAAGACGCCCACTTTACTTCCGGTATTCCGGGCGCATGGTGAGCAGATGAGACGAGACGGGGGGCCGCCCAGCGGCATCGGTGACGGACGGCCTGTGCAGGCAGGTTGCGGCGCCATCTTCGGCGTCTTCGTCGGCCTGGGCTGCGTCGGGGGCCTGGGGTGGGGCACGGGCTCGTGGCCAGGGATGGCGGTCGCGGTCGGGTTGCCCGCGCTCCTCTTCGCCCTCTTTGCGTGGCAGTGGGGCGACAGGTTCTGGGAGCGCTACCTCGGAGACTGACTGTGCGCGCGCCCCTGCTCTGGCGGCGTCACTCTTCGGAGGGCAGCGTCGACGTGCGCCCGGCCTTGGCGATCTGGTCCCACGTGGGCTGCTCACCGCCGGTGACGATGGTGATCTGCCGCAAGCGCAGCACCACGCGCGTCACGGGAGACGAGTGCGAAAAGACGACCCCGCCGCCGGGTCGCGGTTGCTCGAACACCGCCTCGGTGCCCGGGCGCGGGAAGGGGTGGGAGAGGTGGGTCTTGTCGTTCTCGTTGAACTGGCCGCCGAGCAAGCGCGCGCCGACGAGATCGTGGTCTTTGACCGGCTTCTTGCTCGCGATGTCGACGACCTCGTGACAGAGCATGTTGAGGTCGATCGAGTAGATGCGGTTCTGCGTCCAGACCTCGAGCATCGTCCACGGCTTCTCGACCGTGGGCGGCCGCCTGACCTCGTGAACGAGCTCGACCTCGAGCGCCGGGAGATCGCCGAAGCGGTCCTTCTCGCCCGGCAGAGTCTTCGTTCCGGTGCCAGGGGCGCCGGGCGCATCGGGCGGCTTGGAGGTCATCGCCCCGAAGGTAGCACGAGCCTGCGCCTACTCCGAGGTGACGTTGATGCCCCCGACCTCGCCGCCCTTCTTGATGACGGTCGCGAACACCCCCGTCTCGGTGGCGATGACGACGATGGCGAACCCCTGGCCCGGCAGCACGCCGATATCGGTCACGATGCTCTTCTCGCGAAGCTTGCCGTCCTTGATCAGGTCGTCGAACACGACGATGTCGTCGGTCTGCGGCAGCTTGTCGGCGGCGGCCACGCGCGCGCGGACGCCGCCGCGCTCGCCCGCCACCCACGCGACGACGACGTCGTCACCGAGAGGCACGGCGTCGGCGAGGCGCGCGCGCGGCGCGAGCTCGAGGCCGCCGGTGAGGAGCTCCTTCATCGAGCTGCTCTTGCTCTCGCAGCCCTTCGTCGTGCACCGCGTATGCGAGACCGACCCTGTCCACGGCTCGGACTCGGAGCCGTGCGCGAGGCCCGCCGTGCCGAAGCCGCCGGAGTCGCACATGGCCCCGCCGCGTACGAAGACCGCGAGCGGCGGTGACCACTTGCCGTCGAAGTACGAGATCGCCTTGGACTGGCCGCGCACGTGGACGAGCGCCGTCATGCTCTCGGCCGAGCGGCACCCGCCGATCACCGGGTCTCGCCCCGCCCGCGGCATCTGCCCGAAGATCTCGCCGACGACGCCCAGATCGACGACGGCCCCCAGCTTGCCGTTCGCGGCGTCGATCGGCATCGCGTACGCGTGCAGCGGGCGCGGTTTCTCGACGGGCTCGCCGTCGTCGCCCGCCTCGGCCTTCTCGTCTTTGTCTTTGTCCGACTTCTTGATGCCGACGAAGACGAGCTGGTCCCAGAGGATGGTCGTGGAGACGCTCGCCGCCCCGATGTCGTAGCCCTCGATCTCGAGCTCTTTTTTCTGGGCCTTCTCGCCCTTCTTGGCCGTGACCAGGTAGGCCTTGCCGTCGTCGCCCTCGGTGATCGCGACGACCGACCCGTCTTCGGCGACGTAGGCCGAGGACGTGTACCCGGCGTAGATCTCTTCACCCGTATCGCTGCGAAAAACACCCGACTGACCGCGCTGACCGGCGAACACGAGCGGCGCGGCGTCCTTGTGGGTGGTGCCGACGAGCGATAGGCCGTGCTTGGACTTGCCGAGCTCGCCGGGGAGCTTCTTGCACGCGACGAGCTGCTCGCTCACCGTGCAGACGAAGGGCGACTCGGGGACATCCGGGTCTTGGACGAGGAGGCGCCGCACCTCACCCGCGAGCGGATCCAGCGAGACCTTGGCGAACGAGAACGGCTTCTTGGTCATGCTGCCGAGCTTGAGCAGATCGTCCGCGTTCATCGGCGCGGCGCCGCCCGGGGGATAAGCCTCCTTGGTCTCCTTGGAGAACGTCAGGCCCTCTTTCTGCGCCATCTCGAACATGGCGTTGAGGGGCTCGGTCGCGTCGAGCACGTGCCCCTGCGGCGACTTGAGGATCTTGGCGAGCGCGTCGGCCCAGTACGGCAGGTTCTTGTCGCCGCCCGACGTGAGCCCTGCGCTGCGCGAAGCGTCGAACAGCTCTTGCGCGCGGTAGCCGCAGCGCTGCGGCCACGGCACCTTGTCGACCATCCCTCGCTTGGCCTCGGGGAGCCCCATCGCCGTGAGCTGGTACTGCCGGAACCGCGCGGCCGGCGCTTGGCCCTCGGTGGGCGGCTCGCCGATCAAGCACTGCGCGGTCGCGGCGAAGGCCTCTTGCGCCTTGGCCTTGGCCTGGCGCACCTGCCAGAAGGCGAAGCCGCCCGCGCCCGCGACGAGGGCGACGATGATGCCCACCACGACGAAGACGCGCCGCTTGCGCTGCTTCGCGTCTGTCTCTTATACACATCTGACGCTGCCGACGAAGAGGATA
>ERZ761602.7369-NODE-7369-length-11720-cov-3.926532_pt1 | contig 11720 bp, 5 predicted proteins | sample MGYA00512165_ERZ761602 | MGnify/ENA primary metagenome ERZ761602 (study PRJEB28899, sample SAMN02445085) | bioreactor sludge metagenome | biome: EBPR sludge; isolation source: Thorneside wastewater treatment plant | place: Australia: Brisbane, Thorneside... | reverse complement strand
GTGCGAGGGTTGGCGCGCTGGGTGAGCACCACGCCGCTCGGCTGGTTGCGCGCCGTGACGAGGAGGTCGAACACCGTGAGCTGCTCGCCCAAGACGACGGCCTTGGCCGGGATCTCGGCGCGCGCGTCGGGCGACGCCAGCATGAGCACGGCCTCGCACAGATCTTCGATGTCGCGCGCGCGCTCGGCGAGGAAGGGATCGCCGACGACGCCGGTAGCCGCGCGCGCGACCTCACGCGCGACCGTCGACATCGCGTCGGCGGCGCCGCGCCCGCTCTTGACCAGCTCGATCGCCCGCTCGCGCAGGCGCTCGTCGGTAGCCATGAGCGCGTAGTTCGCGAGGAAGCTCGTCTCGCCCACGAGGTGAAGCGCGTGGGCGCGCGCCTGCATCCCCCGCAGCGCCTTTTCGACCGTCTCGAACGCGCCCGCGAGCAGGCGCACCTCGTCGGGGCGCGGGGCCACGCGCCGGTCCTTGGCGGGCCGGCGCAGCGCGGCCAGGCCGCCGAGCGCGTGGCCCGGAAAAACGGGGCGACCCGGGAGCGTCACCTTGCGCGTGCCACCCCCCGTCTTGCGCGTGGGCTTGTCGCGCAGCTCGTCGAGGAGCGCGGCGTGTCGAACGGCGTGCGCGACCGGCGCGGTGAGCACGGTCGCGGTCAAGATCTCGTCCACGGTGAAGGCGCGCTCGGTGCGCTGCGCGACCAGCGCGCCGAGCGGGCGCTCGTCGGGCCCCAGGATCGGGATGGCGAGGAACACCGGGTAGCGATCTTCATCGAGCTCGCTGAAGCGACGGAAGTGCTCGTGCCCGGGCGCGCGCACGACGCTCACGGGGCGCAGCGCCTCGACCGCGAGGCCGGTGAGCCCCTCGCCCACCTGGAGCCGCACGCGCCCGCGCGCCTTCGGATCGAAGCCGACGTTGCCGCGGAGCACCAGCCCCTCGCCGTGGCCCTCGAGCAGGTAGAGCGAGACGACCTGCGCCTCGAGCACGGCCGCGACGCGGGCGGGGAAACCATCGAGCAAGAACGGCAGGGGCTGCGACTTGGACGCGAACGTCACGAAGTGCAGCGCGGCCTCGATCCGCCGCGACGCCTCGGGCGCGAGCTTGGTGGGGTCGAGGCGCTGGGTGCCGGATACCGGCACGGAATCATCGACTTTGCTCTTCGTGCGGCGCGTTGCCATGGCGTTGCGGGCCGCTATCGCTCGACCCGGCCCCACGCCTGTAGCAGAATGCGGTCATGGCGCGACGAGACTTTGGCAGACGCGCGTGGTTGGGCGGCGCGGCGGCGCTCGGCATCGGGGCGATTTCCGCCGAAGAGGCGCTCGCTCAGGAGCGGTCGGGCCTGGTGGCCAAGCCCCCGAAGGGCTTCGTCCCGCTCTCGATCCCCGGGCGCGTGATCCGCGTCGAGCAGGCCGACACCCTGCAAGAGAACGGTCTGTGGCCCAAGCAAGAGGCCGCCACCGCCATGCTCGCGCGCGCGATGACCGAGCTCACCGGCAAGTCCGACCTGGGTGAGGCCTTCGCGCGCTTCGTCCACAAGGACGACAAGGTCGCGATCAAGCCCAACGGCATCGCGGGCCGCAAGAACGCGACGATGGCCGCCAACAAAGAGCTCGTCCTCGCCATCGTCAGGGGCATCGTCGCGGCGGGCGTGCCGGCGTCGAGCATCATGATCTACGAGCAGTACGGCACGTTCTTGAAGGGCACCCGCTGCGTCGACAGCGCGCTGAAGCCCGACAAAGACTTCCCCGAGGGGATCCGTACGGCGATCCACGAGAACAAAGACGCGACGATGAAGGACATCACCGTCGCCGGCGTCGGGACCAAGTACGTCACGCCCTTCATGGAGGCGACGTGCGTCATCAACGTGAGCCAGATCAAAGACCACTCGATCTGCGGCTACACGGGCACGATGAAGAACATCACCCACGGCTCGATCATCAACCCGCACGCGTTCCACGCCCACAACGCGAGCCCCCAGATCGCCCAGCTCTACGCCCAGGACATCGTCAAGAGCCGCGTCCGCCTGCACATCACCGACGCCTACAAGGTGATGTACGACGAGGGCCCTCTCGACACGAACCCGAAGCGGCGCATCCCATTCCACTCGATCTACGCATCGACCGACCCGGTCGCTCAGGACGTCATAGGCTGGGAGCTCGTCGAGAAGCTCCGGAAAGAGAACGGCCTGCCCACGCTGAAAGACGCGCAGCGCGAGCCGACGTACATCAAGAACGCGGCCGAGCTCGGGCTCGGTGTGTTCGATCGGAACAAGATCAAGCTCCGCGAAGTGAAGATCTGACGTGCTCGGTCACGGGGGGCTCGGCGGCGCGCGATGAGTGAGGTCGCCGTCGAGCGCGTGGACGGGCTGGGGTGGGTCTTTCCGCTCTTCTTCCTCGTCCACGCCGCTGCGCCCGGCGTCGCGGCGACGGCGTGCGCGATCGAGTTCGGTCAGGCGTACACGGTGCCGCTCGTGATCGCCTCGGTCGCGGCCTACCTCCCGATCTGGCTCGTGATCCGCGCCGCGCTCAAGAAAAAGGCGCGCATCGAGCACTACCGCGCGCTCATCACCGGGGGGCATCGCGCGTGGGCGACCGTCGCTCACAAAGAGATGCTGCTCGGGCACGCCAAGTCCGGCGGCAAGCGGTACCGCCGGGCGACCGTGTGGCTGCGCGTCGAGCCGCAAGGCTTCGCTCCGTACGACGTCGAGACTCAGGCCTGGTACCGCGCGGGCGAGATCGCTTCGCTCGCCGCAGGTGCGCGTGTGCCGGTCGCTGTCTCCCCCCACGATCCGTCGGACGTCGTCATCGTGGACATCCCTACCCAGCCCGTGTGGGCGCCGCCGGCACAGCACTTCGGCGGCTACCGACACGCGCCCCTCCCCATCCCGCCGGCAGCCGCCCGGGTGGCGGCCTCGACGAAGCGGGCCGGGTTGCTCCTCGTCTTCGGCATCCTCGTCGCGACGACCGCGCCGCTCGTCTTCATCTTCGGCTACGGCCCTGGCGACGGCGCAGTAGAGGTCGTCCAAAAGTTCCTGTCTCGGCTCGACAAGGCCGACTACGACGGTGCGTACGCGCTGCTCTCCGAGGATCTACGAGACGAGGTGGGTACGCCCGATGATCTCGGTGAGCGCTGGGAGGCGGCGGGCATCCGCGCCGGCAAGCTCGGGCGCGCAGGCTGTTCGTCGGGTGGCTTCGGCAAATGGCGCATCGGCCGCAGCGCGACGGTGACCAAGGGCTCGAGCGGCTCGAGCTTCACGATCGGCAAGCTGGGGGGCGGCAAGTGCCGCCGGCAGATCACCGCCGAGACCAGAGACAACGAGGCCGGCAACCCGCGGATCGTCGCCATCAGCGTGAACTGAGGCGACCGCGCCCTTGCCTCGCGGCGCGGGCGAGCGCACGCTCCGCCGCGGTGCTGCTCTCGTACGCCGACCACACGGGCGACCCTGGGTCCTGGGCCGATCAGCTCGGCGTTTCGCGCGAGGCCGTCGAGCTCTACCTCGAGAGCGACGTCATCGATCTGCACATCGACTCGTACATCTGGACGCGCGTGTTCGGCTACGACCTGACCGAGCGGCACGATCGCGGCCTCCTCGCGGCGAGCTTCTACTCGCAGGTCGACTTCCCGCGCATCCTCGAGGCCCGCGTGACCGGCGCCACCTGGGTCATCACGACGAACCCATTCAAGGTCGCCTCCGAGCGCGAGACGTCGTTCAAGGAGAACATCGCGGAGCTCCTAGAGATCTTCGCCAGGGTGCCCGAGCAGTTCCAGGTGGTGAAGAGCACGGCCGGCTACCGCGCCGCGCGCGCCGCCGGCAAGCACGGCGCGTTCATCGGCATCCAGGGCGGCAACGCGCTCGACGCGTCACCCGAGGCGGTGCGGGCCCTCGCCGACGGGACGATCTTGCGCGTCACGCTCGTCCACCTCACCGCCTCGTCGCTGGGCAGCACGAGCTCGCCCCTCGGCGGCGGCGACGAGGGGCTCACCGACAAGGGGCGCGAGTACGTCCGCAGGCTGAACGCCGACCGTGTGTTCGTCGATCTCGCGCACGTGTCTCGCAAGGGGTTCTGGGACGCGGTCGCCGTCCACGACAAGACGCAGCCGCTCCTCGTGACGCACACTGGCGTCTGCGGCGTCCACGATCACTGGCGCAACCTCGACGATGATCAGATCCGCGCCATCGCAGACTCGGGCGGCACCATCGGCGTGATGTACGAGGCGACGTTCCTCGGAGACTCGAAGTGGGGCGGGCGCGCCGAGCGGGTGGTCGATCACATCGACCACATCGTGAGCGTCGCGGGCGAGGACCACGCGTCGCTCGGGAGCGACTGGGATGGCGCCATCGTCACGCCCCGCGACATGCCCACGTGCCTCGAGCTCCCCAAGCTCGTCGACATCATGCTGCGCCGCGGGTACACGCCGGCGCGGGTAGAAAAGATCTTGGGGGCGAATTTCTTGCGTGTGGTCGAGGCGCTGCGCGGATGACCGAACGCCGGTGCGTCTCTTCGGCGTCGACGCGCGCGCGCCTCGACGCGGTGCTCGGCTTCCTCTCGGGGGTGGCGCCAGGTCACGAGGCGCTCGTGATCGGTCCGTCGCGCGCCGCGCTCGATGAGCTCGCGTACGCACACGCGCGAGGGCCCCGCGCGACCTTCGGTATTCACCGCAAGACGCTCGCGGCGTTCGCGTCGGAGCTCGCCGCGCCCGCACTGGCCGCTCGCGGCCGCGCGATCGCTCCGCCGCTGGCGCTCCTCGCGATCGCGCGCGATGTCGTCGCGGGCTCACTCGCCGCCGGCACGGTGCCGCTGCTCGCCCGCAGGCCGCCGGGCTCGCCGCGCAGCGCCGCCGAGAGCCCAGGGTTTGCGTCCGCGTTCGGCCGCACCGCCCACGATCTTCGAAGCGCGCGCGTGCCCGCCGCGCGCCTCACCGCGATGGGCGGTCTGACGGCCGAGGTCGGTGTGCTCCTCGAAGCGTACGAGGCCGAGCTCGCGACGCGCGCGCTCGCCGACCGCGCCGACGTCGCGACCGAGGCCCGGTCCGCCCTCGCCGGGTCGCTGATGGCTGGGCTGCCCGTGGTCCTGTTCGACGTCGCCATTCGCAGTCGAGCCGAGCGCGAGCTCATCGCCGGCATCGTCGGCGCATCGCCGCGCGCGCTCCTCGTCGTCGCCAGCTCCGACCACGTGAGCCTCGGGCACGTCGCGGCGCTGGGGCTCCCGACCGAGGGCGTCGCAAGGGCCGCCCCTGCGCCGCTCGATGCGTTTCGCGATCGGCTCTTCGCCGAAGAGGCGACGCCGACCGCCGACGCGGGCGACGCGGTGTCGATGATCGCCGCGCCCGGCGAGGGCATCGAGACGCTCGAGATCGTGCGCTCCATCCTGGCCGAGGCTCGCCGCGGTGTGCCGTTCGACCAGATGGCGATCGCGATCCCGTCGCGCGAGACGTACGCGGCCCACATCGAGGCCGCGCTGGCTCGCGCCAAGGTCCCCGCGTACTTCGAGGGCGGCTCGCGGCGCCCGCACGCGTCCGGCCGCGCGCTCTCGATCCTGCTCGGATGCAAGATCGAGCGCGGCTCGGGCCGGCGGCTCGCCGAGTACCTCGCGACGGCCGAGCTGCCGCGCGTCGCCAAGCGCGACGTCGCCGCACCGGTCGGGCCTACCTCCGAAGATCTGGGGCGGTTCGGCGACCGCGAGGAGCCGCCCGAAGACGAGCCCGACCGGGTCGAAGCGCGCGCCATCGAGCGGCCGTCGCTCAGGCGGTGGGAGCGCCTGCTCGGCGAGGCTGGGGTCACGCAGGCGGGCCACGGTGTGAAGTTGTCCGCGTACCTGACGCGGCGGCTCCGCAGCGCGAGGGCAGTCCTCGAAGACACGCTGATCGCGTTCCCGGACGAGCACGCGCCCGCGCGCGGCCGCGCCGAGCGCGACCTCGAAGCGCTCGACGACCTCGCGGCCTGCCTCGGCCCCGTGCTGGCGGCGCTCGACGCGGTGCCCGAGAGCGCCACGTGGCGTGAGATGATCGACTCGGTTCGAGAGCTGGCGCTCGTCGCGGTGAAGCGCCCCGAGCTCGTCCTCGCCGTGCTCTCCGAGCTCGAGCCGCTCGCGGCGAGCACCCTGCCCATCGATCTGCCTTCGGTGCGGGCGGTCCTCGATCCACGGCTGGTCGCGGTCGAGCGGCCCAGCGCCAAGACCGCGTTCGGGCGCGTCCTCGTGACGACGCCGGTGGGGCTCCGAGGCCGCGCGCGCCGCGTCGTCTTCGTGCCCGGGCTCGCCGAGCGTCTCTTTCCCGAGCGCATCCACGAGGACCCGCTGCTCGTCGACGACGTACGCCGTGGCCTCGACGACACCCTCGAGACGCAGGCCGATCGCGCCGCCGGTGAGCGCGACCGCCTGCTCACGGCGGCCGGCGCGGCCACCGAGCGCCTGCGGTTCTCGTATCCGCGCGTGGATGTCGACGCGGATCGCGCCCGCGTGCCGTCGCTCTTCGGCCTCGAGGTCGCGCGCGCCGAGCGCGGCGTGCTGCCCGACCTCGACGCGTTCGAGTCGAGCGCGCGCCTCTCCGACGGCGCGCGGATGGCTTGGCCCGCGCCGCGCGACCCCGCCACCGCGATCGACGCGGTCGAAGAAGAGCTCGCGTTCCTGGGCGAGCTCTTGGCCGATCGGGATCGGTCGGCGGGTCGGGCGCGCTTTCTCATCGTCGATCACCCGCACGTCCGGTCGGCGCTCCAGATGCGGTGGCGGCGGCACCACCACCCTCAGCTCGGCTCGGCCGACGGGCTCTTTCCGACGCGGCCGCTCACGCTGCAGATCCTCGCCGGTCACCGGCTGACGGCTCGGCCGACGTCCGCCTCGCTCTTGCAGGCGTTCACTGCGTGCCCATACCGCTACTACCTTCAGGCCATCGCCCAGCTCACGGCGCGGGTCGACGTCGTACCCATCGAGCGCCTCGATCCGGCCACGCTCGGCTCGCTCCACCACCAGTGCCAGGCCGCGACCCTGCGCCGGCTCGCCGACGCCGGGCTCTCACCCTCGGACCCGGCGCGCGCCGACGAGGCGCGCGCGCTCGCCAAGGCAGCCATCCGCGAGGTCGCCGAGCGAGAGCGCGCGCGGCTCGAGCCGCTCCTCGACCGCGTCTTCGACCGCGACGTCGCCGACGTGGAGCGCGACGTCTTGGGCGCGCTCGAGGTCGACCGGGCTGAAAATGACGGTTTCGTACCTCTCTACGCCGAGCTCGGCTTCGGCGCCCCGCGCCCGGGCCTCGACCCGCACAGCGTGCCCGACCCGGTCGCGATCCGGGGCTTCCTCCTCCGCGGCGCGATCGACCGGGTCGACCGCACCGCCGGCGGCGAGGTGCGCGTCACCGACTTCAAGACGGGCCGCCTGCCCGACATCCGAGGCACGCTCATCGTCGGCCAGGGTCGATTGAACCAGGCGCTCCTCTACGCGATGGCGCTCGAGGCCCTCGCCGGGCGCGTGCTCGAGCCCGGTGACCGGGTGACCGGCGCACGGTTCTTCTTCTCCACCGAGCGCGCGGGCTTCGAGTCGAAGCCGATCGCGCTCGAGCCCGACAGCAAAGAGCGCGGCGTCGCGATCCTCAAGATGGTCGACGCCGCCGTCGAGCGGGGGCTCCTGCTCGCCCGTCCCCAGAAAGACGCATGCAGATCGTGTGATTTTCGCGACGTGTGCGGCCCCGACGAGGAGCGCCGCTCGAACGCCAAGCGGGCCCGAACGCTGACCGAGAAGGCGCTCGAGCGCGATCTGACGCATCTCCGGGGCATGCCGTGAGCGACCAGGCCGCTCGCGAGCGCATCAAGACCGACCTCGGCACCACCTTCTTGGTCGAGGCGGCCGCCGGGACGGGCAAGACGACGGTCCTGGTGCAGCGCTTCGTCGCGCTGCTCCGCTCGGGCGCCGACATCGGCGCGCTCGCCGCCGTCACCTTCACCGACAAGGCGGCGGGTGAGCTCAAGGTCCGCATCCGCGGAGAGATCGAGCGGCAGCGCAAGGGCGCCGCCGATGCCGAGCGCGCCGCCTTGAGCCGCGCGCTCGGCCGGCTCGAAGAGGCGCGGGTCTCGACCATCCACACGTTCGCGTCCGATCTCCTGCGCGAGCGCCCGATCGAGGCCGGCATCGATCCGGCGTTCTTGCCGTCGTCCGAGGACGACGCGCAACGAGCGTTCGAGGAGGCGTTCGGGCGCTGGCTCGAGAGCGCGCTCGGCAGCGGCTCGCCCGCGGTGGCCCGCGCCCTGGCGCGCAAAGACGTCTCGGTCGATCGGCTGCGTCGGGCGGCGCGCGACCTCGTCGACAACCGCAACCTCGCCGCGCCCTGGCGGGAGCGTCCGTTCGATCGCGGCGCCGCCATCGCAGGCACGCTCGCCTCGCTCGATGCCTGCGCGGAGCTCGCGTGCCGCTCGCGCTCCAAGAAAGACGTCCTCCGCAAAGACCTCGGGCCCGTCTGCTCGCTCGCCGAGCGCGTCCACCGTATCCACGACGAAGAGGTCGAGGCCGAGCTCGTCGCGCTCGCCAAGAACCGCGACGTGATGAAGCCCCGCTGGGGTCGCGGGCCCTACGCGGCCGGCGTCGAGCGTGAGGCGGTTCGGGCCCGGCACGAAGAGCTCGTGCGCTCTCTCACCGACTTCGCGCGCGACGCCGACGCCGAGCTCGTGATGCTCCTGCGCGACGAGCTTTGGGGCGTGGTCGAGCGCTACGAGGCCATCAAGGCGAGCCGCGGCATGCTCGACTTCGACGACTTGCTGTTGCGCACGCGCGCGCTGCTCGTCGGCGACCCCGACGTGCGCGCCCGGTTCGCCGGTCGGCTCACCCACCTGCTCGTCGACGAGTTCCAGGACACCGACCCGGCCCAGGCCGCGATCATCCTCCTCTTGGCGAGCGACGCGCCGCAGGCGAGCGATCCGCTCGCGTCGCCGCCCGCGCCCGGAAAGCTGTTCGTCGTAGGCGACCCCAAGCAGAGCATCTACCGGTTCCGCCACGCCGACATCGCCACCTACGTCCAGGTCAAGGACCTCGTCCTGGCGTCGGGGGGCGCGGTCCTCGAGCTGAGCACCTCGTACCGCGCCGTCCCCACCATCCAGCGGTTCGTGAACGCCGCGTTCGCGCCGCTCCTCGACGGCGACCCCGTCGCGCTCCAGGCCGCGCACGTCCCGCTCGCGCCGAGCCGCGCCGAGCACGGCTCCGAGCCCGCGGTGGTGGGTATCCCCATCCCCGAGCCGTACGGCAAGAACGACAAGCTCGCCAAGGTCGCGGTTCGCGCCTCGTACCCGGCCGCCCTCGCGGGGTATCTGGCTTGGCTGATCGACGAGAGCGGCTACCAGCTGCCCCGGCCGGACGGTCGCGTCTCGCCGATCGTCCCCGGCGACATCTGCGTGCTCTTCCGCCAGGTGGGTGGATTCGGCGAGGCCGCCGTCCGCGAGCTGACCGCCGCCCTGACGCAGCGAGGCATCGCCTGCACCGTCGTCGGGACCACGAGCAAGCTCGAGTTCGACGAGGTGCGCGGCGTCGTCAACGCCCTGCGCGCCATCGAGCACCCCGGTGATTCGCTCGTGCTCTACGCCGCGCTGAAGGGCTTCCTCTTCGGGATTTCGGACGAGACCCTGCTCGAGCACAAGACGCGCTACGGCTCGCTCGACGCGCTCGTGCGCCCGCGCACCGCCCTCCCCAGAGACCTGGTGCCGCTCGGCCACGCGCTCTCCCTGATCGGCCTCCTCCACCTGCGTCGCAACGTCCGGCCGCCGGCCGAGACGCTGTTCGAGCTCCTCTCCAAGACGCGCGGTCACTTGACGATGGCGCTCTCGGCGAGCGCGGAGCAGGCGATGACGGATCTCACGAACCTGGCCCAGCGCGCGGTGCGCCACGAGCGTCACGGGGGGCTCTCGTTTCGCGCGTTCGTCGACGATCTGGTCGAGAGCTCGGTCTCGGGCGTCGCGAGCGAGTGGGACGACGCGGTCGGCGGCGTCCGCATCATGACGGCGCACCGGGCCAAGGGCCTCGAGTTCCCCGTTGTCGCCATCGGCGATCCGACGTCGCCTGGGTCACGCGCGCCGGACAAGGTCATCTCGGTCCGAGAGGGGCTCGCCGCGGTCGAGCTCGCCGGTCTGCGGCCGTGGGAGCTCATCGAGCGCACGGAGCTCGAAGCCCAGCGCCTCGACGCCGAGGCGGTGCGGCTCGCCTACGTCGCGGCCACACGCGCGCGCGACATGCTGCTCGTACCCTTCGTCGGCGACGACGTCCGCTTTCCGCCCGACGGGTGGTTTGCCCCGCTGGCGGCCGCGCTCGAGCCCACCACCCCTCGAGCGCCGAAGCACGAGCCGGCCTGGGTACAAGGTGACGATACCGTCATTCGTCCTGGCGGCGAGCGCGGCCCACGCACCGTCGCGCCCGGCGTCCACGCCACCGCGTGGGGCGAGGCGACGTTCTTCGATCCGCTCGCGCTCCCGCAAAAGCCGGCATTTCGCGGCGTCGTCGGTGAGACCCTCCTGGCCGAGGGCGCACCGGAGTCGACCGTCCGTGAGGACGCGGCGCGGCTCGCGGCGATCGGCGCCGAGCGCGCGCGCGCGGTCGAGCAGGCGTCCCGCCCGGCGCTCGCCCCTCGCACCGTGACCACCCGCTCGCGCGAGACGGTCGGAGCGCCACCGCCCGAGGTCGCCACCGAGCGGTCGGAGCGCGTCGTGGGTCGCCCTGGCGGCGCGCGCTTCGGCACCCTCGTGCACCAGCTCCTCGCGACCGCTCCTCTAGACGCCGACGGCGCCGCCTTGGCATCGCTGTCGGTTGCGCTCGGCTCGCTCATCGGCGCGACCGCCCCCGAGGTCGACGCGGCCGCGCGGGCGGCGGGCGCAGCGCTCGGCGCGTCCCTCGTCGAGCGGGCTCGCGCCGCCGCTGCCCGCGGCGCGCTGCGCCGAGAGGTCCCGGTCGTGATGTACGTCGATGATCAGACGATCGTGGACGGCGTCGTCGATCTCGCGTTCGAAGAAGACGGCGCGTGGATCGTGGTCGACTACAAGACCGACGACCCCGCCCTCATCTCGACCGAGAACCTGGCCATCTACGAGCGCCAGGTCGATCTGTACCGCCAGGCCATCGTCGCGGCGACAGGGGCACCGGCCCGCGCCGTCCTCTTCTTCGTCTGATCAGGGCGGGGGTTGGGGTAGCCGGGTGGGCGTGAGCGCCGCCATCTCGCCGGGGGCGTCCCCGAGCCCGAAGCCGAGCGCGCCGCCGCCCCAGCACCAGATGGCGCCCTCGCGATCGAGCACGCACGTGGCGAGCTCGTCGCCGCCGCCGTCGACCGCCGCTGCGCCCAAGATGGCGGGCGAGAGAGCCTCTGGCTCGTCGCCCCGGTCATCCGTCGCCTCTACCCCGAGCTGCCCCGCGTCGTTTCGCCCCCAGCACATGACGGAATCGTCATCGAGTACGGCGCAGAAGTGAAAGCCCCCCGGGAAAAGCGAGCGCGCGGGCCGGCCGAGCGGAACGGCCGGTAGCGCGTCGCCCATCTGGCCTGGCTGGGCGCCGAGGTCGTCGCTCCCCGAGCCGAGCCCGTAGGCGCCGTAGCCCCAGCACTTGACGGCGCCGTTCGGGGCGAGCGCGCACGACGACCGGTGCCCGAGGGCGACGCTCGCTATCGTGGCCTGATCCGGGGCGGGGCCGAAGTCGCTCCCGAGGTTGACCCACGGCATGGCGTCGCCGCGCTCGTCGGAGCCGAGCGGCTCGGTGTCGCCCTGCCCC
>ERZ761602.7368-NODE-7368-length-11722-cov-5.964515_pt1 | contig 11722 bp, 7 predicted proteins | sample MGYA00512165_ERZ761602 | MGnify/ENA primary metagenome ERZ761602 (study PRJEB28899, sample SAMN02445085) | bioreactor sludge metagenome | biome: EBPR sludge; isolation source: Thorneside wastewater treatment plant | place: Australia: Brisbane, Thorneside... | reverse complement strand
TGTATAAATACTTCCTGTTCATAGTAAGATGTTTTATCTGTTAATTTTTAATTCCGCAATTATTGGCAGGTGGTCAGATGCATAAAACTCCGGAATTATGGCATGTGAGTTAACTGAAAATGCTGATGACGGCTTATACGCCAGATAATCAATCACCGATTGTGGATTCTGTGCTGAAAACGTTTTTGGGCAATTGCCCCCTACGCAGGTTCTATTAAATGTTCCATCAAATATGTTCATGAACGTAGTGGTCGTTTCAAATTCATTTAAATCTGCGCCGAAAACAGTTTTTAAATTTTGCGGTCCAAGATGATTTATTATATCCTTCACCTGTTGAACCCGGTTTGTTGCACTATTATGTTGTAAATGCGTAACGGCGGCGAGAACTGAATCAACCCCGGGAAGATCAACGATAGCTGTTCCCAAAACCCGCTGCTCAGTTGCTTCAGATTCTTTTGTAAGCAAATACTTACGGATGTTTTTCATGGGGTATTTGCTCAGCATTGCAGGGCCATAATAGCCGCTACCGGTGGCTATTGCAGAAAAGAAAACCGCGTTCATATTCGTCAACCTGCCGAGAGTAAGAGCCATGTCTCCACGATATCCGTTTCTTCCTGTTCCATTGTCCACTTCCTGTAAAAAAACAATATCCGGATTTCCCTGCTTTATGGCGTTTGCCACGGCCATTGTATCAACCTGTCCAGGTTTTGAAGGAGGATTGCAAATATGAATATTGTAGGTCATGATGCGTAATGATGACAGCGTTGGCTTCCCATCGTTATCCCCACCAATATTTGAGGAATTTGGACTAGACAACTCAATATGTGTGGCGGGATTTTTGGGCATATACGGGTCTTTATTACATGATAAAGAAAACACCGAAACAATGCCGATAAAGATTAGTATTTTTTTCATTTTTGTATTATCTACGTTTAAAATGGTCATATTCCTTATTGTTCCAATCAAACAAGGTCATTTACTCTGTCCAACCCGGATTTTGTGTAAGATTTGGATTCAAATTCAAATCTTCTATTGGAAGCGGATAAAGGTAATCCCTGTCTTCGCGCCAAACCTTGTTGACGTTTCTGTTTGTTAGAATATTTCCTCGTGTTCCTAGATCTAACTCGCTGACGGGCATTTGGTAAACGCCTCCAACTGCTGGCGGTTTCTCGCCTGAATAAATTTCAATTTCGTTTGTTCCGTTTCTGTCAACATCGTACCGGCCAACCCCGGGGAAGTAGGTACCCTGGAACTGAGTGGCTAACAGATGTCCTTCTTTCCAGCGCATCAAGTCGTCCCAGCGGTTATTATTCTCCATTACAAGTTCTATCCGGCGCTCGCGCCTGATCTCGAGAATTACGCCCTTATTTGCACCGCTTACGTTTTTATACAGATTCGCCTGATACGGATCGGGGATTGCATTGGCATCTGCCATGGAAAGATTTGGCATTCCAATCCTGTCTCTCAATAGTTTAACAGAACGGTCAATATCAGCCTGAGTTAAGGTTCCTAACTCGGCTTTGGCTTCTGCAAAATTTAACAACACTTCTCCAAATCTGAACAATAACAAATCCTGGTAGGACTGGCTGCTTAAATCCATTGTGGCGGCATTGAGCCATTTGATTGGCTGATAACCTGTCATAGTTGATGCAAAACTCACGGGTGACAATGTGGAGGAACCGACTCTGGTGTATCCCGGCAATTTTATTGTTTGCCCTAATCTTGGATCTCTGTTTTGAACTTCTGCAAAGTACTGTAGTGTGTCATATCCCGGGATATCGGTAAACCTTTTACCATCGGCCATAAGGTAGCTATTAACTAATCTTTTTTCCAAGCCGGGCTTACCTTGCGTACTTGCCGTGAGATAAAACTGAAGGTTATGCCGGAGTCCTAAATCATTCGAAAAACGGCGGCCCAGTATTACTTCGGTAGCAACAGGATCTAAAGTCATTGGAGAAAACAGATCGGTGTAAGGTTTACCGGTAGGGCCATTGGTTGCGGTATAAACTGTATAGCCCGATGAGGTCATAAGCTCGTCAGAAGCGCTAACAGACTCGGCAAGAAAACGGTTCGCATCAGGCAAGTTAAACTCGGTATGATACTTCCGCCAGGTTCCTTCGTAAAGGCATACCCTCGATTTTAACGCCAATGCAGTCCATTTTGTTACCCGTTCCACGCTTTTTGTTGCATCAAGATTTGCAATTGCAAAATTCAGATCCGCAAGAATGGAATCCATTACCAGTGTACGCGAATCTCTTGCTTTCATAAGATTGTCAACATCGTTTGTTTCGATTACCACATTATACCAGGGTACATCACCAAACCACCTTACCTTGTCAAAGTAAAAAGAGGCCCTAAAAAATCTTGCTAATCCAATATATTTATCACGGATTGTAGGATTTGTAAAATTTTTCACATTAGCACTGTTTAAAAAGAAATTGATATTTCTTAAAGCCGCCCAACTCCATCGGGTTCCGTCGGTGGTTGGCACGGTACGAGAACCGCTGATCTCTCCTTTTACTGAAGATTTCACAACGTTATCGTAGTCCTCCGAATAAATATAGTCTGCTGAAGGAAGATTGGTATAAAAAGAATTTGTGTACGAAATGAGATCATTCTCCGTCTTAAAAAATGTTTGTGGTGATACAGAATCGGTTGGGTATTGTTCCAACAGATCTTTGTTGCAGGAAGCAAGCAGTATAAACGGCGCCATCCAAAAATATATTAAAAATTTTTTGCTCATTTTATGGATCATTTAGATTAATTAAAAAGTGATATCTATGCCAAAAGAATAAGTTTTGCTGAAAGGATAAACCCTGCCGTCAATATTTGCCATGGCTTGTTCCGGATCTATATATTTGGATCTCAGTTTTGTCCATGTAAACAAGTTCTCACCACTAACGAATAATCTGAAATTTTGAATTTTAAATCGTTGTGTTATCTTCTCGGGAATTTTATATCCGAGAGTCAGGTTTTTAAGCCTCAGATATGCCAAATCCTGCATGTATTTATTGTTTGTTGCTCTTAATTCATTGTTCGCATTTAACGCCACGTATGCTAACAGATTCGGGAAATACGCATTAGGGTTCTCCGGACTCCAAACATCTTCTTCAAAATCTTTGGGAATAAATGAAAAGTATGGCCTGGAATAAGGTCCCCAAAATCTATCAGCGTTGTTTCCCGGGTACCAATCCATTTTTCCTAACCCCTGAAAGAATACTGAAAGATCAAATCCGGCCCAATTTGCACCTGCATTAAATGCATAAGTATAGCGTGGTGTGCTGTTGCCAAGAACTTTTTGATCGCCCGGATCATCGAGCGTATTGGCTCCAGCATTAATAATTCCATCGCCATTTAAATCTACAAACCTAAGATCGCCGGCTCTCAGCGGAATATTATTATCTATTCTCACCCGGTTAAGAAAAGTCTGGTCAATCGGGTAGGTACGTGCTTCAGCATCAGATTTAAAATAGCCATCGGTTACATAACCCCATATCTCACCTATCTGTTTGCCTTCGTATAGAGTGTTAGTAAGTTTTGTAGGGTTGTTTATTTTCACAATCTCCGAACGGGAGTCAGCTAAAATTCCGCCTAAATTGTATCGCAACGGCCTTCCGGCAAATTCAATATTATCTGTCCAGGCTATTGACAGTTCAAACCCACGGGTTTTTAGGTCTGCCACGTTTACAAGCGGCTGTGTTGCTCCAAAAACATTGGGTATTTTAATATCGCCGCTAAGCATACCACGGGTATATCTAACAAACTGGTCATAATTAATCACGAGTCGGTTGCGGAATAACCCAAGATCAAGGCCGCCATTATAGGTAGTAATTGATTCCCATGTAAGATCGCCGGAAACGGGAGCGGGCGAGCTGTACGCCTGTGGCCTTTCGCCACCCAGTATATAACTAAGGGTTGCGGGGCTCAATGTTGAAATGTACGGGTAGTAACTGGACACAGCCTGATTTCCTAAAGCACCGACGGAAGCCCTGATTTTTAAATCGTTTACAACATCCTTCAAAGGTTCCCAAAAGTTCTCCTCGCTTACACGCCATCCTGCGGAAACTGAAGGGAAAAAGCCCCATCTGTCATCTTTTGGGAAACGTGACGAACCATCGTAACGCCCGCTGGTTTCCAAAAGATACTTGCCTTTGTAATCATAATTCAAACGATAAAAGTATCCCTGCAAAGCATAGGCACTGGAACCACCTCGCACAACAGGCGCTGTGGTGGCAAGATCCAGATCATTTAAATCCTCCGAAGACAGGTTGTCTGCCTGGGCTGTAGTCTTTTTAGATTTGTGATGTTCCTGGTTATACCCGGCCATCAGTTTAAAATTATGCGTCAGACCTACCCTTTTTGTATATTCAGCAAAAGCATTGATGACATAATACTGGTTGAACTGCTGATCTTCAATAAGCCGGTTTGTGGCGTAACGGGTATTCGGTGCAACCACGCCTGGTTCTAACGAAAAATAAGTTGGAACTGTTCTGTAATAACTTGGATCGGTGAAAAGATTGTAACTGTAATTTGCAGTTACCACAAAGTCTTTAAACGGAGTAATAGCAGCCTCCGATATAGAAGTAAACTCGTATTTACGCTCAACTCCTTTGTTTTTTCCGTTTAAAAGCATTGAGAATATACCATCCCCGATGTCGTAACTGTTAAGCCCTGACCTGTAAAAAGCCGTACCATCCGGGTTCCACGGCGCATAGGCAGGAGATGCGTGCACGTTGATTGCGACGAAGTTGGCATTTGCCCCACCCTGACGTCCCCAATAGGAATAATTCATGTTATAGAAATTCAGGTGTTGAGAAACCTTTAACCAGGGATATAATTGGGCGGCCACTTTGGTGCGTAATCCGTAGCTCTTATATTTATCGGTATTTAGCCTCAATATTCCATCCATCATTTTAGTGTTACCATTAATCATGTAAGATACCTTATCAGTACCTCCGCTAATGTTTACGTTATGATTTTGATACGGTTGCCATTTACTAAACGTAAGATCCCACCAGTCATAATTACCGTAGTACACATAAATATCTTTTTCGCTTCCATCAACAAGTCTTCGGCGTTGAATGGTAGCCCAGGGCCTGTCTGGGTGTTCTGTTTTATCGTTTCGGCGGGCGTATAGTTCGGCCATATCCTGTTCGGTGTAGCGGGAATATCCGCCAATATGTGCTAATGCCTGGTCGTTCAGGCGCATCCAGTCATAAGCGGTAGTCATAAAATCTGTGCTAACATTGGGTGTATTAAAACCAAAAGCATTATTATACCTAACTGATACTTTGTCTTTGACCCCGGCTTTTGTTGTAACCAGTACTACGCCAAAACCACCCCTCGCACCATAAACCGCCGCTGATGCAGCATCTTTAAGAACTGTGATTGATTGAACTTCTTCCGGCGAAAGCCTGTCAAGTGTTCCCGGCACGCCATCAATCAGTACCAGTGGCCCACCTGTCAATGCGCTGTTGCCGCTAACGGAGGTAATACCTCTAACGTTTACGCTGCCCATTGTACCCGGTGCCCCTCCTCCAAACCTGACATTCAGGTTGGGGATAGAACCTTGTAACATTTGAGAAATATTGGTAACGGGGCGATCACGAAAATCATCGCCGGTTACTTGAGAAACCGCTCCGGTCAACGTCACTTTTCGTTGCGTACCATAACCCACCACAATAACTTCGTCAAGCGAGGCGCTGCCTGCCGGAAGCATACTCACTACCATCGAGTTATTTTCGCCAGGGCGGATAACAAAGTTGCTGCTTTCATAGGATTTGTAACCAACATACGAAAATCTAAAATTGTAAGTGGTGTTTGCTGCTAATTGCGCAAACCTGAAAATACCTTCGGCGTTGGTAAGGGTTGTGTAGGTGAGTGTTGCGCCAGCCGTATTAACAGCTACAACGGTTACGCCGGTTAATGGATTGGCATTTTCATCTAAAACAGTACCGGTTACAATCGTATTTTGCGCTGTAACCATAGTTGAAAACACCAGCAATACCAGCAATGTTCCCCATTTAAGAAATTGTTTTGCTCCTTTCATCATTTGAAGTTTAATTTTAGTGTCCGTTTTTTGTATTCTACAATTTGATTATAAAATATTTACCATTCGCTTTTGTAACTTTTAGTCCATTCATCCTGCATATAACCGGAAGAATGTTTATCATTGATCTATTCACTTTAATTTGTCCGGTAAAAAATTTAGATGCAACATCTTCTTCATTAAATAATATCTGGTACCTGCCTGCTTCGGTGAGCTTTCTAATCACATTTTTCAAAGTTGAATTTTTGAAATACATGACCCCGTCTTTTTCAGTCACAAATTCCGACTTTGGTACGGCCAGCATTTCGATTGAAGCAAGTTCGTGCTGACGATTCAATTGTAAATCGGGTTTGTTGATTGTGACGGTCGTTACAGAATTGTCTTCCATAGGCTCGTAATCGTGGCCGGAAAATTGCGAATCTGCACTAATTGCATAAACCCTTATTTTGCCGTCTTCTTCTGAGCTGGTTAGCCCATTCATTGCGGTAATCACTTTTAAAATCACAGTCGGGTTTTCATGCCACGCGAACTTGCCTGTAAATAATGTGCCGTTAATTTCCTTTGAATCAAATACAATTGCTTTACCATAAATTTTTTGTATCGTTTCAAACACTTCAGTTAACGGCGTTTGATCAAAATTCAATTCAGTGGGATTAGCTTGTGATGGATCCGTAGATCGTACAATTTGAGTTGTAGTTTTATTCACGATTGGTTGATCTTGAATAGACTGAACTACAAGATTCCTGCTGTAAAGGTCAATAAAACACTGTTGACCCGGAAAAAGATGGGTGCCTTTGATTTCTGATAATGAATCCACCGCCCTTACAACCACTTCTCCCTCGTACAATTGAATATTCAACTTGTTGCCGACGCCGTTACTATTTACTAAAAATCGGGTACCTATGGCCGTGGTTGCAATACCAGACGAATAAACAGTAAATAGATGCTCTTTGTCCTTCGCTACGTCAAAAATAGCTTTGCCGTTCAGGTGAACGGATCGGTCTGTTTTAAATTGCTTAGGAAATTCAATTGATGCACCGGGGTAAAGCGCCACAACCGATTTATCGGCAAGAACTATTTTTTTAGCATGTGGTTCACTATTTACAATTCTTTCAATCAGGGTTGAAGATTTTTGAGCGGTAACTGAAGTAATTTCCGTTAAGGGAAGAGCCGTTTTGTTGAAAAAAATATACCCAAGCATCACTAATGCGGCGATTGAGGCAGCCGCAACAAGCGACCTTGATAAAATAGTTAGCTTTCTTTTGGTGGTTTTGGAAAGAACCTCTTTTCGAATGCTATCTTCAATTTCAGGATGAAGTGGCAGGTTGTCATCAATTAAATCCCACTCCTCTTTTCCGAGGTATTCCCACAATAATTGCGGATTTTCTTTTAGATATTCCAACGCAACTCTTGCCTCCTCGGCGGAGCATTCATTGTTAAAAAATTTTTCTAGTAATTCTGTTTTGGTCATAACAAGCCTGCATGTACTTAGTAGTACGTGGTACACTAACTCGTTCCCCTACCCTATCAAAAAAAGAGTTTACTATGCTACAGTCAACAAAATCCCGATAGTGCTGAAAATATTGAATGTTTTTCGCAACTGAGCTGTTGCCTTTAATAGGTGATTGTCGACAGTTTTTACAGAAATATTTAAATATTCCGCAATTTCTTTATAGCTGTAACCGTGAATGTGCTTCAGTTCAAATACTCTTTTTCTTTTCTCGGGTAAAAAGTTCAGAGCCTGCTTCAGTTCAGAAATCTCCCAGGCATTGACATGCGCAGGTAATCGTTGAATTTCTTCACTTGTAAAATGCTTTCGATAAGTTGCTTCTTTTCTTAGCCAATCAATGTAAATCAACCTGGCTTTTTGAAACAACTGCTGATCAATGCTTAGTTCGGAAGATATTCCGCTGCGGTATCGCCAGATTTTTATGAAAGTCAACTGGGTAAGCTCCTTTGCCACATACTCGTCGTTCTGTTTTTTTAGAAAATAATAGAACACTCGTTTGTGCCACTCCTCGTACACCTGCTCAAAAGCTTTATGGTCTCCACATTTGAGTCTATTGAGGATGTCGAAATTCATATATCAGTTTAGGTTCGATTCGCAAGCAAAAATAATGTACTTGTCAAAATTAGATATTAAATTTGTTTTAACAAATTGTGTATTTTCTCCATAACAATCTCCTGCTATCTTGGCTCAAGATAGTCATTTAACCCAAGCAATCAATTTAAAACCTTTTGGGACGCAACCTTAGATTCACCCCTTATTGTTACGGACAATGTAAAATTCAAAACAGTCTATTTCGGATGTATGGAACTTCTTAAAAAAATCAGGAAGCCTTTCAGGTATCTGTTTATTTTTCTTTTTTCAAAAACAGCCTACTTACGGCCAGGCTGCTGCGTGTTGTCTTATTGATCAGGCCTGGCTACTTCAATTATTTTAGAATATGCGGCGTTACCACTTTTATCTATTTGAGCAATCCTCACAAAAATACGCTGTTTTACATCCACAATATTACCAGCACTCCTACTGCAACTGTACAGCAATACGCCCATCAACCCAACTGCTATCCACAAAGCTAAGCGCTTACGGCTCCTTACCAATACACCACAGCAGAGCAGCAGGAGGGCTACTGACCAAACAACTTTATCCATCTTTCCCGTAAAAATATAATTTATCGGCTCGTTAGCATTACCGTCAGGCGCTTTGGAAAATACTTTATCCAGGGTGGTAAAATGTTGCCCGTCCCGGGAAACCTGTACTTCAAAAAAATGGTTATTTTTTTCCTGCAAAGTTGTCCAGTAAACATTGAGGTTATCCTGTTTCAGGTAAGCAGCAATAGTGCCAAAATTTACCGGCAAAGTATTATCATAGAATTCAAATGCTCCGATATCTATATTTCCCTGGATACTGCGAATACTGCTTTGAAGCGGATGCTGGTACATGGAGACAGGTGTCAATGAAAACCCATCAACACCGGTACCGGCGTTAATGCCCGTATTCAACGCTGGAGATACAGCCGTAATTTGGTAATTATATGTTGCAGCATCTACAAAACCTACTTGGGCGATGTTTGTACTTACCACATTATGTGAAGAATCTAATGTTGCACCAGATCCCCTTATATAAATGGGTGTTCCTGCACCGGCAAAAATATTATTATACACTTTGAATGCGAAAGCCGGGCTTTGCACATCAAGAAAACTTCCATTACCCCTGTTATTGACGATGGTATTATTGATGACGTATAGCGCATGTGGTGCTGTATTGGACAAACCTTCCAAACCGTAACCTATCATATTATTATTGGCACTGGCGGCACTTTGCTCCATTATATTGCCCATCAAAATAGCTACACCGCCATTGGGTAAATCCACATTTCTGCTGGCTGTACCTCCCAGTTCATTAGAAAATCGGTTATATAATAAGTAGTTGACTCTCGCCCTTGATTTAAACTCATGCCCCACTTTGGCACCATGAAAATAATTAAACTGAATTATTGCAGTATCTAACCCTCCTATATAAATATTGTGCGCATACCCTTCGCCATCGCCGTTTGCTGCAAATTCACTATTCAAAACCACTATCTTACCTCCATTATAACCGGTAAGAATGCCATTTTCATTATCGTTGAAATAACAGCTTTCTATATTCAGACCAATTCCTTCTAACCGGATACCAGCACCATTCTTATCATTTACCCTGGCACCTGAAAACGCTACATTTTTTACCGTAATATTATTTCCAGTCAACACCCAAATGCCTTTTCCCATTGCACTGACACCATTTGCTTGCAAATGCGGTTTTCCATTAATACCTATTATCTTCAGGTCGTTTTTATTCCATGCACATACATCGCCCAAGTAGTTACCCCCGTCAATATATATAGTGTCCCCATGATTGACTAATGGAGCTACTTCGCTTGGTTTTTTATAAATCCTTGCCGATCCTACATTCCAGACTACAGCAAACCCATAAAAAGGCAAGAAGAACAGGAGCAACACAATGTACCTTATCATAATGTATCGTTTTTTATTTCCCGCCGACAGCGGGGTCAAACAACTTCTGAAAACCTTATCTGACAGCATAGTCATTTCTTTTGGACAAAATATACCCAACAAAAAAAACCGTCTGCATACTCAATTTGGTGATGCAAGTATTGATAAAGCAAGGGAATCAGATTCTAACCAACTAAATCTGCCACACCACCAATTTTTAGTTATAAAATGATGCGCCAGTTTCGGCCGAAATTACGATTATCTTGTATATTCTTTACAAACTCTCCCCAAAATCTTCTTTGAATTTTGAAACCAGTTTCTGTGGCCAATCATTAACGGGTTCCAAGCCCCCCATAAAGAAGCGCAGCACCGGCGGCTCGTAAACGAATTTCAACCCTCCTATCAACTCTCGGTTTTTATATAACCAGGTTAAACGATCCTCTACATATTTTATTTGTGATAACGTGAACACTCTGCGTGGTACGGCGAGCCGTAACAGTTCCATGTCGGCATAAGTTTCATTTCCGTATTCATCGCGTTGGTTCGAAATAGAACCTCTCTCCATTCCCCGTATGCCGGAAATCAGGAACAATGCTGCCGCAAGCGCTCCCGCAGGGTATTCTTTTTGCGGAATGTGAGAGCAGATTTGCATCGCATCAACATGTACGCCTAAAACGCCAGCAGGCCTAATTACCGGGATTCCGTTTGCATGCAAAGCCTCTACAAGATAATAAATAAACGACGGGCTTTGGCTAATGATTGTTTCATCCAGTGTTTCATAAAGACCCACTGCCATCGCTTCAATTTCGCGAACAGAGATGCCACCGTAGGTAAGAAATCCTTCAAATAAGGGAACCAGTGATTCCAGTTCTTTATAAATTCCAAGGTCGTTAGTGCAGATGCCGCCGCCGCGCGATGAACTCAGTTTCCTGGCCGAGAAATAAACAAGATCCGCCATCTCGGTCATGGTTGTAATCACCTCGCCTATTGACGAAGATTGAAACTCCGGTTCACGCTTTAAAACCAGGTATGCGTTTTCTCCTATGAGGCTTGCGTCCAGCACTAATTTTATATTGTATTTTTTGGCGATGGCTTTTACATCCCGAAGATTTTGAACCGAAAAAGGCTGTCCACCAATAAGGTTTGTGGAGGCCTCCATCCTAATGAAGGGAATATTTTTTGCTCCGTGAATATGAATAACTTCCTCAAGTTTCTCCAGGTTCATGTTCCCTTTAAAAGGATGAGAGGAATTAACAACGTATGCTTCGTCATAAAGCAATTCAGCTATTTTTCCGCCGTACTGAGTGATGTGCGCCATCGCCGTAGTAAAGTGATAGTTCATGGGGACCACATTGCCCTGCTTCACATATTGGTACGAGATGATATTTTCAGCGGCTCTGCCTTGATGCACCGGCAGATAATATTTCTGACCCAAAACATCTTCCACCGCTTTTTGCAGCTTTATAAAACTTTGAGAACCGGCGTAAGCGTCATCGGCCTGCATCATGGCCGCAAGCTGATTATCACTCATAGCATTCGTACCGCTATCCGTAAGCATATCAAGAAATACATCCTTTGTTGTAAGCCTGAAAGTATTGAAACCTCCTTCGTATAGAGCTTCCAGCCGTCGTTCGATAGGCACGAGATTAAGTTTTTGTACGATACGTGTCTTGT
>ERZ761602.7365-NODE-7365-length-11729-cov-5.178859_pt1 | contig 11729 bp, 9 predicted proteins | sample MGYA00512165_ERZ761602 | MGnify/ENA primary metagenome ERZ761602 (study PRJEB28899, sample SAMN02445085) | bioreactor sludge metagenome | biome: EBPR sludge; isolation source: Thorneside wastewater treatment plant | place: Australia: Brisbane, Thorneside... | reverse complement strand
TTCATGTTCACCTATTTCCCCGACCGCGACGGCAAGATGCAGCTGGCCGCGCTGGCCGAATCGGGCTTCGACCCGCTCAGCCGCAGCTGCCGCTTCATGCTGACCGAAGAGGCGCACCACCTGTTCGTCGGTGAAACCGGCGTCGGCCGCACCATCGAAGCCACTTGCAACGCGATGAAGGCCGCCGGCATCAGCGACCCGTACGACAAGGCCGCAATCCGCAAGCTCGGCGTGGTGGACCTGCCCACGCTGCAGAAGAAGGCCAACTTCCACATGTCGGTCACGCGCGACCTGTTTGGCTCGGAAATTTCCTCCAACGGTGCCGAGGCCTTCAGCTCCGGCCTGAAGGGCCGCTTCAACGAAAGCGCGCTGCAGGACGACCACCAGCTGGAAAACGCCACTTACCCGGTGCTGCGTGTGGTGGACGGCAAGCTGGTGACCGAAGAGGTGCCGGCGCTGCGCTCCATCAACAGCCGCCTGCTGGACGACTACATCGCCGACTGCCAGGGGGGCATTGACCGCTGGAACAAGGTGATCGAGAAGGCCGGTATCGACTTCAGGTTCACCCAGCCGCACAAGGCGTTCAACCGCAAGATCGGCGAGTTCTCGCGGGTGCGGGTGAATCCGGCCGGCGAGATCCTGACCGAGGAAGCCTGGCAGGCCGGGCAGGGCGAGTGGCTGTGCAACGACGACGACTACGCGCACATCAACGCGCTGATGAAGCCCTGCTTCGAGCCCGGAAAATACGCCAGCTGGATTGCGCCGCCCCGCGTGGGCATCAACAACCAGCCGCAGGACTTCGAGTACGTGCGCATCGAGCATTCCTGATCGTGGGGAGTCGGCCCGGCATGGCTTGCGGCACAATCGCAGCCCATGCTGAACCACCCGCAAATTGATCCGGTTGCCCTGCAGATCGGGCCCCTGGCCATCCATTGGTACGGCCTGACCTATCTGGCCGCATTCGGCCTGTTCCTGTACCTGGGCTTTCGGCGTTTGCGTCACCCGCCGTTTGCGACGCTGGCAGGTTCCTCCGCCTGGACTCGCCAGGATGTCGAAGACATGTTGTTCCTGGGCGTTCTCGGTGTCGTCGCCGGCGGACGTCTGGGTTATTGCCTGTTCTACAAACCCGGCTACTACGCCAGCCATCCGCTGGAGATCTTTGCCGTCTGGCAGGGCGGCATGAGCTTTCACGGCGGCATGCTGGGCGTGATGGCGGCGATGGCCTGGTTTGCGCGTTCGCGCAGCAAACCGTTCCTGCAGGTCATGGACTTCGTCGCCCCCTGTGTTCCCACCGGCCTGGCGGCGGGGCGGATTGGCAACTTCATCAATGGCGAACTGTGGGGCCGTGTGGCGGATCCGTCGCTGCCCTGGGCCATGGTGTTTCGGGGTGCCGGCAGTTCGGCCCGGCATCCCTCGCAGATCTACCAGTTTCTGCTCGAAGGCCTGTTGTTGTTTGTTCTGCTGTGGCTGTACGCCCGCAAAGAGCGTGCCCCGGGCCAGGTGGCGGCGGCGTTCCTGGGCGGGTACGGCCTGTTCCGCTTCATCGCCGAGTTTTTCCGTGAACCGGACGCCCATCTCGGCCTGCTCTCGCTGGGGATGAGCATGGGCCAGTGGCTGTGTGTGCCGATGATCGCCGGTGGGGCAGCCCTCTGGTGGTGGTTCGGCCAGCGCGCCGCAGCGCCAGGCGGTCGCTGAGCCCTCCCTTGCGCGCCAGCGGGGTCGTCCCGCCCCCCGTCCGACGGTCCGGACAGGCCGTTTCGGGTGTTTTTGCCCGATACCCAGCGTAAAAAGGTATTTTTACGCTATCGTAAATATAGCGATTTTTGCTTCTCAGGGTTTGTCCTGAGCACGAAGCCCTTGCCGCTGCAGGGCAGACTGATCAGAATTACCGGTAATTACAGGAAATTATCACCATCGTTACCCCCCATGTCCGTCCACCCCCTCGGTCTCCGTTCGGTTGCGCAATCCCTGCATGATTCGGTTGCGGACCGTCTGCGCGAGCTGATTTTCGATGGTCATCTGGAGCCCGGCAGTTTTGTTGATGAGCCCGCGCTGTGCGAGCGCCTGGCCATTTCGCGCACCCCGTTGCGCGAGGCGCTCAAGGTGCTGACGGCCGAAGGTCTGGTGCGGCATGAGCCGCGCCGGGGCTGTTTCGTCAGCCAGATCACGGAAAAGGATCTGGACGACATCTTTCCGGTCATTGCGCTGCTGGAGGGGCGCTGTGCCCATGAGGCGGCGCTGAATGCCACGGACGCCGATCTGCGGGCCCTCACCAGTCTCCACGACCGGCTGCAGGCGCATGCCCGCGCGGGAGAAATCTCCGAGTACTACGCCGCCAACCTGGCCATCCATGAAGCGATCATCACGCTGGCGGACAACCGGTGGCTGGCCCTGGTGATTGCCGATCTGCGCAAGCTCCTCAAGCTGGCCCGGCTGCAGCAGTTGCATGCACCCGGCCGCCTGGAGCAGAGCCTGGCCGAGCACCTGGCGGTGTTTGCCGCGCTGCAGGCCCGCGATGCCGAGGGTGCCGAGGTGGCGATGCGCACCCACCTGACCCGCCAACGGGCCGCATTGCGTGAGCTGGCCCGCCTGCGGCGCCTGCAGGCGCTGGGCTGAGCCCGAAACCGATGGCGCCGCAATCATGAACACCCCCGCCTGGATACCCCGCCGCGTCGCCGGTTTGCTGTCGGAGCGGAAAAATCCGCAAAAGCAGGCCAAACCCATCGTAAAACAGTCTCCAGTAGCTACAGAAAAGATAGTAGAGACGGCGGTGCCCGTGCGCACCACGGCAGAGCGCCTTGCCGCGACGCTGCGCCAGACGGGCGAAGCCTTGTCACCGCGCCAGTTGCGGCGCCTGCACGACGATCTGCGCGCCATCATCGACCCCACCGTCAGCGAAGTCGAAGGCGGCCGCCGGGCCCGGATCCTGGTCGACTGGTACACGCAGGCTCCGGCCGAGCAGCGTCTGGACCTGTGGCGGCTGATGAGCGAACAATTCATGGCGGACCCCGAGACGGTGCGTGCCGCCCAGGCCCAGTACACGGCCGCCGTCGGCACACCGGACGAAGCCGCCGCCGAGGTGCTGGTGCGCCGGGCCACCGTCTCGCCGCGGCGGCGTCTGTTGCAGCGTTTCAGTGTCAACCCCGATGGCATCCGGTTTCTGGTCGACCTGCGCGCCGAAATGCAGGCGGCGCTGAAAGGCGAGCGCCGCCTGTACGCCCTCGACGTCGAGATGGAGTACATGTTCTCGACCTGGTTCGACGTCGGCTTTCTGGAACTGCACCGCATCAGCTGGGACTCGCCGGCCTCGCTGGTCGAAAAGCTCATTCGCTATGAGGCGGTGCACGACATTCGCAGCTGGGACGACGTCAAGAACCGGCTGGACTCCGACCGGCGGTGCTACGGCTTTTTCCATCCCCGCCTGCCCGGCGAGCCGCTGATCTTCGTCGAGGTGGCCTTTACCCTTGACATCGCCGACAGCATCACGCCGCTACTGGACGAAAAGGGCGCGCCCGCCGATCTGCAACGCGCCCGCACCGCCATCTTCTATTCGATCAGCAACACCCAGCCGGGGCTCAAGGGTGTGAGCTTCGGTGATTCGCTGATCAAACGGGTCGTCGAGACCTTGCAGGCGGAATTGCCCCGGCTGCGCACCTTTGCCACGCTGTCGCCGATACCGGGGCTGCGCAGCTGGCTTGGCCGGCAAGCGGCCACCTTGCTGGAATGGACCCCACCGCGCGAGCGCGACGAGCTGGCGCGCGCGCTGGGCCCGGAACCGCTCACGCCCGTGTCCTTGCTGGCGGCGCTGGACCGGGCGGCGGCCGGTGACAGCGACGGTGCCGTGGCGCGGTGGCTGCAGCGCTGCGCCGCGCAGTACCTGGCCCAGGCCCGTGTGCAGGGACGCCCGGCCGATGCGGTGGCGCGTTTCCATCTGGGCAACGGCGCCCGCATCGAGCGAATCAACTGGGCGGCGGACCCGTCCCCGAAAGGCATGCGCCAGTCCTGGGGGGTGATGGTCAACTACCTGTATGACCTGCCGCGCCTGGACCGCAACCGGGCCGCGCTGGCCCGCGGCAAAGCGGCCGCGTCCGCTACCATCGCCGGCTTGTGCCTGCGCGAAATTTCCCCTGAAACCACCGGAGACAAACCATGAAAAACTTGCTTGCGCGTCGTGACTTTCTGGCCTGGACCGCTGCCGCAGCGGCGGCGCCGCTGGCCCATGCCCAGGCGGCCTGGCCGACCCGCCCCGTGACCATGGTCGTGCCGTTTCCCGCTGGCGGCGGCACCGACGCCTTTGCCCGCCCGATGTCGGCCCAGTTTTCCCGGCTGACCGGGCAGCAGCTCATCATCGACAACAAAGGCGGCGGCGGGGGCACGGTGGGGGCCGCTGCGGCGGCCAAGCTGGCACCGGACGGCTATGGCCTGTTCATGGGGGCGGTGCACCATGCCATTGCGCCCTCGGTCTACCCCAGACTGTCCTATGACATCGAGGCAGACTTTGTGCCGCTCATCCTGGTCGCACGGGTACCGCAGGTGCTGGTGGTCAACCCGCGCAAGATCACGACGGCGAATTTCAAGGAGTTTCTGGACCTGGTCAAGCGCAGCCCGGGCAAGCTCAACTACGGCTCGGCCGGCAACGGCACCTCGCACCACTTGACGGGGGAATTGTTCAAGCAGCAGACCGGAACCTTCATCACGCACATTCCGTATCGTGGCGCCGGGCCGGCCCTGCAGGACCTGATTGCCGGCAATGTGGACATGATGTTCGACGGGCTGGGCTCGTCGGCGGCCCACATCAAGGGCGGGCGCATCAAGGCACTGATGGTGGCCGGCCGCACGCGCAACCCGGCGTTTCCGGACGTGCCGTCGTCGCGGGAGCTCGGCCTGCCTGACTACGACGTCAGCACCTGGTACGGCATCTGGGCGCCCAAAGGCACGCCCGCCGACACGCAGGCACGCATCATCGAAGCCATTCGCAACGCCTGCCTGACCCCGGAAAACCGCCAGGTCTGGGCCAACCAGGGGGCCGAGTTCGCAGACCTGCAAGGCGGCGCCTTCGGCGGCTTCATCAAGCTGGAGGTGCAGCGCTGGGCCAAGGTCGTGAAGGCGTCCGGTGGTGTCCGGATCGATTGAACTGGCGCGTGACGGTGCGACCGCGACCGTCACGCTGACCCATCCCGGCAAGCTCAATGCCATGTCGCGGGCCATGTGGCGCCAGCTGCGGTCGGTTTTTGTCCAGCTTGCGGACGCGCCCGGCGACCTGCGTTGTGTCATGGTGCGGGGGCAGGGCGGGCAGTTCTGCGCCGGCGGCGATATTGCCGAGTACCCGGCGTTCCGCTTCCGCGAAGACGGTCTGCGTGATTTTCACGAAGGCGATGTCTGGGGCGGGCTTTCTGCCATGCTGGCCTGTGAGCTGCCGCTGATCGCGCAGATCGAGGGCCATTGCATGGGCGCGGGCATGGAAATCGCCAGCTGCTGCGACATCCGCGTGGCCGGTGCATCGGCCCGCTTTGGCGCACCCATAGGACGGCTTGGCTTTCCCATGGCGCCGCGTGAGGCGCAACTGGTGGCATCCGCCGCCGGCGAGCTCACCGCGCGCGAAATGCTGCTTGAAGGCGCGGTGCTGGACGCGCCACTGATGCTGGCGCGCGGATTCCTCAACCGTGTGGTGCCGGATGACGCCGTGCCCGCCGAGGTGCATGCGCGTGCCGTGCGGGTCGCCGCCATGGCGCCGCAGGCGGCGCGGCTGAACAAACGGACACTTTTTGCATTAAAACAGTCAATACCCAGCACAAATGCGTCTTCTGATGCTATGGACAACATAGTTTCCGGGGCCTACGCCTATGCCGACAGCGCCGAGCATCGTGAGGGTGTAGGTGCTTTCCTGGAAAAGCGCCGCCCCGATTTCTGACTCCCTTTGCAGTCCCGGACCATGAAACAAGCCAACCAGAACCTTTTTGCCGCGCTGCGCGCCGGCTTTCCCGCTGACCTGGACGCCATCGCGGTGGAAACCGCCGAGGCCGGCGCGCCCGCCTTGCGCTACACATGGCGCGACCTGGACCGCGCCACCGCCATGATCGCCAACCTGCTGCAATCGCTGGACATCCCCGATGGCAGCCGCATCGCGGTGCAGGTGGAGAAATCGGTCGAGGCCATGATGCTGTACCTGGCCACGCTGCGCGCCGGTTACGTATTCCTGCCGCTGAACACCGCCTACCGGAGCGCCGAGATCGAATATTTCATCGGCAATGCGGAACCCGCCGTCGTGGTGTGCAGCCCGCAGAACTTCGGCTGGGTCAGCAAAATCGCGTTCACTGCGGGCACCCGGCATGTGTTCACGCTGGGCGACGACCGCAGCGGCAGTCTGCTGGAGCGGGCCGCCCACTGCAGCGACCAGCAGGTGCCGGCGTTCCGGCGCGACGACGATCTGGCTGCCATCCTGTACACCAGCGGCACCACGGGCCGCAGCAAGGGCGCGATGCTCTCGCACGGCAACATGCGCTCCAACGCAGTCATGCTCAAGGACTACTGGGGATGGCGAAAAGGCGATGTGCTGATCCACGCACTGCCCATCTTCCATGTGCACGGCCTGTTCGTCGCCATCCACGCGGCGCTGCTCAACGGCAGCAAGATGATCTGGCTGGGCAAGTTCGACCCCCGGATCGTCATCGACAGGATGCCGGAGGCGACGGTCTTCATGGGTGTGCCCACGCTGTACGTGCGTTTGCTGGCCGAGCCCGCGCTGACCCGCGAGGCGGCCCGAAACATGCGCCTTTTCATCGCCGGCTCCGCACCCTTGCTGCTCGAAACCTTCACCGAATGGCAGCAGCGCACCGGTCACACCATTCTGGAGCGCTACGGCATGAGCGAAACCATCATGCTGACCTCCAATCCCTACGCGGCCGACCCGCGCTTCGGCAACCAGAGCGAACGCCGGGGCGGCACCGTGGGCTTTCCGCTGCCGGGGGTGGGCCTGCGGGTGCGGGGCGACGACGGCGCCGACCTGTCGGTCGGCGAGATCGGCGGCATCCAGGTCAAGGGCCCGAATGTGTTCAGCGGTTACTGGCGCATGCCCGAAAAGACCGCCGAGGAGTTCACCGCCGACGGCTGGTTCAAGACCGGCGACGTCGGCAAGGTGGACGAGCGCGGCTACGTCACCATTGTCGGCCGCAGCAAGGACCTGATCATCTCCGGCGGCTACAACGTCTACCCGGCCGAGATCGAGGGCACCATCAACGAGATGCCGGGGGTTGCCGAAAGCGCCCTGGTCGGGGTGCCGCACCCGGATTTCGGCGAAGTCGGTGTGGCGGTGGTGATCGCCAGACCCGGCGCCACGGTGCAACCCGAGGCCGTGATTGCCGACCTCAAGTCCAAACTGGCGAATTTCAAGATTCCCAAACGCTGCTTCGTCGTGGCCGAACTGCCGCGCAACAGCATGGGCAAGGTGCAGAAGAACCTGCTGCGCGACCAGTACAAGACCTTGTTTGTCTGACGCGAGGGGTCTGGAACGGAAAAAGCCCGGCGTCAGCCGGGCTTTTTACTTTTGTTTTGATAGCGAGAAAAGACCTTTTTACGCTGGGTATCAGCCCTTTTCGCCTGAAATCAGCGCAAAACCAGCACGGGGACCGTGGAATGGGTCAGAACCTGCTGGGTCTCGCTGCCGAGCAAGAGCCGCTTGATGCCTTTGCGGCCGTGGGAGGCCATCACGATCAGGTCGGCCTTGTGCTTCTTGGCGGCAGCGATCAACGCATCGGAGACCAGATCGGACTTGACCGTCACCGCCTTGACCGCCACCCCTTTGGCGGTTGCGGCCTTCTTGACGGCATCCACCACGGTCTGCCCTTCGTCAAGCCACTGCTTTTCGACGCGGGCCACGTCTTCGGTCGACAGGGGAATGGAACCCTCGAAATAGCTTTGCGGATAGCGGGGGATGACTTTGACAGCCACCAGCTCGGCGCCACTCAGGGCTGCCAGGCCGATGGCGTGATTCACGGCCTTCTTGGACAGGGGGGAGCCATCGGTGGCAACGAGTATTTTGGTGTACATGCGGTTCTCCTGATGTGGGGGAGTGCCCTCCAGCCGGGCGCACAGGCCAACCCGTGTCGGGCACGGTTGTCAGATTAGCGTCTGGTGCGTTTGCTGTCTTGATCAAGATCAAGTGTTTGCCGGGCGCGGGACGGTACGCTCGCCCTCCATGTCCACACCCGCTGCGGCCGCCATGGCCGACACCGTCTCTGCGCCATCCTCACAGCCTCCGGCCCCAGGCGGCCGGCCGGTGGACGACCGCACGGCCTGGAGCTTGCTGGATGATCCGCAGGAGTGGACGTCTTTCAGCCGTCCGGTACCGGATCAGCCCTCGTGCTGGGAATCCAACGTGGTCTTTGAGGGCATGCATTGCGCCGCCTGCGCGCTGACCATCGAAGACGCCGTGCGCGCCGTGCCCGGGGTGCAGTCGGTCACCGTGGGCGCGGCAAGCCATCGCGGACGCATCGTCTGGTCGGATCAGGCGGCCAGACCGTCGGACTGGATGGCGGCCGCAGAGCGGGTCGGCTACCGGCCGTTGCCCGCCGGGGACGCGTTCGCCAGCGAGCGGCGCCGTGCCGAAACCCGCACCATGATCTGGCGCTGGGGTGTTGCCGGGCTGTGCATGATGCAGGTGATGATGTACGCGTGGCCTGCTTACGTGGCCGAGCCGGGCGACATGTCCCGCGATATGGATTTGCTGTTGCGGTGGGCTTCGTGGGTGCTGTCCATCCCCGTGTTGATGTTCTCCTGCAAACCCTTTTTCGCCAATGCGTTGCGGGATTTGCGCCAGCGCAGCATCAGCATGGACCTGCCGGTGGCGCTGGGCATGATCATCACCTTCATTGTCAGCAGTCTGGGCACCTTCGAGCCGGAGGGGATTTTCGGCAAGGAGGTTTTCTTTGATTCGTTCACGATGTTCGTGTTCTTCCTGCTGACCGGCCGCTGGCTGGAGCTGCGCATGCGTGACCGCACCGCCGGCGCCCTGGAGGCACTGATGAACCGCCTGCCCGACAGCGTTGAACGCCGGCGTCCCGATGGCGGGTTCGAGCGGGTCGCGGCGCGCCGGATTGCGGTGGGCGATGAGGTGCGGGTATTGGCCGGGGAAGCTTTCCCGGGTGACGGTACCGTCACCGAGGGCGCCACCCATGTCGATGAGTCGCTCCTGACGGGCGAATCGCGGCCGCTGGCACGCGGAGAGGGCAGCGCCGTCATTGCGGGCAGTCACAACCTGGGGGCACCGGTTCTGGTGCGCATCGAACGGACCGGTGACCAGACACGGTTCGCCCAGATCGTGTCGCTGATGGAGGGCGCTTCAAGCTCCAAACCCGACATTGCCCAACTGGCCGACCGGATGGCGCGGCCGTTTCTGATCGCGGTGCTGGTCTGTGCGGCGGGTGCCGCGGCTTTCTGGTGGGGGCATGACCCGGGCCATGCGCTGATGGTGGCCGTGGCGGTATTGATCGTTACCTGTCCGTGTGCGCTGTCACTGGCCACCCCGGCGGCCATGCTCGCCGGCGCTGGAACGCTGGCACGGGGCGGTGTGCTGGTGCGACGGCTGCACGCCCTTGAGGTCCTGGCAACCGTCGATACGGTGGTGTTCGACAAGACCGGCACGCTGACCCGCGACGCGTTTGCCCTGGGCACGGTGACGACGCGGGCGGGTTGCTCCCCACAGCAGGCGCTGCAGATGGCGGCCGCGCTGGCCCGCCGTTCGCTGCACCCGGTCTCGCGCGCGCTGGTGCGGGCCGCAGGCGATGACGTGGCCTGGGTGACCGATGCGGTGCAGGAACATGCCGGCGCCGGAGTGCAGGGCCTGGTGCGCCGGGCGGACGGCGCTCAAACGGCGGAACCGGCGTCGATGCGTCTCGGTTCCGCACGGTTCTGTGGCGTCGATGTGTCGCCGACGGATTCCTTGCATGCCTGCCTGGCCGACGAGGACGGCTGGCTGGCCACGTTCGAGCTTCTCGAAGATCTGCGCGATGACGCGGCCGCCAGCGTCAAAGCCTTGGCGGCGCAGGGTATCGAGGTGCAGTTGCTGTCCGGTGACGTGGCGCCGGCGGTGGCCCGGGTGGCGCGCCAGGTGGGTATAGACCAAAACCACGCCCGTGGTGGCTGCACGCCACAGGACAAGCTGGATTTTCTGCGGGCGGCGCAGGCCCGGGGACGCCGGGTGGCGATGGTCGGCGATGGACTCAATGACGGGCCGGTTCTGGCGGGCGCGCATGCGTCGTTCGCATTCGGCCAGTCCGTTCCCCTGACGCAGGCACGGTCCGATTTTGTTGTTCTGGGTGAACGGCTGAAAACGATCGGCGACAGCGTGCACCTGGCGCGCCGCACCATGGGCATCGTGCGCCAGAACCTGATCTGGGCGGCTGCCTACAACGCGGTCTGTGTCCCGCTGGCCGTGGTCGGATGGCTCCCGGCCTGGCTGGCCGGGCTGGGCATGGCCGCCAGTTCCTTGTTTGTGGTGGTCAATGCCTTGCGGCTGTCGGCCCGAACGTCAGACCCTGCGAGGGCATAAGTCATGGACATTCTTTTCCTGCTGGTTCCGTTGTCGGTTGTTCTGGTGCTCCTGATCCTGGGGGGGTTGTGGTGGGCCATTTACCGGGGCCAATTTGAGGATGTCGAGGCCGAAGGCCAGCGCATTCTGAAAGACGATTGATATTCATCAAGTTCACAAAGGGTTTACGCGGGGACACTCCCGAGGCGAACATCAAAAACGAGGTGGAAATGAAATTTGCCAATACACAAGCCACTGTCTACAACGACACCGTTGTCAGACAGTTTGCCATCATGACGGTGGTATGGGGCGTGGTCGGTATGCTGGTCGGCGTGATCATCGCCGCCCAGCTGACCTGGCCAGAGCTCAACCTGGGGATCTCCTTCCTCAGCTACGGGCGCTTGCGTCCGCTGCACACGAACGCGGTGATTTTTGCGTTCGGTGGGTCGGCCTTGTTTGCCACCTCGTACTACGTCGTACAGCGAACCTGCCAGGTGCGCCTGTTCGGTGACAAGCTGGCGGCGTTCACTTTCTGGGGCTGGCAACTGGTCATTCTGCTCGCGGCCATTTCCCTGCCGCTGGGCCTGACCACCGGCAAGGAATACGCCGAACTCGAGTGGCCGATCGACATCCTGATCACCTTGGTCTGGGTTGCGTATGCCGTCGTGTTCTTCGGCACCATCGGTACCCGCAAGGTTCGCCATATTTACGTGGCGAACTGGTTCTTCGGCGCGATGATCCTGACGGTGGCGTTGCTGCACCTGGTCAACAGTGCCGAGGTTCCGGTGAACCTGTTCAAGTCCTACTCGGCCTATGCGGGTGTGCAGGATGCGATGGTTCAGTGGTGGTACGGCCACAACGCCGTGGGCTTCTTCCTGACCGCCGGTTTCCTGGGCATGATGTATTACTTCATCCCCAAGCAGGCCGAGCGTCCGGTCTACTCCTACCGCCTGTCCATCGTCCACTTCTGGGCGCTGATCTTCACGTACATGTGGGCGGGCCCGCACCACCTGCACTACACCGCGCTGCCGGACTGGACCCAGTCGGTCGGCATGTTGTTCTCGCTGATCCTGCTGGCACCGAGCTGGGGCGGCATGATCAACGGCATCATGACCCTGTCGGGCGCCTGGCACAAGCTGCGTGACGACCCCATCCTGCGCTTCCTGATCGTGTCGCTGTCGTTCTACGGCATGTCCACCTTCGA
>ERZ761602.7364-NODE-7364-length-11729-cov-5.526812_pt1 | contig 11729 bp, 11 predicted proteins | sample MGYA00512165_ERZ761602 | MGnify/ENA primary metagenome ERZ761602 (study PRJEB28899, sample SAMN02445085) | bioreactor sludge metagenome | biome: EBPR sludge; isolation source: Thorneside wastewater treatment plant | place: Australia: Brisbane, Thorneside... | reverse complement strand
CCATTGCTTCGTAGAATTAATTTTCACAAGCGGGCTCGTCACAGGCATTACAATTTTGGCGTGAATACCTAAACGTTGAGCATGAAAGGCCACCCCCTGTGCATGGTTTCCAGCAGAAGCGGCAATGACTCCGACTTTTTTTATGTGCGCAGGATTATTTTCTAGGAGCGTTTGAAATTTATTTAGTGCGCCACGAACTTTAAATGATCCTGTGTACTGTAAATTCTCGGCTTTGAAATAAATCGGAAACTTCGAGCCCACTCTTTTTTCAAAAAGTTCGGAGCGAAAAATGGGTGTGCGTCTTGTATGCGGCGCAATTCTTGTCGCGGCTTTTTCAATCGATTCAACGGAAAGGCTCATGAAGCAACTTCTACCGCAGCCTCCCCCTGAAGTCTCTTCAAACAGGGCCAAACATCGCTGGAATGAACTGCAAATCTTTCAAAAATCTCTTCGGATTCCAGCCCTAAAATTTGCCGCTTATGGGCGACATACCAACATACAGCCGCCGCCCAACGGTAGGGCGAGGACACCTCAGTAAGAGGCCGGTCAACCATCTTTAGACAATGCTCCACCCAAAATTCTTCCGCTAACTTAAGATCCAATAAGCTAAAAGGATCCCCATCCGCTTTCATTCCTCGGCGAAGAATCTTCAAAACCATTCCTTCGAAAGTGGTTTCCAGCTGGCTTTCACATTCCTGCAGTAAATTAAAAAGGCGCATGGAATGAGGAGTCGATTTCTGCATTTTTTTCAAAAGCGCCCACGCCTGTACGTATAGATTGCTCTCCATGTATACACGAACCAGCGTCCACTTTCCCTCCCGTGACTTGGGCGCCAATTCCAACGCTCTTTCGGAATATTTTTTTGCTTCCTCTTTGCGACCCATCATCAATAGCACCCAGGCATACTGACGAAGATAGGTCGTATTTTTGGGTTGGAGCTGAATCGCTTTCTCAAACTGGGTTTTTGCGACCCGCCAGTGGCCACTCGTTAAATACGCTCGACCATAAGCCTCATAATAACGAGGCTCCGAGGAGTTCAATCGAATCGAGTATTTCAAGTGATACATCGACTTGGAAGTATCCTTAAGTCCACGATGAGCCATCCCTAAGCGGTAGTGGACATCCGCCAACTGAGCGACGTCCACTTCTTCTGTTCGCGCGGTCTTCGTCAAACGACGAAGAAAGAGGCTCAAATAATGCGCCGCTTCCCGAAACTCCCGCTTCTTCTCAAACTCCATGGCTTTCAGATTCAACCAATGAGTCAACTTAATGGTTTGTGCTGCTTCCATCTTCACGATCGAGATCAAATTGGCTCGCTTGGGCAAACTTGGTCAACAATTTCCTCACGGCTCTGCAGCAACTTCCTTGCAGAATTTTTATCTTAACGTTTACGCACGGCTGTCATGCTGCGACTTTTGGTAGACTAATTGCATGGGGATTGCAGTTGGGATCGATTTGGGGACGTCGAATTCTGCCGTTGCAGCATTCAAAAACGGAAAACATCAAGTATTAGCGGATGATCGGAGCAATCGCCTCACGCCATCTGTCGTTTCATTTGGAAAAGATCAGAAAATTCTTGTAGGGCATGATGCCCGCACGCAAATGTTCACGAACGCAAAGCGGACTATTCACTCCATTAAGCGCTTGATCGGTCGAAAAATTTTCTCCGAAGAAGTTAAAAAGTCAGAAGTTCTGCTACCTTACAAATTAGTAGAGGGTGCAGATCAAAATGTTGCCATCGAAATCGATGGACAAGCCTATTCTCCTCAAGAAGTCTCCGCCTTCATTCTTCGTCACATGAAGGACATCGCAAGCCAACAGTTAGGAGGCGAAGTCACGGAAGCCGTTGTGACGGTTCCCGCACATTTTAATGATAATCAAAGACAAGCGACGAAAGACGCTTGTAGGATCGCCGGCCTCGATGCCATTCGAATTATCAATGAACCCACGGCGGCCGCGCTTGCCTACGGTTTTGGTAAGGGGCTGAAAGAGACCGTCGTCATTTACGACTTAGGAGGCGGAACCTTTGATCTTTCGGTTTTACGATTGAAGGACAAGGTATTTGAAGTGATCGCGACCGCCGGCGATACCTTTTTGGGCGGCGACGACTTCGACGACCGCATAATCGATCTATTAGCAGAGCATTTTCTGAAAGAGCGAAACGTCGATCTTCGAAAGATCCCGCAAGCTCTCCCTATGCTACGAACGCATGCCGAAAAAGCAAAACGCAAACTGAGCTATGCCGAGAAAACCGACATTTTCATTCCGAATATCGTTCAAGTGGACGGCGTGGCAGCGGATTTGCAATTTGCTCTTTCACGTACGCAATTTGAAAGTGCCACTCGCGACTTAATACAACGAACCTTCGGGGTATGCGATGAAGCCCTTCGCATGGCTCAATTGAAAGCTTCCGACCTCGATGCGATCATCTTGGTGGGCGGCCCGACGAAAATGTCAGTGATCTACGATGCCGTGAGTTCCTACTTCGGCAAACTCCCACTTCGAGATTTGAATCCCGATGAAGTTGTCGCCATCGGCGCTTCCATTCAAGCGCAAACGCTTACGAGTTCCAATTCTCAAAAACAAGCACTGCTTTTAGACGTGACTCCGCTCGACTTAGGGATCGCAACCGTTGGTGGATACACCGAAACCCTGATCGAATCTAACACGCCAATTCCCGCACAGGCTTCGAGACTATTTACAACGACGCGAGACGATCAAGAAGCTGTGGATATTCGAATTTTTCAGGGAAAGAATCGTCGAGAAGATTCCTCCGCTCCTCTAGGAGAATTTCACTTTTCTGGCTTCAAAAAGGCTCCCGCCGGTGATGTGAGCATTGAAGTCTTTTTTGCAATCAACACCGATGGCATTGTGGAAGTAAGCGCGAAGGATCGTGAGACAGGTAAAGAACAGAGCGTTCAAGTGAAACTCTCTGCTACGATGGACCAAGAAAAGCTGCGCACGAGCTCCTCTCGTTCCAAAGAACATCAAGAAGTTAAACTGAAGCCCAGCGACACGTTGAAGAATACAACCAAAGTTGTGATGTGCCTTCCGAGCAAAGGGGGCATTGTCTATGAAGAGGGATTGATTCAAGACTTCAATCCTCTTGCCGATGAATTTGTCTTGATCGATGAGCAGGGAAAATCTGAACCCAAGAGAATTCGAAGGTCGCAAGTCGAATGGGTTGCGACGCTTGAAGATTTTGCAAACATTCCGCGTTACATTCAGGCTCTTACGGAAAAGCCAACGCAATTTCAAACGGCCCCCAAGGCGCAGCTTTATCAACTCACCTTTAAGGATGGTAGCAATGTCTTTGGCCAAGCTAACGTTCCGGAAGTTCGAGAAGAAGGATTTTGGATCGAGCCCTATTTTTCCCAAGATCAGCTTCCTGGAAAAGTCTATATCTACTCATCCATGATTAAAGATGCGACGCCGCTGAAACTGGCTTAACGTGAAAGAGGTTTTGTAAGTGAATACGAAGTTACCCTCGAAAGAAGAACTCGAAGCCATGGGAAGAATCATGGAAGGGCTTTCGTATTATCAAATTCTCAAAATATCGACGCTCGCATCGGACAACGACATTCGAGATGCGTTTCATCGAGAAGCGTATCTTTATCATCCAGATCGATTCTTTGGAATGAACGATGCAGAGGTTCTCGCTTCCTCTAAGAAAGTATATGGAAAAATTGTGGAGGCTTATCGGACATTGACGAGCCGGACTAAACGCGAAGACTATGACAAGTCTCTACGAGGGAGCGAACTTCTCAGCTCCGTCGAGAAGAGCATCGAAAATGCACCGATCGCCGAAAGCCGGGACTTAAATGAAATCACGGCCGTAAGAAAAAAAGAGAAGGGCGCTACGGTGAATTCCGCTATGAGATTCTTGAAGATGGCTCAAAGTGCCTTTTCAATGGGTGATCTAAATTCCGCCAAAATGAATATTCAAATTGCATTGAATGCCGATCCTACTGATCCCGATATCAACTACCTGAACCAGAAGATACTGGCCGAAGTGAGCCGAAAGTCGAAGTCCTCGAAATAATAACTCGGATGAGGTCGTAGGAACTTCCCAGTTCCAAATCTTGCACTTCATCCTGGAGATTTGCTCCCCATTCGATAAGAGAAGCAGTTACAGGATGATGAACGGAATCATCCGGAAGAACCTCTTTTAGGTGGGCGAGCATTGAGATTTGAGACAAGGAAATTTTAAGAAACCACTTCTTTCGGGTTTGAAAGTCTTTGATCACTTCTTCGGGCGAGACACCCCGCAAATTGGCCTTAAAAAAATCCCTTTCAAGTTTGAGCAATGAATTCACTCTAAAGTCTTGGAAATATTTCAATGTCTCTGGAATTTTCTGATCAATCTCGTTTCGAATGCTTTGTTGCAGAGAATGATTTTGATCTTGTTCAGCTTGATAATACTCTCTGAGCTGCAAATGGAGCTGATTATAACTGGCCGTCCAAAGTTGAATCGCTTGATCGAGTTGAGGGCCAATCTCCACCTTCATTTGTTGGTAGCGCATGGCCTCGACGCTGGCCGAACAAGGCAAGAGCGGATTCGCCCGAACATCTTTTCCTTCGTGAGAGTTTGAATCCTCTGGCAGAGAATCCAAATAGGGCTCCTCCTTTTGACATCCGGTCAAAAAGGAAAAGGCGATGAACAACAGCGGCGATAGAAATTTAGTCCAACGTTTCACGGTCTCAATCCCGGAGGATTTATAGCACGTTTTCTGCCCTCTGTGGGGCATGCTATAGAAGTGGGAAACTCAAGTGAATTCAATAATTTACAAAGGATTACGACGCAGTATCTTCGGAGAGTTTTTTCACAATCTGAGAGGCGGACTGGCGGAGCAATTGCTTTTGAAGAGTTCCAGCCACATTCACAAGCAGAGAATGGCCAGAGATTTTTACATCCACGAATTTATTTACTCGTGGATGAGAAACGATTCGAATTCCAAGATCCCCGTTTTCTGAGTGATTAAATGTGGCAACCCAATCGCGCCCTTCTTTTTTCCAGTCACTCTTTAACGTCCACTTCGTCGAAGAAAATTTATTTCGAATTCGAGTGACTAGAATATCTTCCAATTTGATCTGCTCCGATTTTGAAAGGGAGTTGAAATCATCCGTTCCCAACGCTTGAAGAGCGAAACCCTGCTTATCGAAATCGTTCAAGAATCGATCAATCGAAGAAGCAGGTACAGCTCCCTCGACGGGAGCTGTACCTGCGATCCAAAGTCCGAAATTCACTGCGAGGAGAATCAAGACCGGAGTAATGTATCTATGGAGCGCAAAATTCATAAGCTTACTCTTTGTTCTTCGTAATGATCTCTTTTTTCGCAAGATCCAGTGGACCATATTGGCGCTGATATCGATCGAAGTCTTTCGCAGTCAGATCTTTCATCCATTTGCCTTCCCACTTGGGCGTGTTCGCATCCGGCGTGAACGTCTCGCCCCACTTTTTAAAGAACTCTGCATTGGCTTTGAAATTCCAAACGATCTCTTCTCGTTGGTTCTGCGTTTTTTCATCCCAAATCCAAACAGGTTCTTGAATTACAACCACGGCCAGAGGAAGCTCTTTGTTTTCCGAATCGAAGGGTTTTTCCAAGCCCTGCTTAAAATTAATGCGAGGTTGATTCTTCAAATTTCGAATGATTGTCTCTCCGGTCTGCAAGCTCTTCATGAAATCCTCGTTGTATTCTCGAAGAATTTTCACAGAGCGATCCACCGCTTCGTGACGAATGTAATTTGACTTCAAATTTAAGTCCTGAGACATCGTTAAGACTTCAGCAGTAAGCGATAAAGTCCTTTCCATTTCGGATTTAGCTCGCTCAAGCCGAGCCATCTGACCGGGCTTCAAATGGAGAAACGCGCGATTGAATTCCTTCGCAAAGACCCGAAATAAACGTTCGTTCTTTCGATTGTCGATATTTTTCTCTTCGGCCGTTTGTCTGAGAAACAAATCTCCCACTGGCCAATTGATCGTGTCGTAAGCCAAAGCATATTCCGACACCGCTTTGGTCGTATGAATCGATGCTAACAGCGCCTTCGCTTCGAGAGAATAGAAAGTATAGGACCGAGTGCCATGGTGAAGGCCTGCTGGTACGTCATATTCAAAATTAGGATCTTTTAGCGCCATTTCGATGTCAGATTGAATAGCGGCGAAATCACGAATCAAAGGCTCCAATCGGCCCTGATAGAGGAAAGAATAGAGAGGAGTTCTCTCGAGAATTTCCATTGCGGTGCGCTCACCTTCATTGCACTCCGAGCCCCCAAACGGGAGGAGATGCTTTCGAGCTTTATCTGTAGGACCATTTTCCTTTTGATCTTCACAGAATCTCTTGGTGTCGACCGAGGAATAAACACTTAAAAATCCGATCGGTCCGAAAAATTTGGTGGATCCGAAGTAAGGATCAAAACCCATTCTTTGCAACAGATCTTGGTATTCCGCACCTTCGGTGAATCGAATCAAGGCAGAGAATGCTCTTCCGAAATAAGCCGAGGATAATCCAGCTACTCCAAGGTCATTCATCTGGCGCTGATCAGCGAGAAGCATGTTGTAAACTTCCCAGGCCAAATGGGGTTTCGACTCTTTCATAAAACGATTGGCCATCTGCAATTTTTCGGCGGCTGGCACAACTTGTACACTCTCCAAGACGACTTCGTCCGCTCGGTCTAATCGGAAAACGACAGCATCACTTCGAACGTCTTGTCGAACTTGATTCGCACGTCCGTAATCGAAGATTTTCCATTCTTCGACAACATCGCCCTGACGATCCATCACTTGCTGAAGAACGATGCCCGTTACGGGCGCATAATCAGCAAAATAGGTTCGAATGATTTCATTCTGTCCCTTTAGATTACGAAGATGGTGATTTGCTCCATTGGATTTGAGCTCTTCCTTGATGACAACTGTCTTTGTGGGCTCTTCGATTATCTTTTTGTCAGCATTGCGAACTCGTACAACCACATTGACGTCAATTTGAATGTCAACTCGCTCATATTTGAAATCTTGAGCCTGCTGAAATCCTGCAGATTTAAGCCAGTCATCCGCACCTCGGCACGCCAAGGTCTTTTGCTCCACTGAACCAGAGGTTTCTACGCGTAAAGTCACTTCGTTTTTGGCGAGGTCGACATCATTCACAATGACGGTAATAAAATCGTTAATGTTCTTCTGAACGAGAGAGCGCTTATATCGAATCCATTCGCCTTTCGCATAGCGAGCGCATTCAGGGTCTGTGTAGTTAATCTGAGCCAGTAAGGCTTTGATAGAATTGAGGAGCGCGCTGTCCGCATAAATCACAACGGCATCGTTGGCCAAAACGACCTTTGCGGGTTGTTCACTCAAGATGAGTCCGTTTAAAGCTCCGAGCGTGATCGGAGTATAAACTTTTTGATCTCGCTTATTCAAATGCCCGAGATAATCTGCGCCGCTCTTTGCAGGATTCTTTTGCATGCGAAGAGTGACGCTTTCACTTGTGGACTTGTTCTTGAAAGTCACACGCACAACTCCAGAACCTTCGTTGGACTGCTCTATCGACCAATCTTGGGAATAGCGAAGACTAATTCCTAGATTGATATTGTTGTACGCTAGCGTCTGGCCGCCAGCCCCATTTCCAATTTCGGTTCCACCGGCAGGACGTTCGATTTTGCCCTTGGCAGAGATGGTGTCTTCAGGTTGTGCACATCCCATGACGATGAGGGCGATGAGTGTGGCGAAGGTTAAGTATAGATTCGTGATGGTTTTCATATTTTTGATTCCTAAGTTAATTTACTATTTGAATTTCCATTGGAGCTGGCTTTGCTAAGGGGAAAGGCCAGCAAACTGATTTGAACGACTCGCGCTCCTAATTTCGGAGTCGCAAAGGCACTATGAATTTCTGTTCGAAAAGCTTTCATACGTCGCTTAAGGTCCGAAAATTCCCTTTCTGTGAGGGACAATGTGAGAGCCCCGAATTCACGCTCTTCGAGCGGCATTTCTCGCACAGCTTGACCGGCGAGATTCAGCACTTGCTGATGAAAAGATCGAACCGATAGAGAATTGATTTCGTCAGTCGAAACCAGATTCATCTTTAAAGTTCGAAATCCTGTGGAAGTTTTTTCAATCAGGTGATTCGCGATCAAAAAATCAATCGCTCGCTCGACTTCGGATGTTTTAATTTGAAATTCCAGTAGTTTTGCAATTCGCTCTGAGGAACTAATATTAGGATTGGCGGCAACGAATTCGCGCACAGCGACATAAGCCCAGGTGGAGAGATACTCATAGTTCAGAATCGGAAGGCGAAAGGAGTGAAGCATTTGCGCGCGATTTCGAATCTTTAAGAGCTTTTCGAAGCGTTGCTTCTTTCCATCGTGTGTCTTAGCGTTGGAAAACTCGACCAACTCTCGAAAATAATCTCTCTCCAAGCCAGTGATTCCCATCAACTTGGTGAGCTTCGTAAAACCTTCAAAACCCAGGTTTCGCTTTCCACTCATGACGAGCTGAAAATAATTAGGCGATGTAAACCCTGCCTGCTTAGAAATTTTTCGGAATGAAAAATGCTTTAGAGACTTTTGAGTCTCGATCCAACATCTGAGGACTTCTCGGAAGTCGGTCGTTTCGTAGAAAGTTTTGGTGGCTATCCAGGTCATCGTGGGGGCCGTTGTAAGCTAGAATGATTCGGTGCACAACACCCCCCAAACGATTTTCTTATACTTAGAATACAGGCTTCGCTAACTCGGCCGCTCTATATAAATCACATAACTAGCTGAAATCCCTAGAATTAATCTGAAAAAATCCTTGCTCCGTCACCCATAGTAGCGACTTATTTAAAGAGTATTTCCGAATTCTTAGAATTCACCACGTGACTTAGATTGAACGCCGACGAACCACCAAAAGACCGTCTCGGATAGGTAGAAGCGTCTTATTCAAAGTGGAGTTTGCCGCGATGGAATCCGCCAACTCTCGAAGGGCTTTCGTATCGGTATCCATGTCCTTTTTATCGCCTAGCACTCTGCCGCTCCAAAGAGTGTTGTCCATGACAATCGTGCCGTTTGGCGAAAGCAACTCCAGGGCCCCTTTGAAGTAGTGGATGTAATTGGATTTGTCGGCATCGATCAAAATGAAATCGAACGGTCCCTTTAACGATTTCATCGTTTCAAGTGCAGGCCCCACTTGAAATTTAATTTTCTTCCCATGGGGCGACTGTGCCCAATATTTCTTCCCCACCGCGACCGTCTCCTCGTTGATGTCGAGGGTTACGACCTCCCCGTCTGAAGGTAACCTCTCGGCCATCGCAAGCGCGGAGTAGCCGGTGTACGTCCCAATTTCTAACACGCGCTTCGCCCTCACCGAATCAATCAGCAACCCGAGCACGCTCCCCGCCATCGGTCCAATCAACATCTGAGAGCGCGGAACATTCTTAGTGGTTTCCTCATACAGCCCCTCACAAAGGGATGAGGGAGCCGTGGAATGACTCACACAATAATCCTCGATCGCTTCTTGATTCGTATTCATAAGATTCCTTTCATTTTAATTCTCGGGCTTCAAATCTACCAAAACTTCGCAAGCTGCGGCCATGAGCTTTGCGCCATGCATTTTTGTCGTTCTGAAATGCACGGACCAACCCTCGTCCTCGGTTGGAACCAGTCGAATCGCTGCAATCGTATCAATCCAGCGACCCGTTTGAGGATCTCGATCGGCTTCCCACACTCCCGCACAAACCAAGGGAATTCTATTCTTCAACCGATGAAGACCCGAAATCGGACATGTCAGTCTCGCGGTTGTGAATTTGTGAGAAATATGTCCTACCACTTCGATCCCTCGCAAAATGCCAACTGTGATGCCGCCCGCTGGAATGGAACAACGCATAGCATCCACATCCGCTGGATCTTCCGCCCTAACTCCCGTACTGATTGCCATCACTGTCATCCCCGTTAAAATTACCTTTCCTAAGTTCCACATAATCATTTTCCTCCTGGAATCAAAACTATCGCCGCAACCTCAAAAACGAAATTGATTCCTTGATATGTCTGTTATCAATGATATTGATGTCATCCTTATGAATCCTCTCGATTTGAAATACTTCTTGGCAGTGTCTGAAACCTTGAACGTCTCTCGTGCGGCCGAAAGACTGGGCGTGGGACAACCCGCGCTCAGCATGGCATTGAAGCGCTTGGAAACTGCAACGAAATCGCAACTCCTCATTCGGCAAAAGACGGGAGTGCAACTCAGCTCGACAGGAAGGTTGTTGGCAGCGCGTGGACGAAAAATCTTAGAAGATCTCGATCAACTCGGAAGAGCCCTCACTTCCTCTCAGCAAAAAATTGAAGGACGATATACGCTAGGATGTCATCCGTCCGTGGCCAGTCATATGACTCCTGCATTTCTTCCAAAGCTTCTTCATTCCCATCCGTCGCTCGAAATTCACTTTGCTCACGGACTTTCTCGAGAAATTTTAGAAGAGGTCATCTCGTTCAAAGTAGATTTTGGAATTGTGGTGAATCCCACGAGACATCCCGATCTCGTCATTCATGAACTGACCAAAGATGAAGTGAGTTTTTGGGCTGCAGATAATGCCTGCGAAGATGTGCTCATTTGCGATGCCGATTTAAATCAAACCCAGGATCTTTTGCGTCGCATCGGAAATCACCGTGCGAAAATATTTAATCGTTTTCTCTATTCCAAAAATCTCGAAGTGATTGCTCATCTTACTTCCAAAGGCTGTGGAATAGGCGTACTCCCTGGTCGGGTCGCGAATCTTCACCATAGTAAAACCCTCAAACGTTATGGGACAAATTGGCCGTCTTATTCAGACAGAATTTGTCTCGTCTATAGAGCCGATCAGCAGCGGACCGCGGCGACGAAAACCGTCATCGAAGCCATTAAGTCGGCCAAATTTTAATTCGTTAAAACTTCCATCAAATGCGATGAACAAGGCACGAGCAACGCCGCAGACGCGCATTTGAAAGACGCCTAGAAGCTTACGCTTCCCAATATCTATGCAAGCCGATCACTTTTCCAAGGATACGAAAGCTCACATCTTCGATTCGACGCGGCTTGTACTTCGGATTTTCAGGATACAACCAAATATTGGCTTTGCTCTTTTGAACAAATCTTTTGATGGTGACTTCGCCAGAGATCATCGCAACCACGATTTCATCTGTCTGCGCGTCTGGAGTCTGCCGCACAATGGCTAGATCTCCATCTTCAATTCCCACATTCACCATCGAATCCCCTTGCACGCGGACCGCAAAGACAGGACCGCGGATAAATGAGGGCACGATCGCATCGCCTTGATGAGATTCTATAGATTCCATCGCCGTTCCAGCAGGTGCGGCTCCGAGAATGGGGACAGAGCGAAAGTCGATCGACTCAGCGAGTTTCAAACCACGGGCTTTGAGTTTGTCTCGCTCTAAAAACCCTTTTTGAAGCAAAGCTTCAATCACGGTCTGAGCTGATCCAACCGCGCTCCATCCCATCACTCGACAAAGTTCCCGGAGGGTTGGCATGGAACCGGAGCCGTAAAATCTCTCCTTCAAGTAGAGGTAAACTTTCCGCTGTTGGTCGGTCAGTCCCACTTCAGAAAGGTTGCCACTATCTTCTTTAGAAGAGGCTTTTACGGGTTTAAATGGCGATTTTCTAGTTACCATACATATGTATGGTATCTAAAGTTCTGGCGGTGGGCAAGTATATTTTTTCGTCCCTGCGAATTTTTTTATTTGGGCCCGAGGTTCCATACGATGGGTAGCAA
>ERZ761602.7362-NODE-7362-length-11732-cov-4.117410_pt1 | contig 11732 bp, 6 predicted proteins | sample MGYA00512165_ERZ761602 | MGnify/ENA primary metagenome ERZ761602 (study PRJEB28899, sample SAMN02445085) | bioreactor sludge metagenome | biome: EBPR sludge; isolation source: Thorneside wastewater treatment plant | place: Australia: Brisbane, Thorneside... | reverse complement strand
TACGAGATTTCTGCCTGTCTCGTGGGCTCGGAGATGTGTATAAGAGACAGAGTGAGAACACTGCGCACTTGATGTAATTGCAAGTCACAAGCTACCGTGCGCAGGTACCCAAACTACATGCCATCTGACATGAAGCACCTTGCCGTCGCCACCCTGGGCCTGCTGAGCGCTGCCGCGCTGGCGCAGCCCCGCATCGAGCCGCCGCACTGGTGGGTGGGCATGGCGCAGCCGCAGCTGCAGCTGCTGGTGGAAGCGCCCGGCATTGGCGCGCGCCAGGCGCGCCTGCAGGCGCCCGGAGCGTCCGGGGTGAGGCTCAAGGCCGTGCACCGCCTGCCCAGCCCGAACCATCTGGTGCTGGACCTGGAACTGGGCACCCAGGCCCGCCCCGGCTGGCTGGAGCTGCACTTCGAAGGCGGCGCCAGCGCCCCGCTGGTGCAGCGCTACGAACTGCGCGCGCGTGCGCCCGGCTCGGCGCAGCGCCAGGGCTTTGGCCCCAAGGACGCCATCTACCTGCTGGTGCCCGACCGCTTTGCCCAGGGCCAGCCGGACAAGACCCTGCCCGCGCACATTGCGGAGCCAACTGGCCAGCGCAGCCAGCCGGGCGAGCGCCATGGCGGCGACCTGGCCGGCATGCGCCAGGCCCTGCCCTACGTCGCCGGCCTGGGCTTCACGCAGATCTGGCCCACGCCCCTGGTGGAGAACAACGGCGCCGCCTACAGCTACCACGGCTATGCGGCCAGTGACTTCTACGCCATCGACCCGCGCTTCGGCAGCAACGCCGAGTACCGGGATTTCGTGGTCGAGGCGCGCCGCCAGGGCCTGGGCGTGATCCAGGACATCGTGCTGAACCACATCGGCGCCAGCCACCGCTGGATGCAGCAACTGCCCAGCCCGGATTGGGTCAACCAGTGGCCGCAGTACACCGAGACGCACCACGCCCGCATGAGCTTGCAGGACCCCTACGCGGCCCCTTCGGATCAGGCGCGCTTTGCCAGCGGCTGGTTCACGCAGAACATGCCGGACCTGAACCAGCGCAACCCCTTCGTCGCCACCTATCTGGAGCAGATGTCGATCTGGTGGGTGGAGGAAATGGGGCTCTCGGGCATCCGCACCGACACCTATTCCTACTCGGACCGCGACTTCCTGGCACGCTGGTCGGCCCGCCTGATGGCCGAGTACCCGAAGCTCAACATCGTGGGCGAGGAATGGAGCCCGCACCCGGCCGTGGTGGCTTACTGGCAGCGCGGCAAGCTCAACCACGACGGCTACCGATCCAGCACGCCCAGCATGATGGACTTCCCGCTGCACGGCGCGTTGCTGGCAAGCCTGACCGAGGCCGACAGCAATGACAGCGGCTTCACCAAGCTCTACGAAGCGCTGGCACACGACTTCGTCTACCCGGCGCCCGAACAGCTGGTGCTGTTCGAGGGCAACCACGACACCCCGCGCCTGTTCTCGCTGCTGAAGGAGGACGCCGCCGCCATGCGCATGGCGCTGGCCTTCATGGCCGCCACGCGCCGCATCCCGCAGTTCTTCTACGGCGACGAAATCCTCTTCACCAGCCCCACGCAGCGCGATGACGGCCGCGTGCGCGCGCCCATGCCCGGCGGCTGGGCGGGTGACACCGTCAACGCCTTCAGCGGCCAGGGCCTCAGCCCGGCCCAGCGCGCGATGCAGGACTTCGTGCGCCAGCTCTTCAACTGGCGCAAGGGCGAGCCCCTGGTGCACACCGGCAAGCTGATGCAGTACGCGCCCGAGCAGGGCCATTACGTGCTGTTCCGCTACCAGCCGGGTGAGCCGCGCCGCCTGATGCTGGTACTGAACAAGAACCCCGAACCCAGCCGCCTGGAACTGCGCCGTTTCCCCGAGATGGCGGCCGGCGTGAAGCGCGTGCGCGATGTGCTGGGCGGCGCCACCCCCCTGCTGCGCGAGGGCGCGCTGGAACTGCCGGCGCGCGGCGCCTATCTGCTGGAGCTGGCCCTCAACGACTGACCAGCACCGGCACCGCCACGCTGCGCAGCAGGCTGGCCGTGGTGCTGCCCAGCACCAGCTGGCGCAGGCGCGAGTGGCCGTGCGCGCCCATCAGCAGCAGGGTGTCGGGCTCGTCGGCCAGGCGGGCGGGCAGCACGGCCTCGGGGGCGCCGTCCAGCCACTGCGCGGCGGCCATGCGGCCGGCGGCCTGCAGGGTTTGCTGGGCCTCGGCCAGGGCGGCGCGGGCACTGGCTTCATCGCCCCCCACCCACAGCAACTCCAGCTCCAAGCCCTGCAGCAAGGGGCTGGCCGCCGCCAGTTGCAGGCTGCGGCGCGCACCCACGCTGCCATCGAAGGCCAGCAGCACGCGGGCCGGCGGCACGAAGGGCGCGGCCGTGAGCACCAGCACCGGCCGTTCCAGCTGGCGCAGCACGCGCTCGATGCGGTGGTCCAGATGCAGGCGCTGCCCCGGGGCACGAAAGTGCTCGCCCATCAGCACCAGTTGGGTGTGCTCCTGCAGCTGCACCAGGGTTTCGGCCAGTTCGCCCTGGCGCAGGCTGCTGTGGCAAGCGGCCAGGCCGGCGGCCAGCACCTGGGCCTGCGCCGCAGCCAGCAACTGCTCGGCCAACTGCTCTTCCAGCCGCGCGCGGCGCTCGTCCAGCTCACCCAGCTCGTGGCGCAGAGCGTCGAAGGGCGCCAGGCCCAGCGCACCGCCGTGGTCGGAAATCGAAGGGCGCGGCAGCACCGTGCGCTCCAGCACATGCAGCAGGTGCAACGGCGCCTGCAAGCGCCGCGCGGCCCAGACGGCCAGATCCAGCAGGGCCGGGCTGGGCGCACGGCCGTCAAGGCAGGCAAGGATGTGTTCCATGGCGCAACTCCTGGCCGCCAAAGGCAGCGGCGGCGCCCCGAGTTCAACGCCTTTGGCGCGCCGGATCAAGACCTTTCAGCGCAGCACCAGCACCGGAACCGTGCTGAGCCGCAGCAGGGTGCTGGTGGCGCTGCCCAGCACCAGCTGGCGGATGCGCGAGTGTCCATAGGCCCCCATCACCAGCCAGGCCTGCGGCGCTTCGGCCGCCAAGCGCGGCAGCACCTGCTCGGGCTCGCCCGTGTGCTGCTCGGCCTGGACCGCGAAGCCGGCGGCTTCCAGTTGCTGCTGCGCCTGCCCCAAGTCCGCCGGGGCGCTGCCCCCGACGCTGACCAGACGCAAGGGCAGACCCTGCAACAGCGGGCTGGCGGCCAGGCGCTGCACCGCGCGCAGGGCGGTGGGGCTGCCATCAAAAGCCACCAGCGCCTGGAAGCGTTCGCCCGGCAGCACCAGCACCGGGCGCTCAACGGCTCGCACCAGACGCTCCAGGTGCTGATCCAGGTGCAGCCGGTGCGTGGGGCGCGGGCGGGCATGCTCACCCAGCACGAACAAGCGCGTGTCGCTCTGCAGCTCCAGCGCCACCTCGGCCAGTTCGCCATGGCGCAGCAGCAGCTCGGGGGCGGGCTGGCCGGCGGCCGCCACGCGGGCGGCGGCGGCTTGCAGCATCTGCCGGCCGGCCTCCTGCGCCAGCGTGGCGCGGCGGCGGTCCAGTTCGCTCAACTCGCCCAGCAGCGCTTCCTGCGCGCCCAGGCCGATGGCTCCGCTGTAGTCGGCCAGCGGGGCGCGTTCGGGGTGCGGTTCCAGCACATGCAGCAGGCTCAAGGGGGCCTGCAGGCGCTGGGCGGCCCATTGGGCAGCCTCCAGCAGTGCGGTGCTGTGGCTCTTGGCGTCAAGGCAGGCGCGAACAAAGCTCATGGCGGGCTCCTCAGTGCATCAGGTTTTCGACGGCGCCGGGCTTGTCGTGCACGGCAAAGCGGTCGACCAAGGTGGCGCTGGCCTCGTTCAGGCCGCTCACTGTCACCTCGGCGCCCTCGCGGCGGAACTTCAGCACCACCTTGTCGAGCGCACTGATGGCGGTGATGTCCCAGAAGTGCGCCCGGCCCACATCGATGTGCACGCGCTCGACGGCCTCCTTGAAGTCGAAGGCGGCAACGAAACGCTCGGCCGAGGCAAAGAACACCTGCCCGACGACCCGGTAGTGGCGCTCGCGTGCGTCGGCACTGAGGCTGCGGTCGATGCGCAGCACCTGGCCCACCTTGTGCGCAAAGAACAGGCCCGAGAGCAGCACGCCCACGAACACGCCCTTGGCCAGGTCATGCGTGCCGACGGTGACGGCCACGGTGGCGAACATCACCACCGAGCTGCTGGGCGGGTGCTCGCGCAGCTTGCGGATCGAATCCCAGCTGAAGGTGCCGATCGACACCATGATCATCACGGCCACCAGCGCCGCCATGGGGATCTGGCTGACCCAGGGCCCCAGGAACACCACCAGGATCAGCAGGAACAGCCCGGCCACGAAGGTGGACAGACGCCCGCGCCCGCCCGACTTCACGTTGATGACCGACTGGCCGATCATCGCGCAACCGGCCATGCCGCCGATGAAGCCGGTGGCGGTGTTGGCGATCCCCTGGCCCACGCATTCCTGGTCACGGTCGCTACCGGTGTCGGTCAGGTCATCCACGATCTGCGCCGTCATCATCGATTCGAGCAGGCCCACGACGGCCAAGGTCAGCGCGTAGGGAAAGATGATCTGCACGGTCCGCCAGTTCAGCGGGATGTCGGGCAGCAGAAAGGCCGGCAAGCTGTCAGGCAGCTGGCCCATGTCGCCCACGGTGCGGATGTCCAGCTCCAGCACCAGGCTCAGCCCCGTGAGCACCACGATGGTGACCAGCGGCGAGGGCACGGCCTTGGTGAGGTAGGGAAAGAGGTAAATGATGGCCAGGCCCAGCGCGGTCATGGCGTACACCTGCCAGCCCACGTTCGTCAGCTCGGGAAGTTGGGCCATGAAGATCAGGATGGCCAGCGCGTTGACGAACCCGGTGACGACCGAGCGCGAGACAAAGCGCATCAGCGAACCCAGCTTCAGCAGCCCGAACACGATCTGCAGCAGACCCGTGAGCAGGGTGGCGGCCAGCAGGTACTGCAGGCCATGCTCCTTGACCAGCGTGACCATCACCAGCGCCATGGCGCCGGTGGCGGCCGAGATCATGCCGGGGCGCCCGCCGGCGATGGCGATCACCACCGCCATGCTGAAGGAGGCATACAGGCCCACCTTGGGGTCGACCCCGGCAATGATGGAAAAAGCAATGGCTTCGGGAATCAGGGCCAGGGCAACGACCAGGCCGGCGAGCAGGTCGCCGCGGACATTGCCCAGCCACTGCAAGCGCAGGGCGTGGAGGTTCATGGACTCAGGGAGCGCGGGTGCGCTCGCGGGCAATTCAGGGACGTGCCGGGCGGCACCGGGAGGAACCGGGGGGGGAACCAGACAGGGCGTCAGGGCGACGGCCCAGGCGCCGCTTCAGGGCGGCGTGACGGCGCGAAAGCAGCCCAGCGCCAACGCACGCACCCAGCAGGGGCGGCGGGTGGCAGGGCAGGGCGTGTGCATGGCCTGCACTGTAGCGCCCTGGCTCCCGAGCCCCCTCATCCCTCATGGGGGAGGGGCAGGACGCGCCGACAGTTGGGCCTGCACAGGTCCACGCGCGGTGTGACGGCCCCGCAACGGCTGTGCGGCCATTGCGGGGCCTGCCCGCGCCATGGCGCCGCCCCTGTGTGACAGTGACGGCCCTGCCCTCGACGCCGCACCGGCCCCTGCACCCGGCATGCCCACTTCCAACCAGCGTTCCGCCCTGGCCCTGCGCATCGGTCTGCCGGGCCTGGCCATGATCCTTCTGGTCGCTCTGTGGGGGGCCCTGGCGGCCTTCATGTGGTTCGACGCGCGGCGCAGCGCCGAGGGCGCCCAGCTGCGGGTGCAAGGGGCGGCCAGCACCTATCACGCCTTTGTGGACCGCAATCTGGGCCAACTGGACCTGCTGCTGCGCGCCCTGGCCCAGCAGGTGCAGCAGCAGGGCCGCCCCGAGCTGAACTGGTTTGGCGAGCCCGGCGCACGCCCGGCAGGGCTGCAGCATGTGTTCGTCACCGACGCCCAGGGCCAGGTGATCGCCTCCGACATCGCCAGTCTGACCGAGGCCGCGCGCACGACGGTGGATCGGCCCTACTTTCAGCAGCACCGCCTGGGCCAGGCGCGCGGCCTGTTCGTGGGCCCCCCCACGCAAAGCCGCGTGAGCGGCGAGTGGCGGGTGCACCTGAGCCGCGCCTGGCGCGGGCCGGACGGGCGGTTTGGCGGCGTGGTGGTGGCCTCGATGGACCCGGCCTACCTCACCAGCGCCTATTCGGCGGCCCAACTGGGCCAGCACGGCGTGCTGGGCGTGGTGGGCCTGGATTGGGTGGTGCGGGCGCGCCGCTCGGGCACGCAGCTGAGCTTTGGTGAGTCGCTGCGCCATGGCCAGCTCTATGAGGAAGTGCAGCGCGCGCCTGACGGCCTGTTCGAGGCGCGCAGCCCGATTGACCGGCTGGAGCGCCAGGTGGCTTACCGGCTGATGCCGGAGTTCGATCTGATCAGCTACGCCGCCCTGGCCAAGAGCGAAGTGCTGGCCCCCTTGCAGGCCCGCCGGCGTCTGTTGCTGGGCATTGGGGCGGCCGCCAGCCTGGCGCTGCTGGGGGCGTTCTGGGGCCTGATGCGCATGAGCCGTCGCCTGGAGCGCGCCCGCCTGGAGGCGGCGCGGGCGCGGGCCTTGTTCCAGACCAGTGCCGACGCCCAACTTGACGCCCTGCTCATCTTCGAGCCGCAACGCGACGCCCAAGGCCACCTCAACAACCTGCGCTGCGTGCACGCCAACCCGGCCGCCTGTGCCTGGTTGACGCCGGGCCAACCCAGCCCGGAAGGGCGCAGCCTGCTGGAGGCGCTGCCCCGCGAACTGGCCGCCACGCTGTTCACGCAGTGCTGCACGGTGATCGAGAGCGGCACGCCGCTGGTGGCGGATCTGGATCTGTCGGCCCCCAGCGGCCGCCGCCTGATTGCCAACCAGCACATCGTGGCCGTGGGCGACGGCGTGGCGCTGAGCCTGCGCGACATCACCAAGCTGCGCGACAAGGAATCCGAGGCGCTTTACAACGCCCGTGTGGCGCAGCGCAGCGAGCGTCTGCTGCAGGCACTGACCGACGCCGTGCCGGTGATGCTGGTGCACCTGAACCGCGAGCTGCGGGTCACCTTTGCCAACAGCGCCTGCGCCCAGTGGCTGGGCCCGGCCTGGGCCACGGCCGAAGGCCGCACCTTGCACGAGCTGATGCCGCCCGAGGTGCTGGCGGCGCGCCTGCCCCATCTGCAGCGCGCGCTGCGCGGCGAGGTGGTCGAGTTCGTGTCCCAGCGCCAGACGCCGGATGGTGAGCGCGTGTTCAAGAACAGCTATGTGCCGGATTTCGACGCCAGCGGGCGCTGCGAGGGCCTGTACTCCGTGGCCGCCGACGTCACCGAGCTCAAGCGCGCCGAAGAGCGCCTGGAGGCCCTGGTGTTCACCGACACCCTGACCGGCCTGCACAACCGCCGCTTCGTGATGGAGCGGCTGCCGCAGATGCTCTCGCGCGCGCGCCGCACCGGCCTGGGGCTGGGCCTGATCTACCTGGACTTGGACCGCTTCAAGGCCGTGAACGACCAGCACGGCCATGGCGTGGGCGACGCCGTGCTGCGGGAATTCGCCCAGCGCCTGCGCGTCGCCACCCGCCTGCACGATGTGGCCGCGCGCTTTGGCGGCGACGAGTTCATCGTGCTGCTGGAAGACCTGCGCCAGGCCGAAGAACTGGTGACCGTGGCCGAAAAATTCCTGGCCGCGCTGCGACCGCCCTTTGAACTGCCCGAAGGTCTGCAACTGCAGGTCTCGGCCAGCCTGGGCCTGGCCTTCAGCGGCCGCGCCGAGATCAGCCCTGAGGCCCTGCTGCGCGAAGCCGACACGGCCCTGTTCGAGGCCAAGGCCCGGGGCCGCAACACCTTTGTCCTGAGCAGCGCGGCGGCGCAGGTGATCGCCTTGCCGCGGCGCTAGCTGGCGGCCAGGCTCTGGGCTTGACCTCCCGCAAGCCGGCGCCAGCCGCCGGCGGTTAGGCTGAATTTCCTTCTCTGCCCGCACGCGCCATGCCGCCCATCTGGCACGCCCTGACCGAGACCGACGCCGCCCAGGCCCTGGGCGTGGACCCACAGCAAGGCCTGAGCGCCGTGCAAGTGGGCGAGCGCCGCGCCCGCCACGGCCTCAACACCCTGCCCGAGCCGCCGCCCCGGCCGCTCTGGCATCTGCTGCTGCACCAGTTCCGCAGCCCGCTCATCTACCTGCTGATGGCCGCCGCCCTGCTGGCCTTGGCGCTGGGGCACCGGGGCGATGCCGGCGTGATCCTGCTGGTGGTGCTGATCAATGCCGTCATTGGCGCCTTGCAGGAAGGCCGCGCCGAACGTTCGATGGCCGCGCTGCGCCGCCTGGCCGGCCTGCAGGTGCGGGTGCTGCGCGAAGGCCAGGAACAGGCCCTGCCCGCCGCCGAACTGGTGCCTGGCGACGTGCTGCTGCTGGCGGCCGGCGACGCCGTAGGCGCCGACGCACGCCTGATCGACTGTGCCCAGCTGCAGCTGGCCGAAGCCGCGCTCACCGGGGAATCGGTGCCGGTGGCCAAGGCCCTGGGCCCGCTGCCCGAGGCGCATGGCCTGGCCGACCGGCACAACATGGTCTACGCCGGCACCCAGGTCAGCGCCGGGCGCGCGCGTGCCCTGGTGGTGGCCACCGGCGTGCACACCGAGGTGGGCGGCATCGCCGGCCTGACGGCCGCAGCCGCCGAGCCCCCCACGCCGCTGGAACAGCGCCTGACCCGCTTTGGCCGCGCGCTGGTGGTGGCGGCACTGGGCCTGTTCGTGCTGGTGCTGCTGCTGGGCCTGTGGCGTGCGCTGCCGCTCAGCCAGGTGCTGATGGTGGCCATCAGCCAGATGGTGTCGATGGTGCCCGAGGGCCTGCCGGTGGCGATGACGATTGCGCTGGCCGTGGGCATGCAGCGCATGGCCGCACGCGGCGCGCTGATCCGGCGCCTCTCGGCCGTGGAGACCCTGGGCTCCACCACCACCATCTGCAGCGACAAGACCGGCACCCTGACCCGCAACGAGATGACCGCCGTGGCGCTGTGGCTGCCCGACGGCCAGCAGCGCCAGGTGCAGGGCGTGGGCTACGCCCCCGTGGGCGCGGTACCCGGCGCCGAGCAGCCCGCGCTGCAAACCCTGCTGCGCGCCGCCCTGCTGTGCAACGACGCCGAGCTGCTGCCCCCCGAAGACGAGCGCGCCAGCTGGCAGGTGCTGGGCGACCCCACCGAAGGCGCGCTGCTGGTGCTGGCCGCCAAGGCCGGCCTGGATCTGGTGGCCGAACGCGCCGCCGCCCCGCGCCTGGCCGAGCTGCCCTTCGACAGCGAGGTGCAGATGATGGCCACCGCCCACGGCGGCGCGGCCGGCGGGGTGTGGATCAAGGGCGCCCCCGAGGCCGTGCTGGCACTGTGCGCGCCGGCCCAGCAGGCCGCCGCCCTGGCGGCCGCCGCCGCCATGGCCGGCCAGGCCCTGCGCGTGCTGGCCTTTGCCCGGGCCGCAGGGCCGGCCCTGCCCGATTGGGACAGCCTGCGCGGCCGCGCCGAGCTGCTCGGCCTGGTGGGCCAGATCGACCCGCCGCGCGACGAAGCCCGCACTGCGGTGGCCGAGTGCCAGCGCGCCGGCATCCGCGTCATCATGGTCACCGGCGACCACAAGCTCACCGGTCTGGCCATCGCGCGCCAGCTCGGCATCGCCGGGCCGGACAGCCGCGCCCTCGATGGCCAGGAGCTGGCGCGCCTGAACGAGCTGGAGCTGCGCGAGCTGCTGCCCGAGGTGGCCGTGTTTGCGCGCGTGCAACCGGCCCAGAAGCTGCGCATCGTCGAGGCCCTGCAAGCGCGCGGCGAGGTGGTGGCCATGACGGGCGACGGCGTCAACGACGCGCCGGCGCTGGCGCGCGCCGACGTCGGCGTGGCCATGGGGCTGAGCGGCACCGAGGTGGCCAAGAGCGCGGCCAAGATCGTCGTCACCGACGACAACTTCGCCACCATCGTGGCGGCGGTCGAACAGGGCCGGGTGGTCTACGGCAACCTGAAGAAGCTGATCCTCTACTTGTTCGCCACCTCGCTGGCCGAGGTGCTGGTGCTGCTGCTGGCCTTGTTCAGCGGCCTGCCGCTGCCGCTGGCGGCGGTGCAGATCCTCTGGATCAATCTGGTGACCGAGGGCACGGTCACCGTCAACCTGGTGATGGACCCGCCTGATGGCGACGAGATGCGGCGCCGCCCGGTGCCGCGCGAGGACCGCCTGCTCAGCGCCGAGCTGCTGCGCCGCGTGGCCCTGATGACGCCGCTGATTGCCGGCCTGAGCTTTGCGTGGTTTGCCTGGCGCCTGAGCCAGGGCGCCGACGAAGCCCTGGTGCGCACCGAAACCTTCACCCTGCTGGCGATGTGCCAGTGGTTCAACGTGCTGAACTGCCAGTCCGCCACCCGCTCGGCCCTGCGCCTGGGCCTGCTGCGCAACCCCTGGCTGCTGGGCGGCCTGCTGCTGTCCATCGGCCTGCAGGTGCTGGTGCTGTACTGGGCTCCGCTGGCCGCGCTGTTCCACACCCAGCCCCTGCCCGCCCACACCTTGCTGCAGCTGCTGGCGCTGGCCAGCACGGTGCTGTGGGCCGAGGAATTGCGCAAGCGCTGCATCCGATGACGGCGCTGCTGCTGCAACTGGGCCTGTGCGCGGCGCTGATCGCACTGGCCGGCTACCAGCTCTGCCTGAACGCCGAGCGCCTGGCGGCACGGCATGGCTGGGGGCGCGGCTGGGTGGGCCTGGCCCTGCTGGCCACGGTGACTTCGCTGCCCGAGCTGGCCTCGGGCCTGAGCGCCGTGACCTGGGTGGACGCCCCTGATCTGGCGGTGGGCCATGCCCTGGGCGCCTGCCTGATGAACCTGCTCTTTCTGGCCCTGGTGGATCTGCTGCAGCGCAACCCGCCGCTCTACGCCGGCGCGGCCACCACCCATGCCTTGAGCGCGGCCTTCGGCGGCGTGATGCTGGCCTGCGTGGCCCTGAGCCTGGGGCTGGGCGCCCAGGCGCCGGCCTTGCTGCACCTGGGCCTGTACTCGCCGCTGCTGTTGCTGCTGTACCTGGCGGCGCTGCGCAGCAGCGGGGCCGACAGCCCGCCCGCCGGGGTGGCCTCGGCCGAGCACGCCGCGCTGCGCTTTGCCCTCAGCGCCCTGGTGGTGCTGGCGGCCGGCAGCTGGCTGCCCAGCCTGGCCGAGCGCCTGGCCGATCTGGCAGGCTGGCGCCAGGGCCTGGTGGGCACCCTGCTGATGGCCTTGATCACCACCCTGCCCGAGATGGCCGTGACCCTGGCCGCGCTGCGCCTGCGCGCGCTCGATCTGGCACTGGGCAATCTGCTGGGCAGCAATCTGTTCAATCTGCTGATCCTGGCGCTGGACGATCTGGCCTATGCCGCCGGGCCGCTGCTGCAAGTGGCCGCCCCCAGCCATCTGGGCACGGTGCTGACGGCCCTCCTGATGAACGCCCTGGTGCTGCTGGGCCTGCTGCTCAAGCCGCGCGCGCGGGTGCTGCGCTTGGTCAGTTGGGTCAGCGTGGGTCTGGTGGCAGTTTTTGGCTTGAACGCTGCGCTGCTCTACCTGCCGTTGCGTTCAGAGGGAGGGAAGGAATCGAGCGGGGCCGAGCGAACCATCCAAAGTGCCGCAATCAAGGCGCAAAACGCAGCTGTAGCTCAGGCTACAGCGAGTACTCGCAACGCCGAGTGCGGTGCTTTTGGGGGCAGAGCGGAAC
>ERZ761602.7361-NODE-7361-length-11732-cov-15.023122_pt1 | contig 11732 bp, 7 predicted proteins | sample MGYA00512165_ERZ761602 | MGnify/ENA primary metagenome ERZ761602 (study PRJEB28899, sample SAMN02445085) | bioreactor sludge metagenome | biome: EBPR sludge; isolation source: Thorneside wastewater treatment plant | place: Australia: Brisbane, Thorneside... | reverse complement strand
GACAACAATTACAAAACAATATACTGAACCTAACTCGCAACATGTTTTACAAATCGATTTAATGAATAGTAAGTGGGAAGTTCGCAGAGAATAAAAAAAACCCGCTAAAAGCGGGTTTCACTAAATTATCTATTGACTAAGAATTACACATGCAAAGCTCTATCATCCGTAGCCGCCAAAGCTGCTTCTTTAACCGCTTCTGCAAATGTTGGGTGAGCATGGCTCATTCTCGAAATATCTTCGGCACTGGCTCTAAATTCCATTGCTGTTACAGCTTCTGCAATTAAGTCGGCACAACGCGGACCAATCATGTGAACACCTAACACTTCATCGGTTTTGGCATCGGCTAAGATTTTTACAAAACCGTCTGTGTCGCCACCCGCTCTTGCTCTTCCCAATGCTTTGAATGGGAAACTTCCTGACTTGAAAGCAACGCCTTCTTCTTTTAATTGCTCTTCAGTTTTTCCAACAGCGGCAACTTCCGGCCATGTATACACTACACCCGGAATCAAATTATAATCGATATGCGGTTTTTGTCCGGCTAAAATTTCGGCAACCATAACACCTTCTTCTTCTGCTTTATGAGCTAACATCGCTCCTCGAACCACATCGCCAATAGCATAAATATTTGAAGCGGATGTTTGCAAATGATCGTTCACTTCAATCTGACCTCTATCGGTAACTTTTACACCTGCTTTGTCGGCATTCAAACCATCGGTATAAGGTCTTCTTCCCACAGAAACTAAACAATAATCACCTTCTAAAGATAAAATTTCTCCTTTTGGTGTTTCAGCTTCCACAGTAACGGCTTTCCCTTTTCGGTTAACCGATTTTACTTTGTGAGAAGTATAAAATTTCATGCCTTGTTTTTTCAACACTTTGGTCAATTCTTTCGATAACGAAGCATCCATTCCGGGAATAATTCTGTCCATAAATTCCACCACAGAAACTTGTGCTCCTAAACGAAGGTACACTTGCCCTAATTCAATTCCAATTACTCCACCGCCAATAATGACTAAATGTTTTGGAACTTCTTTTAATTTCAATGCTTCGGTAGAAGTGATTACGCGTTCTTTATCTAATGCTATGAATGGCAAATTTGATGGTTTTGAACCCGTTGCGATAATCGAATACTTTGCTTCAATCGTTTCAGAAGAACCATCATTTTTGGTTACTTTCACGTGAGTAGCATCTTCAAAGGAACCAATTCCTTCAAAAACCGTGATTTTATTTTTATCCATCAAAAACTTGATTCCTCCTGTAGTTTGATCCACTACAGCTTGTTTTCGACCTATCATTTTTTCAAGGTTAAGTTTCACTTTTCCAACCTCAATACCGTGCTCTTCAAAATGAGCTACTGCATCGTGGTAATGATGAGAAGAAGAAAGCAATGCTTTAGAAGGAATACAGCCGACATTTAGGCAAGTTCCGCCTAAAACCGAATATTTTTCAATAATAGCTGTTCTAAATCCTAATTGTGCACAACGGATGGCTGCAACATATCCGCCTGGTCCTGAACCGATAATGGCCACATCAAATTGACTCATATATTTTTATTTAGTAGTTGAAAATCAGTTAAACGATTGCAAAATTACGAAAGTTTTAGAGGACTTTAATGCATTAACTTATTAAACTTTAGCTAATTTATTATAGATTAATCGACAACATGTCAATGCTTTGAAAATCAATAATTAACAAAGAAAACGTTTTCGTAGATTTATAGGGAAAGTGATATTTATCAGGTTTATTTTGAGTGATAAATCGGAAATTTGATACATAGATAAATGAAATTACAATCTTTAAATATCCATCATTATGAAAAACATTAAAGTCATTCGAGAATTACATGATTTAGGCATCACGGGCTATCATGAAGTGGTTTATAATCCTTCTTACGAAGAATTGTTTCAAGCCGAAACTTCTCACATGAGAAAAGGTTATGAAAAAGGTGCTCTAACCGATACTGGAGCAGTGGCTGTGAAAACTGGTATTTTTACCGGACGCTCTCCTAAAGACAGATATATCGTTAAAGATGAAATTACAAAAGACACCATTTATTGGGATGATAAAGTAAACTTTCCTACCACACAAGCAGTTTATAGTGAATTAAAATCATTGGTTTTAAAACAACTTTCTACATCCAAAAAATTATATGTTGTAGATGCGTTTTGCGGAACCAATCCTGACACTCGATTAAAAGTTCGTTTTGTAATGGAAGTCGCGTGGCAAGCTCATTTTGTAACCAATATGTTTATTCGCCCATCTATTTATGAATTAGAAAACTTTGGCGAACCCGATTTTATTGTGATGAATGGTTCAAAAACCACCAATCCAAATTGGAAGGAACACGGCTTAAATTCTGAGAATTTCATCGTTTTCAACTTAACAGAAAAAATTCAAATTATTGGCGGAACTTGGTACGGTGGCGAAATGAAAAAAGGAATGTTTGCCATGATGAACTATTATCTTCCATTAAAAGGAATGGCATCTATGCATTGTTCTGCTAATGTTGGTGAAGAAGGTGATGTTGCCGTTTTCTTCGGATTATCCGGAACAGGTAAAACCACATTGTCTGCTGATCCAAAACGTTATCTAATTGGTGATGATGAACACGGTTGGGATAATAATGGAGTTTTTAACTATGAAGGAGGATGCTATGCCAAAGTAATCGATTTATCCGAAGAAAACGAACCTGATATTTGGAGAGCGATTAAACGAGATGCTTTGTTAGAAAATGTGGTTGTGAATGAGTACGGCGAAGTGGATTATTACGATCATTCCATCACCGAAAATTCAAGAGTTTCTTATCCAATTTATCATATCAACAAAATCGTTCTTCCTTCTAAAGCCGGTCACGCTAAGAAAATTATTTATTTGTCTGCCGATGCATTTGGGGTGTTGCCTCCGGTTTCTATCTTAGACGACGACCAAGCTCAATACCACTTCTTGTGCGGTTACACATCAAAATTAGCCGGAACAGAAAGAGGAATTACAGAACCACAACCCTCATTTTCTCCTGCATTTGGTGAAGCGTTTTTAACCTTACATCCAACAATGTATTCTAAAACATTAATTGGAAAAATGAAAGAACACGGAGCAAAAGCCTACTTGGTGAATACTGGTTGGAACGGAACCGGAAAACGAATTTCTTTGAAAAATACCCGTGCTATCATTGATGCAATCATTAGTGGAGAAATTGATCAAATGGAAACCAAACACATTCCGTTCTTGAATTTAACTGTTCCGGTTGAATTACCGAATGTTGACAAAGGTATTTTAGACCCAAGAGATACTTATAAAACGGAGGAAGAATGGGAAGTGAAAGCCAAAGATTTAGCTGCTCGATACATCAAAAACTTTGAACAATATACTAACACAGAGGAAGGTAAAAAACTAGTTTATGCCGGTCCTACTTTAGAAAATGTGTTAGCATAACTCTAACCATAAGTACCATTGTTTTTCTCAAAACCCAACGGATTTTTTTCTGTTGGGTTTTGAATTTTTAACGATTAATTTCCAATGAACTGATAATTAATACTACCTTTGCTGGCTATTTTATAGAAATGAGATTACATAGAAATTTAGTTTACACCACCATCGATTCGTTGAATGCCATTTTTAACGAAGGCGAATACGCAGACAAAGTGGTGGCAAGAGCTTTAAAAAAGGACAAACGTTGGGGAAGTTCTGACAGAAAGTTTGTTGCAGAAACCATCTACGAAATTGTGAGATGGAAGCGTTTATACGCCGAAATTGCAGAAGTAAAAGAACCATACGATCGTGATGATTTATGGCGAATGTTTGCAACTTGGGCTGTTCTTCGTGGCTATACTATTCCGGATTGGAGACAATTGGAAGGAACTCCACAACGCAAAATTAAAGGTCGTTTTGACGAATTATCAAAAATTAGAAAATACCGTGAATCGATTCCCGATTGGATGGATGAATTGGGTGTTAAAGAATTAGGCGAAGAACTTTGGTCTAAAGAAATTGCTGCCCAAAACCAGCAAGCTCAAGTGATTCTACGCGTAAATACATTAAAAACAACCAGACAAAAATTGCACGCTATTTTGATGGATTTAAACATCGAAACAGAATTTTTAAAAGATCAACCCGATGCTTTGGTTTTAAAAGAAAGAGCAAATGTTTTTTTAACCGATGCATTTAAAGATGGTTTTTTTGAAGTGCAAGATGCCAATTCACAGTTAGTTGCCGCGTTTTTAGATGTAAAGCCCGGAATGAAAGTGGTTGATACGTGTGCAGGTGCCGGTGGAAAAACATTGCACATGGCTTCGTTGATGGAAAACAAAGGTTTGTTGATTGCGATGGATTTATATGAAAGTAAATTAAAGCAATTGAAACTTCGTGCCAAACGAAATGGTGCTTTCAATATCGAATATCGCATTATTGATTCTACGAAAGTCATCAAAAAATTGTATGACAAAGCAGATCGCGTTTTAATTGATGCTCCTTGCAGTGGTTTAGGTGTTTTAAAAAGAAATCCGGATAGCAAATGGAAATTACAACCTGAATTTATCGATAATATCCGAAAAGTGCAAGCTGAAGTTTTAGAAAATTATTCCAGAATTGTAAAACCCGGCGGAAAGTTAGTTTATGCTACTTGTTCTATCTTACCCTCTGAAAATCAGGAACAAGTTAAGCATTTCTTAACAACAGAAAACGGTAAAAACTTTACCTTTGTACAAGATAAAAAAATTCTAGCCTCAGAATCTGGTTTTGATGGGTTTTATATGGCCTTATTAGAACGAAAATTATAATTATTATGAAATTTAAAATTACCTTTTTATTTATTTTTTTAACAGTAGTTGCATTTGCTCAACCTCCAGCGGGTTATTACAATACGGCAACTGGAACAGGTTTTACTTTAAAGACACAACTCTATAATATCATCAAAGATCATAACGATCAAGGATATAATCAGATTGATAATTTTTTTCCAATTGCAGATATTGATAATTATTATGAAAATGATAATACCATTTTGGATGTCTATTCGGAAAACCCGAATGGTTCGGATCCATATAATTTCTTTGTATCTGATGCTTGTGGAAATTACAGTGGTGAAGGCGATTGTTATAATAAAGAACACATTATTCCACAATCTGTTTTTAGTTCAAACACTCCAATGCGAGGTGATGCACATCATTTATTGCCAACCGATGGTAGAGTGAATGGTTTTAGAGGAAGTTATCCTTTTGGAATTGTTGGTTCTAATTTAATTTCGCAATCAGGTATTTCCAATCCTACTCAAAATGGTTCTAAAGCAGGAAATAACATTAACACAGGAATTGCAACCGGTTTTTCAGGAGTAGTTTTTGAACCTATTGATGAATTTAAAGGAGATATTGCCAGAATTCATTTTTACTTTGCCACTCGATATGAAAATTTAGTTTCAAATTGGTCCTCTTATTCAATGTTTGACGGTAGTTCTAATAAGGTGATTGCTGATCCTTTTTTAGACATTCTTTATTCATGGCATATAAATGATCCTGTTTCTCAAAAGGAAATTGATAGAAATAACGAAATTTATCAATATCAAGGAAATAGAAATCCATTTATTGATAATCCGCAATGGGTTCAGGTTATATGGGGAAATTCACTTTCTGTGCCTGTTAGAGATACTCTTTTTAATTTTGCAGTTTATCCAAATCCGTCAAATTCTAATCGAATTCACATTGAATCAGATTCTATTTTAGAAGAAATTCAATTGATTACAATTAATGGACAAGTGATGCAACAAATTCAAAATCCATCTCAACAGAATAATACCTATACGATTGAAAATTTATCCTCTGGATTTTATTTCTTAAAAATCACCGCCGAAAATCAATCAGTCACTAAAAAAGTTATTATAAACTAATTGTTGAATTATAGTTTAAAGCAAAAACTCCAAAGAAATTTGGAGTTTTTTTTATAAAAAAAACCACGCTTTTTCAAACGTGGCCTTTAATCAACAACTAAACTAAAAATTTTTAGAAACAGTAACTGTTTTCAGCTACTAATTTCGTGGTAATCGTTTCTCTTAAGCCAACAATGTTTGGCATGTTGGTGTATTTTGTAAAGCGACGTAATCCCATCAACATCATACGTTGTTCATCGCCCTCGGCAAACGAAATGATGCTTTCTTTTCCTTTTTGTGCCACTACATCAACGGCTTTGTATAAATATAATTTTGCCATCGCAATTTGCTCTTTCGCTTTGTCTTCGCCTACTTTTTTGGCTAATTTTTCAGTTCGTAAAACAGTACTTTCGGCAACATAAATTTCGATTAACATATCAGCTGCAGCCATCAATAATTGTTGGTGAGCATCCAAATCCATTCCGTATTTTTGAACGGCAGCTCCTGCAACCATTAAGAAGGCTTTTTTCAATTTGCCAACCATTTCTTTTTCTTCCGAAAATAATTCTGAATAATCCGGTGTGTCAAACGATGGAATTCCCATTAATTCTTCCTGCACTTTCATCGCAGGACCTAAAAGATCTACGTGACCTTTCATTGCTTTTTTAATCAGCATTCCAACCGAAAGCATACGGTTAATTTCGTTTGTACCTTCGTAAATTCGGGCAATTCGAGCATCTCTCCATGCACTTTCCATCGGTGTGTCTTCGGAGAATCCCATCCCGCCATATATTTGAATTCCTTCATCGGCACAATTTTGAACATCTTCAGAAACAGCTACTTTTAAAATCGAACATTCGATAGCGAATTCTTCTACACCTTTTAATTCGGCTTCCTGATGCGTTGCACCTTCAGCTTCACGGATTTTAATTCTGTTTTCGATATCTTTTGCTGCACGATAGGTAGCACTTTCTCCCGCATAAGCAGAAGTTGCCATTTCAGCTAATTTATAACGAATAGCTCCAAATTGAGCGATTGGTGTATTAAACTGAATTCTTTCATTTGCATAATTAATTGCATTTGAAGTCACACGACGTTGAGCATCTAAACAAGCGGCTGCCAATTTGATTCTACCTACGTTTAATGCATTCATGGCAATTTTGAAACCTTCGCCACGAGCAGCCAACATATTTTCAACAGGAACTTTGGTGTCCGAAAAGAAAACTTGACGAGTCGAAGAGGCACGAATACCTAATTTATGCTCTTCTTCGTTCATCGTGATTCCGTTAGATGGATCATTTTCTACAATGAAACCGGTTATATTTTTATCATCTTCAATTCTTGCAAAAACGATGAATACAGAACAAAATCCGGCATTTGAAATCCACATTTTTTGTCCGGTTATTTTGTAATGTGTTCCGTCTTCGGATAAAACAGCTTTTGTTTTTCCTGAATTCGCATCAGAACCTGCACCTGGTTCAGTTAAACAATAGGCTCCAAACCATTCACCTGAGGCTAATTTTGGGACGTATTTTTTCTTTTGTTCTTCTGTTCCATATAACGTAATTGGCATTGTTCCAATTCCGGTATGAGCACCAAAAGCAGTTGAAAATGAACCGGTTGCACCCGAAATGTAATCGCATACTAAACAGGTGTCAACGAATCCCATTCCCATTCCGCCGTAAGCTTCAGGAACGGCAACGCTTAAAAAGCCCATTTCTCCGGCTTTTCGCATTACTTCTTCGGTAAATGCATAATCTTTCTTTTCAAATCGGTCTTTGTTTGGCCAAATTTCTTTGTCAACAAATTCTTTTACCGAATCACGCATCATAATTTGCTCTTCTGAGAAATCTTCGGGTGTGAATACGTTTTCACATTTGGTTTCTTTTACCAAAAACTGACCACCTCTTGTTATATCTTCCATATCAGACCCCTAATCCGCCTTGGCGGAGAATTCCTACTAGGGGTAAGTAGGTTTTTTATATGTTAGTTACTAATTTTTTTACAGTTTTTCAGTTCCCCTTTGGGGTTTAGGGGGCTTATAATAATTCAAAAACCCCTGCTGAACCTTGCCCAGTTCCCACACACATACTCACAATTCCATATTTACTTCCTCTTAAACGCATCTCATCAAACAATTGAACAGATAATTTTGCACCAGTACAACCAAGTGGATGACCTAACGCAATTGCTCCTCCGTTCACATTCACGATATCAGGATTTAATTCTAATTCACGAACAACGGCTAAGGATTGTGACGCAAAAGCTTCATTTAATTCGATTAAGTCGATGTCATTTAATGTCAAACCTGCTTGTTTTAATGCTTTCGGAATAGCTTTTACCGGACCTATTCCCATAATTCTTGGTTCAACACCGGCTGATGCAAAATTGACTAATCTGGCGATTGGTTTTATTCCTAATTCGTTTACTAATTCTTCGCTCATAATTAATACGAAAGCGGCACCATCACTCATTTGCGATGAATTTCCGGCAGTTACAGAACCATCTGCAGCAAATACCGGTTTTAATTTTGATAAGGCTGATACGTTTGTATCGGCTCTTGGACCTTCGTCTTTTTTTACGACATAGGATTTTGTTTCTTTTTTACCATTTTCGTTGATGAATGTTTGTTCAACCGTGATTGGTACGATTTGTTTGTCAAATTTTCCTTCTGCTTGAGCTTTTAAAGCTTTTTGATGTGAATGAAAAGCAAATTCATCTTGGTCTTCGCGAGACACGTTGAATTGTTTTGCAACGGCTTCGGCGGTTAGACCCATTCCCCAATAATAATCCTCATTACCGGATGCGGCAACGGCATAATCGGGAGTTGGTTTGTATCCACCCATCGGAATAAAACTCATACTTTCTGCACCACCTGCGATGATACAATCGGCCATACCGGATTGAATTTTAGCGGTTGCAATTCCAATCGTTTCTAAACCGGAAGCACAATAACGATTGACGGTTACACCCGGAACATCGGTTACCTTTAATCCCATTAAGGATATTAATCGACCTACGTTTAGACCTTGTTCGGCTTCGGGCATTGCGTTTCCAACCATAACATCGTCGATGCGTTTTTTGTCGAAGTCGGGAAATTGAGCCATTAAATGTTCAATTGTTTCGGCTGCTAATTCGTCTGGACGTTTGAAACGGAAAACCCCTTTAGGTGCTTTACCAACTGCAGTACGAAATCCTGATACTATATATGCTGTTTTCATTTTATTTATTTTTTTTGAACACGGATTTATAAAATTTTAAAAATTTCTATAATTTTTTAAATCTGTGTTCCATCATTTATGATTAGTTACGTAATGGCTTTCCTTTGGTTAGCATAAATTGAATACGCTCCAACGTTTTTCTTTCAGTACAAAGTGATAAAAATGCTTCGCGTTCAAGATCTAAAAGATACTGCTCACTCACCAACGTGGGTTCTGATAAATCACCTCCAGCCATCACATACGCTAATTTGTTAGCAATTTTTCTATCGTGTTCCGAAATGTATTTTCCGGCTTGCATTTGGTCTGTTCCCACTAAAAACATTCCCAATGCTTGTTTTCCTAACACTTTAATGTCTTTGCGTTGAACCGGTTGTGTGTAACCTTGCTCTGCCATTTGTAAAGCGACTTGTTTCGCAACCGCAATTTGACGATCACGATTTACAACTACAATATCTTTTCCTTTTTGGAGAATACCTAAATCAAAAGCTTCATAAGCAGAAGTTGCTACTTTAGCCATACCGATGGTTAAGAAATATTCTTGTAAAACATTTAATTCCACATCATTTTTTCGGAATAAATCGGAGGCACGAACGGTCATTTCTTTTGAACCACCACCACCGGGAATTACACCTACACCAAATTCAACTAAACCAATGTAGGTTTCTGCAGCAGCAACGACTCGGTCGGCGTGCATACTCATTTCGCAACCACCACCAAGTGTCATACCGTGTGGAGCAACAATAACCGGAATAGAGGAGTAGCGACAACGCATCATCGTGTCTTGGAACATTTTGATGGCCATATTCAATTCGTCATATTCTTGTTCAACTGCCATCATAAAAATCATTCCGATGTTAGCACCTACAGAGAAATTAGCTCCTTGGTTTCCAATCACTAATCCGTTGTATTCTTTTTCAGCTAAATCGATGGCTTTGTTGATGCCTTGTAAAACACCGCCACCAATTGTATTCATTTTTGAATGGAATTCTAAGTTTAAAATTCCATCACCTAAATGGTGAATCGTAGCATCGGAATTACCCCAAACTTTATGACTTTCTCTAATGTTATTTAAGATGATAAACGCATCCTGACCCGGAATTTTTTCTTGTGTTTTGGTTGGAATATTATAAAAATAAGTCGCTCCATTTTTCACGGTATAGAAAGAAGCGTTTTCAGATTTCACCATTTCTGTGACCCAAGCTGCCGGTTGATAACCTTCGGCACGCATCATTTCAATTCCTTTGGCAACTCCGATGCTATCCCAAATCTCGAATGGACCATTTTCCCAACCGAAACCGGCTTTCATCGCATCATCAATTTTGTATAATTCGTCTGAAATTTCAGGAATTCTATTGGAACAATACGCAAACATAGCAGCAAAATTCTTTCTGTAAAAATCACCGGCTTTGTCTTTTCCTTTTACTAAAACACGAAAACGATCAATTGGTTTATCAATCGTTTTGGTTAATTCTAACGTAGCGAATAATGCTTTTTTAGCCGCTCTATATTCTAAAGTATCTAGATCTAATGATAAAATTTCTTTTCCTTCTTTTTTGTAAAATCCTTGTCCGGTTTTGCTTCCCAACCATTTGTTTTCCATCATTTTGTCAATGAAAGAAGGTAATTTGAATAAATCGTGGGCTTCGTCATTCGGACAGTTTTGGTGAATTCCGTTTGCCACGTGAACTAAGGTATCCAATCCCACCACATCAACGGTTCTAAACGTAGCTGATTTTGGTCGACCAATTACCGGACCGGTTAATTTATCTACTTCTTCAACAGTTAACCCCATCTCTTTCACTTGGTGAAACAAACTCATGATGCCGAAAATTCCAATTCGATTACCAATAAAAGCCGGAGTATCTTTGGCTACGACCGATGTTTTTCCTAAAAATTGTGAACCATAATTAGTTAAGAAATCTAAAACGGATTGACTTGTTTTTGGTCCCGGAATGATTTCAAACAATTTCAAATAACGAGCCGGGTTGAAGAAGTGCGTTCCACAAAAATGTGCTTGAAAATCTTCAGTTCTGCCTTCGCTCATAAATTGAATCGGAATTCCGGATGTGTTGGAAGTGACTAATGTTCCAACTTTTCTATATTTATCAACTTGTTCGAAAACCAGTTTTTTGATATCTAATCTTTCCACAACCACTTCGATAATCCAATCTACCGAACCGATTTTTGGCATATCATCTGTGGTGTTTCCGGTTGTAATTCGGTTGGCAAATTTCTGACTGTAAATCGGAGAGGGGTTCGATTTTAATGCATTTGCCAAACTTTCATTCACAATGCGATTGCGAACTGCTTTGCTTTCTAAGGTAAGATTTTTCTTTTCTTCAGCTTCGGTTAAAGCATTTGGAATGATGTCCAACAAAAGTACTTCGACACCGATGTTTGCAAAATGACAGGCAATACCGGAACCCATAATTCCGGAACCGATGACAGCCACTTTTTTGATAGTTCTTTTCATTTTTTATTTCTTATTGCGGTATCGAGTTACGAGTTTCGGGTAACGAGTTTCCGCTGGTTCTATTTGTTACTTCTTTTACAACAGTTTGGAAATTATAAAAATCTAAACGCCACTGTCTTTTTTCTTTTCTCTTTCTTCTATTTTCTTTCTAAAAAATCTTCTTTTCATTAATCAACTC
>ERZ761602.7360-NODE-7360-length-11733-cov-4.537849_pt1 | contig 11733 bp, 10 predicted proteins | sample MGYA00512165_ERZ761602 | MGnify/ENA primary metagenome ERZ761602 (study PRJEB28899, sample SAMN02445085) | bioreactor sludge metagenome | biome: EBPR sludge; isolation source: Thorneside wastewater treatment plant | place: Australia: Brisbane, Thorneside... | reverse complement strand
GGCGTGGAGTTCGTGACCCGCAAGATCACCGACGCCGTGGCCCGGATCCACCTGGGGCTGCAGGATCAGCTGCTCCTGGGCAACCTCGACGCCCAGCGCGATTGGGGCTACGCGCCCGACTACGTCCGGGCCATGTGGCTGATGCTGCAGCAGCCACAGCCGGACGACTTCGTCATCGCCACCGGCGAGACCCATTCGGTGCGCGAGTTCTGCCAGATCGCCTTCCAGCACCTGGGACTGGACTGGGAGCGCCACGTCAAGCTGGACGATCGCTTCGTACGCCCGGCCGAGGTGGACCTGCTCATCGGCGACCCCGGCAAGGCGCGCGAGCAACTGGGCTGGGCGCCGACGGTCAGCTTCCCGGAGATGGTACGGCTGATGGTGGACAACGACCTCCGCCTGCTGCGCGAGGAGCGGGAGCTGGCATGAACACGGACGACATTCAATTCGGGACCGACGGCTGGCGGGCCAGGATCGGCGAGGGCTACACCTTCGCCAACCTTCGGCGGGTGGCGGCGGCCGCCGCCCTCTACTACCGCGAACACGCCGACGGCGCCGCGCGCGGCCTGGTCATCGGGCATGACCAGCGCTTCCTGGCCCGCGAGATGGCCGAGGCCGCGGCCGAGGTGGTGGCCACCCACGGCGTGCCGGTCTGGCTGACCAAGGGCGCCACCCCCACGCCCGTGATCAGCCAGGCCGTGCTGGCGCGGGGCGCGGCCGGGGCCATCAACCTGACCGCCAGCCACAACCCGCCGGAGGACCTGGGCTTCAAGGTGCGCGACGCCTCTGGGGGCGCCCTGGCTCCCGAGGCCCTGAAGCTGCTGGAGGCCCGCATCCCCGCCCCCGGCGCGGCCGTGGCCAGCCGGGACCTTGCCGAGGCCTTGGGCGACGGCAGCGTCCGCCTCTTCGACCCGGCGCCCGACTACCGGGCCTACGTGGCCGCCCGGGTGGACCTGGACCGCATCGCCGCCGCCGGCCTGCGCGTGGCCTACGATCCCATGTGGGGCGCCGGCATCGGCTGGCTGGAATGGCTCCTGGGCCCCGGGGCCCGCACCCGCCTCCTGACCATCCACGGCGAGCGCAACCCCTGCTTCCCGGAGATGAGCCGGCCGGAGCCCATCCCGCCCAACACCGATGCCCTGGCCCGCCAGGTACTGGCCACCGGGGCCGACATCGGCATCGCCAACGACGGCGACGCCGACCGCATCGGGGTCATGGACGAAGCCGGGCGCTTCGTCAACCAGCTGCAGGTCTACGGCCTCCTGGCCTACTACCTGCTCAAGGTGCGCGGCGAGCGCGGGGCCATCGTCAAGACCCTCTCCACCACCTCCACCCTGGAGGTGCTGGGCCAGCGCTACGGCGTTCCGGTGCACGAGACCGGCGTGGGCTTCAAGTACGTGGGGCCCAAGATGCTGGAGACGGGCGCCATGCTGGGCGGCGAGGAGAGCGGCGGCTTCGCCTTCCGGGGCCTGCCGGAGCGCGACGGCCTCCTGGTGGCTCTGGCCCTCCTGGACCTCATGATCCAGACTGGCCGCAAGCCCTCGCAGCTGCTCGCCGACTACTACGCCGAGGTGGGCGGGGTCTGGCATTACCAACGTCGGGACCTGCGCTTCAAGGAGGCCGACCGCGCCGCCGTGCGCGCCCGCCTGGACGAGGCCCGGCCGGCGGAGCTGGCCGGGGTGCCGGTCAGCCGCATCGACCGGCGCGACGGCTACAAGTTCTGGTTTCCCGACCAGGGCTGGCTGCTCATCCGCTTCTCCGGCACCGAGCCCCTGATGCGGGTCTACACCGAGACACCCCGCGCCGAGGCCGTGGAGGCCTTTCTGGCCGCCGGGCTGCGGCTGGCCGGCGTGGAGGCCTGAGGCGGCGCCATGCCCTCCCCCTTCCTGGTCGACAGCCATTGCCACCTGGACGCGGAGCAGTTCGCCGGGGAACCGACGGCGGAGCTCCTGTCCCGCGCGGCAGCGGCGGGGGTGGCGCGCTGCCTGAGCATCGGCACCAGCCTGGCCACCAGCCGGGCCGCCGTGGAGCTCGCGACGGCCCATGCACCGGTCTTCGCCACCGTGGGCCTGGACCCCGGTGAGACCGCATCCTACGATGCCGCGGCGCGGGCCGAACTGGCCCGGCTGGCCACCCATCCCAAGGTCCTGGCCATCGGCGAGATCGGCTTGGACTACCATTGGATGGTGAGCCCACCCGAACGGCAGCAGGCCGTCTTTCAGGACCAACTGGATCTGGCCGCTTCCCTGGGCCTGCCGGTGGTCATCCACTGCCGCGAGGCCCACGGCGACTGCGAGCGCATGCTGACCCGTTGGGCCGACGGCTTGCACCGTGGCGGCTGGCCGGGTGATCGACCGGTCGGCGTCATGCACTGCTACTCAGGCGAGCTGGCGGAGGCCGAACGGGAGCTCGCCGCGCTGCTCGATCGCGCGCCGAAGCACGCCGAGCAGGTCTCGAGCTACGCCTCTGCTCCCGCCGGCGCCGACGCACCCCGAGAGCCCCCTCGCCCGGCGGCGCCCTCCCCTGCTCCGCCCTCCGAGCCGGTCGCCGAGGCTGCAAACGACCTGGAGTCGGCGTCGAAGGCCGAGCCATCGACCGCGCGCGATGCGTGCAGCGCGGCCTGCGACGCAGGCGCGGCGATCGCGCGCGCCGTCGAGCGCATCTGTGAGCTCGATGGTCCCGAGGGGGCCCGCTGCGAGCGCGCCAAGACCAGGCTCGACGAGGCACGCGCTCGTCTCGCGCGTCAGTGCCCGAGTTGTTCGCCTTGAACACCAACGATCTTCGAGTGGGTCCGAACAGCATGAAACCAGCGAGTCGAGCGCCGAAGCAGAACCCCGTCGAGCGTCGCGGTCCGGCAAGGCCGGCACCCGCGATCGCCGCACTCCTGGGCCTCGTCGCCGTGGGATGCGCAGCGAGCTCGAAGCCCGGCGCTCCCGCCCAAGAAGCGGCGCCGAGCTCGGCGGGTGACGCCTCTCCCCTCGCGGCCCCCAGCGCGCCGGAGCAGCCCGCGCTGAGCGCCGGCTCGGCCGACGGGGCCGGCTCCGGCTCGGTGTCCGCTGCGCAGGCCGAGCTCGACCGCGCCGAACGCGATCTCGAGGCCCTGCTGAGCGGCGCCGCTCAGCGGTCGACGCCGCTCGCCACCGACGAGTGCAGCACGGCCTGCCGCGCACTCGGCTCGATGCAGCGCTCTCTGCTCAAGCTCTGCGAGATCGGCGACGCCGCCGAGGCCTCCCGCTGCGAGTCGGCACGTTCACGCGTCGCGCGCGCCGAGGCCCGTGTCCGCGAGCGCTGCCCCGCCTGCAGCGCGCCGCCCTGAGCTCGGCCGAGCTCGGCGCGGAGAGAATCCTCCCTCGCGCTGGCCGCGCGCTGCCGTCGAGGCTAGACCGCCTCTCATGGCGGGTCCTGCGCGGCGAGATCTCCCACGAGCGATCGGTCGCTACGAGGTGGTGCGTCCGCTCGGCACCGGCGCGATGGGGCGCGTCCTGCTCGCGCGAGATCCCGTGCTCGAGCGCCAGGTGGCGATCAAGGTCCTGCGCGACGATCTGCAGATCCCCGAGGAGGTGCGCGACGGCCTCTTGGTGCGCATGCGGCACGAGGCGCGCGCGGCTGCGCGTGTGGCGCACCCGAACCTCGTCACGATCCACGACATGGGCGAGGACCCGACCCTCGGGCTGTACCTGGTCTTCGAGTGGCTCGAGGGCCCGACGCTCAAGCAACGCCTCGTGGAGGGACGCCTCTCGCCGCGCCAGGCGGCCAGGGTCGCGAAGGATCTGGGCGCCGCGCTGAGCTTCGCGCACGAGCGTGGTGTGCTGCACCGCGACGTGAAGCCGGAGAACGTGATGCTCACGCCCTCCGGCACGAAGCTCACCGACTTCGGCATCGCGCGCATCCCCGACTCCACGCTCACGCACTCGGGGGGGTTGCTCGGAACGCCCGCCTACAGCGCTCCGGAGACCTTCCGAGAAGGGCGCTTTTCGCACGCGAGCGATCAGTTCTCGCTCGCGGCGACGCTCTACGAGGCGATCAGCGGTGAGCGCGCTTTCCCCGGCGACGATGCGGTGAGCGTGGCGGCGAAGATCTCCACCGACGAGCCTCGTCCCTTCGCCGATGCGCGAGGGCTGCGTCCCGAGCTCGACGCCGTGCTCGCGCGGGGCATGGCGAAGTCTCCCTCGGATCGCTACCCGAGCTGCCGCGAGCTCGGGCTCGCGATCGTCGAGTGTCTCGTGCCCTCCCAGGCCACGCTGCCCGAACGCGAAGACGCGGGCTCCGCGCTGGCGCTCGCGAGGATCTCGACCGCGCCCGAGGCGGTGCCGGCCGAGCGCAAGACCTGGCGGGTCGCGCTCGGAGGGCTCGCGGTCGTCGCGCTCGCGGCCTGGCTCGTGCGCACCCTGAACCAGCCCGCCGATGCCGAGCTGCTCGCGCCGAGCGTCTCGAGCGAGCCGGTGGCGGCTTCGGCCAAGCCCCCCGTGCCCGCGCGCCCACGGCCGACTCCCCCGCGACAGCCGCCGAGCCACACGACCTCTGCACGGCCTTCCGCGGCCGCCTCGAGCGAAGCGCCGCTCGAGGGCGAGCCGCTGCCCTCGGGCGCTCCCTTCGCGCCGGCGCTCAGCAGCTCGGCGAGCGCCGCTCCCACTCCGAGCGCTCCCTTGGCGGCGCCGAGCTCGTCCTCGGCGGCTGCACGGCACGCCACCCCACAGCCCTGAACCGCTGCACGTGCGGCCTACACTCCGCGCGCGCTCGTCCCGAGACTTCCCCCGAACCCCAGCCGACACTACCCTCCCGGTCCCACGCAGCGGCCCCGCCGACGAACCTCCGTCGCCTCGGCGCCACACCGCGCGCTTTCCACCATGAGCCAGAGCCAAACGAGCCACCAAATCCGCACCGCGACGCCGAAACCCGACGAGCAGCTCGAGCTCCAGCTCGGGCGCTATCGAGCGATGCAGCTCATCCGCCGCTTCGAGGAGGAGGCCGCGCGCGCCTACGCGCAGGGAAAGATCGGCGGCTTCCTCCACCTCTACATCGGCCAGGAAGCCATCGCGGTGGGCACGGTGGAGGCGCTGAGATCCGACGACTACGTGCTCACGACCTACCGTGATCACGGCCTCGCGCTCGCTCGAGGCATGAGCGCGCGCTCCGCGATGGCGGAGCTCTACGGCAAAGCGACGGGCTGCTCACGAGGGCTCGGCGGCTCGATGCACTTCTTCGACGTCGAGCACCACATGCTCGGCGGCTACGGCATCATCGGAGGGCACCTCCCGATCGCGGCCGGCACCGCCTTCGCGTCCAAGTACCGCGGCGAAGACCGCGTGACGGTGGTCTTCTTCGGCGATGGCGCCGCGAGCATCGGCGACTGCCACGAGGCCATGGCGCTCGCCGCGCTGTGGAAGCTCCCCGTCGTGTTCGTGTGCGAGAACAACGAGTACTCGATGGGCACGCCGCTCTCGCGCACGCTCGCCGTCGAAGACGTCACCGCCCGCGCACCCGGCTACGGCATGCCGAGCGATCGCTTCCGGGTCGAGAGCGTCGCGCAGGTCGTCGAGCGGATCTCGGTGGCGATCGAGCGGGCGCGCCGAGGCGAAGGGCCGAGCCTGCTCGAGATGCGCACCTACCGATTTCGAGGGCACTCGATGAGCGATCCCGGCAAGTACCGAACCGCCGAGGAGGTCGAGGAGCGCAAGCGCCAAGACCCCTTGCTCCGTCTGCGTGACGAGCTCGCGAGCCGCGGTCAGACGAGCGCGCTCGAGGGTGTCGACCAGAGCGTCGAAGACGAGGTCCAGGACGCTCTTCGCTTCGCCGACGAGAGCCCCGAGCCCGACGCGTCGATCCTCGAGGCCACGACTTACAAGGGAGAGTTCGCGCGATGAGCGACACGTCGAACCGAGAGCTCGGCAGCTACGACGGGCCCGTGAGGGAGGTCCGCTTCCGAGAGGCGCTGCGCATGGGCATGGCCGAGGAGATGGACCGCGACGAGAAGGTCTTCATCCTCGGGGAAGAGGTCGGCCACTACCAGGGCGCCTACAAGGTGACCGAGGGCCTGCTCGAGCGCTTCGGAGAGAAGCGCGTGATCGACACGCCCATCACCGAGAGCGGCTTCAGCGGGATCGCCATCGGCGCCGCGATGGTCGGGCTCCGTCCGATCGTCGAGTACATGACGTGGAACTTCTCCGCGGTCGCCTTCGATCAGATCCTGAACAACGCGGCGAAGATGCGCCAGATGTCCGGCGGGCAGCTGCACGTGCCCGTGGTCTTCCGCGCGCCCAACGGCTCCGCCAAGCAGGTCGGCTCACAGCACTCGCACGCGATGGAGCACTTCTACGCCCACGTCCCGGGCCTCAAGGTCGTCGCCCCCGCGACCTGCGCCGACGCCAAGGGCATGCTGAAGACGGCCATCCGCGACGACGACCCCGTGCTCTTCATGGAGAGCGAGACGCTCTACAACCTGAAGGGGCTCTGCCCCGAAGACACCGACTTCACCGTGCCCTTCGGCAAGGCTCGCATCGCTCGCGAAGGATCCGACGCGACCATCATCTCCTGGAGCCGCATCGTGCACGTCGCGCTCGAGGCGGCCGAGGAGCTCTCGAAGCAGGGGCTCGAGGTCCAGGTCATCGATCTGCGCAGCCTCCGGCCGCTCGACGAGGAGGCGCTCGTCGCGAGCGTCGCCAAGACCCACCGCGCGGTCGTCGCCTACGAGGGCTGGCCCTACGGCGGCGTGGGCGCCGAGGTGGTCGATCGCATCCAGCGCCTCGCCTTCGACGAGCTCGACGCCCCCATCGAGCGCGTGACCACGCTCGACGTGCCGATGCCGTACAACGCGAAGCTCGAGCAGCTCGTCATCCCCCAGGCCTCGCGCATCGTCGAGGCCGTCAAGCGCGTCGCCTACCGAGGCTGAGACATGGCCAAGATCCTCGACATGCCCAAGCTCTCCCCCACGATGGAGGAGGGTCAGATCAGCGCCTGGCACAAGAAGGTGGGAGACAGCGTCGGCGTCGACGACCTGCTGGCCGAGGTCGAGACCGACAAGGCCACGATGGAGTTCCGCTCCTTCGACAAGGGCACCTTGCTCGCGATCCTCGTGCCCGACGGCAGCGTCGTGAAGCTGGGGCAGCCCGTGGCGATCGTCGGCGCAGCCGGCGAAGACGTCTCGGCCCTCGTCGCACAGGCCGGCGCGGCCTCGGCGAAGCCCGCCGAAGCCGCCCCGGCTCCGGCTGCGACGACCAGCTCCGCTGCGCATGTCGCGACGGCGGCCCCTGCCCCTGCGCCGTCGCCCGCGGCGAGCACCTCGGACTCGGGCCGCCCGAAGGCCTCTCCCTACGTACGCAAGCTCGCCCGAGAGCGCGGCCTCGCGCTCGGTGGCGTCGAGGGCTCCGGGCCGGGCGGCCGCATCGTGGCGCGCGATCTCGACTCGCTGGGCGCCTCGAGCCCCGCGCACGCCGCGCCACGCGGCTCCGTCCCGCGCGACCCTGCGCACGGCGATCGCAGCACCGAGAGCCGCCCGCTCAGCATGATGCGCAAGACGATCGCGCGCCGACTCACCGAGTCGAAGCAGACCGTCCCGCACTTCTACCTGACGATCGACATCGACGGCGATCCGCTCCACGAGCTGCGGCAGAAGCTGCTCGAGGACCTCGGCGCCTCGCTCGGCGAGGGCGCGCCCAAGTTGAGCTTCAACGATCTGCTGCTCAAGGCGGTGGCGATCGCGCTCGTACGGGTGCCCAGCTGCAATGCCTCGTTCTCGGCGGATGCCCTGCTCTTCCACAGGCGCGTCGATCTGTCGGTCGCCGTCGCGGTCGAAGACGGCCTCGTCACACCGGTCGTGCGCGACGCCGACCACAAGAGCGTGCTCGAGATCGCTCGTGAGGTGCGGGACCTCGCGAAGCGCGCGCGCGACAAGAAGCTCCGCCCCGAGGAGATGGCCGGCGGCACCTTCAGCGTGTCGAACCTGGGCATGTTCGGCATCGACGAGTTCTCCGCCGTCATCAACCCGCCGGAGGGAGCGATCCTCGCCGTGGGCCAGATGCGCCGCGAGCCCGTCGTACGCGGCGAGGCGATCGTGCCCGGTCGCCGCATGGCGATGACGCTGTCGTGCGATCACCGCGTGATCGACGGAGCCGTCGGCGCCGCCTTCCTCGCCGAGCTGCGCAAGCTGCTCGAGCATCCTTCGCAGATCCTCCTCTACTGAGGTGCACCCTCCCCTGCGCTCGCCCGACCGACCTCGCTCCGCACGCCCAGCGGAGCCGCGGGCCGGCGGGCCTGCGACGGGAAGGGCGCTCGCGCGCTGGCTGCTCGCGCTCTCGCTCGCCGCCGCGGTCCACTCGGCGCCCCCGACCTCCGAGGCGCTCGGCCGAGCACGCTCCGCCAGACATCTGCCGCGCTGGCTCTTCCAGCCCCGCCCCGTCGCGCAGCGCTCCAGCGAGCCGATCGCCGTGCTTCGACCGCCGGTCTCGGGACGCGTGCTCATCCGCGCGGGCGTCTACACGATGGGATCCTCGCCCGAAGAGATCGCGCTCGCGCTCGAGCTCTGCCGTAGCGAGCCCGCGGGCGAGGAGTGCCGGAGCGAGGGTTTCGCCGACGAATACGCGCCTCACCCGGTGCTGCTCCGCGACTACGCGATCGACCGCACCGAGGTCACGGTGGCCGACTACGGCCGCTGCGTGGCGCTCGGTCGCTGTGCGCCGCCCCCGATCGAAGCGGGCGGCCGTCGCTTCGCGAGCCCGGAGCTGCCTCAGGTGCTCGTGAGCTGGAACGAGGCGCTCGCCTACTGCAGGTTCCGAGGTGGTCGTTTGCCCACCGAGGCAGAGTGGGAGCGGGCGGCCCGCGGCCCCGCAGGCCGCCGCTACCCCTGGGGCGAGGTCTACGATCGACATCGCTTGAACGGGGGGCGCTTCGCGCTCGATCCCTTCGAGGCCCGCGACGGCTACGTGGAGCTCGCGCCGGTGGGCAGCTTCCTCGCCGGCGCAACCCCCGACGGCATCCACGATCTGGCGGGCAACGTCGAGGAGTGGGTCGCGGACTGGTACGCGCCCGAGTACCCGGAGGCGACGGAGATCGACCCCCAGGGTCCGATCGGCGGCGACGAGAAGGTCGTACGCGGCGGTGGCTTCGGGCACGGCGCCGCCTGGGTGCGCGGAGCCTCGCGCTCCAAGGACGTGCCCTCCGCCCGACGCGCGTGGCGTGGCTTCCGCTGCGCCTACGAGGCAGAGGCACGCTGAGCGCGCGCGCTGCACGGCTCCCCGCGCGTCGGCGCTCGCGGAGCCGGGGCGCGCGGTGTACGACTCCCCGCGTGCGCATCGCTCACCTCTCCGACCTGCATCTGCTCGATCTCACGGGCGCCGTGCCCATGCGCCTCTTCAACAAGCGCATCACCGGCTACGCCAACCTCAAGCTCAAGCGCGAGCACGCGCACAAGCCGGAGCCGGTGCGCGCCGCCATCGCCGAGCTCGCCGGGCTCGGCATCGATCATCTGGTCGTCACCGGCGACGTGTCGAACCTCGCGCTCGAGCGCGAGTTCGACCGTGTGCTCGAGGTGCTCGAGGTCGAGCTCGGCCTCGGCGCGGACGACATCAGCCTCGTGCCCGGCAACCACGACGCCTACACACGCGGAGCCCACCGAGCACGCCGCTTCGCGACCTGGTTCGCGCGCTACACGACGAGCGACCTCGACGGCATCGCGACGGAGAGCGGCTTCCCCTTCGTGCGCCTGCGTGGCCCGGTCGCGATCATCGGCCTCTCCACGGCGCGCCCACGGCCTCCGCTCGTCGCCTCCGGCACGCTCGGCTCGGAGCAGCTCGCCGCGCTCGGCCGCGCGCTGGCCCACCCGAGCGTGCGCGAGCGCACGCCGGTGCTCTTGCAGCACCATCCCATCCACAACCCGACGAGCCTCGCGAAGACCCTGCTCGAGGGGCTCACCGACGCCTCGAGCGAGCGCAGGGTGCTCGACCGGCTCGAGCGCGGGCTGGTGCTCCACGGCCACCTCCACCGTCGCCTCCGGCGCGAGCTGCGCACCGCCAGCGGATCGCTGCACGCCGTCGGCTCCACCAGCGCCTCGCTGCTCCACGACGACCCCGACCGCATGGCCGGCTTCAACCTCTACGAGATCGGGGACGACGGCGAGATCCTCGAGCTCAGCGCGCGCCGCTACGACGGCCAGGGCTTCGAGCCCGCCTCGATCCCGCTCGTCGATTGAGCCGAGCGCCTCCGCGCTTGACCGGCTCGCCCCCGCGCGTCTACGTTCCGCGCCCTCGGCGAGGGAGCACACCGATTCTTGGTGAGCCCCCTCCGAAGGGCGAACGCGAGCCGTCGGCGCGCTCTCCCCGCTGCCTCCGTCTGGAGCGGCGCATCATCGGGTTTTCGTGACGGGCAGACGCCCGCAGAGAGCAGAGAACGTCGCGGCAGTCCTCCCGTGAAGCATGAACTCACCGGAAGGACGCGCCGAGACGCCTCGAGGGGGATCCACATCGCGACCGACCCGCCGCACGGCGCCCACGACGGGTGGCCTCGGCGTTCGTCGGCGGAGCGTGGCCAGCTCGATCGCCGAGAACGAAGTGGAGGAATCTCATGGCAGTTGGCAAGGTCAAGTGGTTCAACGACGAGAAGGGCTGGGGCTTCATCAAGCAGGACACCGGCCCCGACGTCTTCGTGCACTACTCGCAGATCGTCGGGGAGGGTCGCCGTCGCCTGACGGAAGACGAGACCGTGGAGTTCGAGATCAAGGAAGGTCCGAAGGGTCTGCAGGCCGTCAACGTCATGCGCCAGCCCGCCTGAAGGCGGCCTCGGCCTGAGCGTTGGGCATCGACGCTCAGGAGCGGCTCGGCCGCTCGCAGCACGCGCTGAGGAGGGGGGGACCCGCGGTCATCCCCTCTTCGCGTTTCCGGCTCGGAACCGGCGCTCGGCGGCTGCGGCGAGGGCGATCGGCGCCCCGATGTCCCAGTTCTGTTCGCCTGCGACCAAAGTTGGTTAGTATCTGCGACCGGCCGACGACATGTTCTCCATCATCATCAGCGAAAAGGGAGGCGCGGAACGCCGCGAATCCTACGACAAGACCGAGATCAACGTCGGCCGCGTGCAGGGCAACGACTTGATGCTGCCGAAGGGCAACGTCTCGAAGCGGCACGCGAGGCTGCTCTTCCGCGACGGACGCTTCATCGTCACCGATCTCAAGAGCACCAACGGGACCTACGTCAACGGTCGCAAGATCACGCAGGCCACGATCGTCCGCGAGGGCGACAAGATCTACATCGGCGACTTCGTCATCCGCATCGAGGTCGCAGGCGCCGAAGGCGCCTCGCACGCCACGCCTCCCGGTGGCGAGGAGCTCTCCGACCCGAGCACCGGCGGAGCCCCCACGGGCGCGCCCCGCGCTGCGGCGCCGGCGGCCGCAGCTCCCCCGGCCGTGCCGATGCCTCCCCGCGTGCCGGCCGGCATGGGCGCGCAGCCCGCGACGGCCTCGCCTTTGCCCGGCGGCTTGCCGCCCCCCGCTCCGGTTCATTCCACGACCCTCGGCACGGGTGCGGCCGCACCCGCGCTGGGCGCGCCCACCGAAGCGCCGCCCGCGCTCATGTCGCCCATGGCGCCTTCGGTGCCCCCGCCCGCCCCTGCGCCGCCGCCGCCCGTGCCCGTCGCTCCCGCGCCGGTCCCGCCTGCGCCCGTCACCCCGGGCCCCGTGGCGCCGCCCCCGCAAGTCCACGCCGCACCTCCGAACGCCGCGCCGCCGCAGGTTGCGCCGCCGCCGCCCCC
>ERZ761602.7359-NODE-7359-length-11734-cov-4.355339_pt1 | contig 11734 bp, 5 predicted proteins | sample MGYA00512165_ERZ761602 | MGnify/ENA primary metagenome ERZ761602 (study PRJEB28899, sample SAMN02445085) | bioreactor sludge metagenome | biome: EBPR sludge; isolation source: Thorneside wastewater treatment plant | place: Australia: Brisbane, Thorneside... | reverse complement strand
CGCCCATGCTCGAGCCGTACTCGCTGGTGGCGAATAGCGTATCGTCCTGCACGCCGCGGTCCTGCTGGCTGATGCTGCTGCGCCCGCCGATTCCGAAGAGGGAGAAGGTGCCGGCCTTCGCCGCAGGGAGCTTGAGCTTGAATGCGGCATCGGTGTACTTGGGCACGCCCTGGTAGTCTACGATGCCGGCGGCATCGAGGAGTGCGAGGGTGCTGTAGCGGTAATTGGCGATGAAGGAGCCGCCCTTGATGCCGGGCAGCGGCCCTTCGGCGGTAAGGTCGGTGCCGAGGACGCCGGCCTTGAGGGTGTACTCGCGCTTGCGGTCGTTGCCGTCGCGGAGCTTCATATCGAAGACGGCGCTGGTGACGTTGCCGTACTCGGCGGCGAAGGCTCCGGTGTAGAAGTCGCTGTTGTCGACCATGTCGCTGTTGAGCACGTTGATGGGCCCGCCGGTGGTGCCATCGTCGGCGAAATGGTTGGGATTGGGGACCTCCATGCCCTCCAGGCGCCAGAGGACGCCCTTGGGGGAGTTGCCCCGCACAACGATCGTGTTGTTGCCGACGGGGTCGCCGGCGACGCCGGGGAAGACGGTGACCATGCGGGCGGGATCGTTGATGCCGCCGGCGATGCGCGAGGTCTCCTCCACGCTGATCCGGCGGGCGCTGAGCATGGCCATGTCGTTGCGCACCTCGCCACGGCCCTTGCCGGCGGTGACCTCCACCTCTTGGAGCCTGACGAGCGACTCCTGCAGGCGGATGTCCAGCACAAGCTCCTTGGCGGAATTGACCAGGAGGTTGCCGAGGGCCTGCTCCTCGTAGCCGAGCATGCGCACCTGCAGGGCGATGCGGCCCACGGGCACCTGGCTGAGGGTGAAGCGGCCATCGAAGTCGCTGGTGGCGCCGATGAGCGGGTCGCTGCCCACGAGCAGCACGGTGGCGCCGATGAGCGGCTGTCTGGTGTCGGCATCGGTGATGGTGCCGCGCACCGATTGGAACTGCGGCTGGGCGATGGCGTGGGCCTGGCCGAGCAGGAGGACGGCGGCGGCGATGGCGGTGCGGAGGAGGATGGGCATGAGCGGGTGGTGCTTGTGGTGTTGGTGCCGGCATCGGACGCCGGCAGGGGGCGCTGCGTTACGCTTCGGATAACTGCGGATGAAGGACGGCGGTACCATGGGATGGGCGGCTTCAGCGCAGCGCTCAGAAGCAGCCGACCTTGATGGTGAGGCCTGCGTTGAGGCCGTGGAGGGCATCCTTGGGTGTAGCGGGCAGGTCGAGTTGGCTGGTGTAGCGGTAACTGGCACCGACGCCGATGCGCACCAAGGGGATGAGGTTCATCTCCAACTCGATGCCGGGCTCGACGACGAAGAAGGCCTGGGCATCATACGCGGTGCGCTGGACAAGGGGATCGAAATCGTCTGGCAATTGGGGCGCGTAATCGTAGGTGACCCCGCCGGCGCCGATGATGATGGGCAGGGAGATGTGAATTGGCGAGCGGTAGGCGATGACGGGTTCGAGGAGCAGTCCGCCGTATCCCATCTCCAGGCTGCTGGCGCGGCGCAGGGCCTCGCCGCGGGCGACAAGGTGCGCATCGTAGGCCTCGCTCTGCACGCGCGTCACCAACCCGTGGCCGGCAAGGCCCAAGGTGAAGCGGTGGTTGATGATCCAGCCACCACGTGCGCCGAGCAGCAGCGCATCCTGATCGAGCACCCGTGTGTGGTGTGCCGTGGGCGCGCCCCAGCCGCCGTGGTGCAGGGAGCGGTCGCCTCCGAGCAGGGTGCGCATGGGCGCATCATCGGCGGATTGTGACATGAGCGGGGCGGCGGCGAGGAAGACGAGGGCCGAAAGGAGGGAACGGTGGGTGGTGCACATACTGATCGCGTTTGTTGTGATTGTGACAAGCGCATGGCGCGATACCCCCACTCCCCTGCTCACTTTCCGTCACGTGACCGACCGTTGCCCCGAAGCGCCGCGAAAGTGCCCGGCGGGCATGCCGCACTGCGCATGGAGCGGCATGAACGAGCGGATGCCTGCGCTGAACCGGTCATCCGCCGCAGGCCGTGATCGCAAGGCCGTGCCACCCGCGCTAGCCGCCATGCCCAGCGGCGGTCAAACGGAACGCCTCCCTGCGGTGCAGGACCTGATGCCCCCTAGAACATCACCCCGGCGCCTGCTTTCCAGCCCCACCACCCGTTGACGAGGATGGTACCCGACCGCCGTTGGTAGGGCGGTTGGCCCGGGGGCAGCGCACTGAGGTGCGTACCGGTGTCGGCATCGCGCCAATCGGTGACCAGCAGATTGACCACGGGCCCGGCGAAGAGGACGACCCGATCGGCGAAGCGCACGCCCGGCGCGAGGCTGAATCGGCCCAGGATGTTCACCGCATCGACCCAGGCGCGCTGCTCCACCACCTGCTCGGCGGTGAGGTCGATGTTGGCGAAGAAGCGCTGCCCGAAACGCGGCTCGAAGCCGAAGCCGTAGAGGAAACTCCATCGGCCATCGGCGCTGACCGCAGGGGAATAGCCGATGATATTGTGGAAGACGCGCGTGCCGGTGCGCAGCTGGATGCTCAATGGCAGGGCATCGCCGGTGATCGCGTCGATGCGGTGGTACCCCTTGAGCGAGAAGGTGAGCAGGCCGACCGCGCCTCCGGAGAGGGAGTCGCTCAGGTTGATGAAGCCCACCTGCCCGCCGTGCACGCGACGCCCGACGTTGACAGCGCCCACCTGCCCGCCGTGCACAGTTCCCGGCACCACGTTGAGGCCGAAGCTGAACTGCCCCCCCGTGACGTTGCCGGCATAGTTGAGCGCGAAGCCCACCTGGCCCTTGCTCACGGAGCCCGGCACCACGTTGGCGCCGAAACTGAATTGCCCGCCCGTGACGCTGCCTGCGTAGTTGAGGGCGAAGCCCACCTGGCCGCCGCTGACCTCCCCCGGCGCCGCATTGACGCCGAAGGAGACCTGGCCGCCGGTGACGCGCTGGGCGACATTCGCCGCGAAGCCCACCTGACCGCCCCCCACCTCGCCCAGCGCCACGTTGACACCGCCGCTCACCTGCGCCCCCTTGACGCTGCGGGCAAGATTGACCGCTCCGGACACCTGCGTCCGGTTGACCGCGCCGGTGGCCGCGTTGACGCCGCCGCTCACCTGCACGCCGTTGAGGTCGCCCAAGGCGACGTTGGCGGCCCCGGCGATCTGGGTGCCGGTCATGCCCCGCTTCACCACGTTGACGCCGCCCGCCACCTGCACGCCGGTGAGCGTGTCCCATACGGTGTTGCCCAGGCCGGCGAGCTGCAGGCCCTCCAGCGAGCGCATACTGTGGTTGATGGCGCCGGCCACCTGCGCCCCTTCCACCCTGCCGCCCACCAGATTGGCCAAGCCCCCCACCTGCAACCCGCTCAGGTCGTGGCTGAGCAGGTTGAGGCCGCCGCCGATCTCCACGCCCTCCACGCCTCGGGCATAGCCGCCGAGCACATTGAAGGAGAGGCGGTTGATGACCGCCCCGCTGATGGGGCCGTTGGTGCCCACGGTGGGGATGAGCGAGATCTGCGCGACACGGCGCTCGGCATAGGCCAGGTTGGCGGCCTGGTCCATGCGCGCCGCGGGCACCAGCAGGCGGGTCATGCCCAGGTCCTCCACGCCGCAGCGGTCGAAGGCGCAGATGGGCTCGATGCGCCGGAGACCATCGATCGGCTGAAGGCCGATGCGGCCCGCAGGCATGCCGAGCGCGACGAAGACCACGGTATCGCGATAGCCGTGGCGCGACACGACCAGGGGCGTGCGCTCCAACTCGCCGCTGAGGGTGATGGTGAAGCGGCCGCGGTCGTCGGTGGCCACGGCGTTGCTGCGGCGGGCCTCCAGCACGGTGGCCCGTGCGATGGCGCCGCCCGAGAGGCGGTCGAAGACGCTGCCGGCCGCAGGGAACCGCTGCTTGCGGCCTGAAGGTCCGGTGATGATGAGGTGGCCGCCGCTCTCCTTCCAACGCAGGCGCCCCGGCAGAAGGCGATCCAGCGCTTCGCCCACCTGCTGATCCACGGCATGGAGCGTGACGGTGCTGTCGGCCGGCACCACCGCCGCGTTGTAGCTGAGGCGGAATCCGCCCTCCTTGGCGATGAGGCCGAGGGCGGTGGAGAGGCGGACGGACTCGGCATGGACCGTGACGCGCCGCTGCAGGATGGCCTGGGCCGATAGGGCGTGCGCCGCTGCCATCAGCACCACCAGGAGCCCGATGCGCGGTGACGGCCTGCGCTCAGCACCCTTCCCCATCGAGTGCGAATTCGTCGCCGCTGCCGGTCAGCTCCAGTCCGAAGGTGTCAGCGATGACCGCGAGGATGCGCTCGATGGGCTCATCGTCGAACTCGGCGGTGATGGTGCACCGCGCGATGGCTTCGCTGCGCAAGGCGATGCGCACGCCATAGGACCGCTGAAGCTGCTCGGCCACCTGGCGGAGGCTGGCTTCCTCGAACTGGAGGATGCGGTTGCCCCATGCTTCGGCCGGCGGGGCTGGCCTGCGTTCCAGCACATGGCGCTGCTTGTGGAAGACGGCATGCTGGCCTGCGGTGAGCGTGACGGTATCGCCTGCGGCAGCCACCTGCACCCGGCCGCTGCGCACGCGCACGCGCACCACGGCGGAAGAGTCGTATGCGCTGACCTCGAAAGCAGTGCCCAGCACCGTGACGACCACCTGTTCCGTCTCCACCACGAAGGGGCGCCCCGCATCACGCATCACCTCGAAATAGGCCTCGCCGCTGAGCTCCACGCGCCGCTGCCGCCCCATGCGCACGGCCATCGCGCTGGCCGGTGAGAGCACCGCCCGGCTCGAATCCGCGAGGCGGGCCTCCACCGCCGCGGCGTCGGCCACGTAGCGCTGCGTGCCGGGCTGCAGCAGCCACCAGCCGGCCAGCAGCACGCCCACCAATGCTGCCGCCGCTGCCCAGCGGCGCGCGCCCCCTCCCCCGCCCCCGCCACGGATGGGCCTGATGCGCCCGCGGCCCTCGTCGCCGGCGATGCGCTGCTCCAGCTTCGACCAGGCGGCATCCACATCCGTCTGGTGCACGGGCTCCGCCTCAGCGCCCAGCTGCCAGATGCGCCGCATGCGCTCCAGCTCCTGGGCGTGGTCGGCGCTCGCAGCAGCCCACTCCTCCACCCTGACGCGCTGCGCCGGGTCGGCTTCACCGGTGATGTACCGGGCCAGGAGGTCGCTATCGATGCCGCTGTGATCCATGTATCCCGCTGATGACAACCGATCCGCTTGAAACCCCTATCCCCCACCCTCGCCCAGCCCGAGCAGCCAGGGCAGCAAGGGCACCAGGTCCTTCAACTCGATGCGCAATGCCTTCAACGCACTGCCCATCTGGTTCTCCACGGTCTTCACGCTGATGCCGAGGCGCTGGGCGATCTCGTGGTACTTGAGCCCCTCGTAGCGGCTCAGCTTGAACACCTTGCGGCGCTCCTCCGGCAGCGCTTCGATCGCGGCCTGCACACGGGCGATGCGCTCGGTGTGATCGTCCTCGCTGTGCCCGTCATCCTCCACCCGGTCATCGATGTCCTCCCGCAGGGCCCGCAAGCGGCCACCGGCCTTCAGTGCGTTGATGCAGCGGTTGCGTACGCTCGCGTACAGGTAGGCCTTCACGCTGGTGGTCACCTTCACCTGCGCGCGGTCGAGCCAGAGCCGGAAGAAGAGGTCCTGCACGAGGTCCTCCGACTTGTCCATGTCCTTCAGGTAGCCCACGGCGAAGGCGCACAAGGCCCGGTAATGGGCCCGGAAGAGCGCTTCGAAGGCCTGGCGGTCGCCAGCGGCGATGGGCGTGAAGTCGGCGTGCATGGGCGCTGGCGAAAGTAGCCGAGGGGCGCGGCGCGCAAGATCCCCCCTCGGGCCCGGAAGCTCCCGGCCGCTCCCCAACACCCCACCGGCTCACACGGCACCCCGGCTACCGCAAGAGCGTGATGAAGCCGGTGTGCGCCTTCACCTCCGCATCGGACCGCGTGAGCAGCAGTTCGTAGTAGTAGGTGCCATCGGGCAGGGGATCGCCATTGGCGTGAAGGCCGGCGAACCGGCGCAGGATGGGATCGCCCTCCCACACCTGCTGGCCCCAACGGTTGTACACGCGCAGGAGGGCCCCCACGAATCCGCCGCGCGGCAGGCCCCAGCCATCGTTCGTGCCATCGCCGTTGGGCGTGATGATGTTGGGGAGGACGGGATCGCAGCCGACCGTGCCCACCGTGATGGCCTCCGCTACCCTGCAGCCCTGCGCATCCGTGGCCTCCACGGCATAGGTGCCGGGCTGGTCCACCACGATCACCGCAGCCGTGCTGCCCGTGCTCCAGACCGGCGCGCCGAATCCCGGGGGCAGCGCCACCGAGATCGTTCCGCCCTCGCAGAACACGGTATCCGGACCGAGGTGGAGCGGCTGCGGCACCAATACCTGCAACGTCATGGTCAGCGGCTCGCCCACGCAGGGCCCCACGGAAGGCAGCACGGTGTAGGCGCCGGAATCGGAAAGCGCCACCGGATCGATGAGCAGCGTGGTGCCGGTGTGACTGCCGGCCGGCGTATCCCATGCACCGGAGAGCGCTCCGGTGCCGGAAAGCTCAAGGAGCACCGGGGTGCCGAGGCAGGCGGTGGAGGGGCCGATGAGCTCCGCATCCGATGGGACCGGCACCACCTGGAGCGCCACCGCCTGGGGTGCGGAGGTGCACAGCCATTCGCTCTGGGTGACGTAGTACACGGCGCTATCCTGTGGAGCGGCGATGGTGAATGCGCCGCCGGAATGCACCAGGTCCGTGAGGCCCGCGTCGCTGAACCAGGCGAAGGCACCGGAACCAGTGGCGGTCAGCACGGCATCGGCGCCGAGGCAGATGGTGGCGCCAGTGGCCGCCATGGGCTGGCTGAAGGCGAATGCGGTCACCAGGGCGGTATCGCTGACGGCGCATCCGTTGGCGTCGCGGGCCTGGAGGATGACCGTGGCCGGGGCGCTGCTGTTGAGGAAGGGCTGGGAGGAGCCATCGTGCCACAGCGGCTGCACGAAGCCGGCCGGCAGCAGGTATTGCGCGGTGCCGCCCGCGCAGAGCAGCGTATCCGGACCGATGGAGAACGGCAGGGGCTGGTTCACAAGGAAGGGCAGGGAGGCGCTTGCCGAAGGGCAGCCCGGGCTGGTGGCCGCCACCGTGATGGTGCCGGCATCGCCTTCGGCGACCGCCGTGTTCACCAGGGTATCGCCCGTGAAGGAGCCCCACGGGACGGTCCACTCCATGAGCGCGGCCGCACCGGTGACCGACCAGCTCACGGAATCGCCCGCGCAAGCCTCAAGGGGGCCGATGATGACCGGTGGCGAAGGCGGTGCGCTCACCTGCACATCGAGCTCCAGGAGCCCGCTGCCGCACTGGCCCACGACCTGTTCCACCCAGATGGTGAGCGGCGCGGTGGCCGTGCCCAGGTCGAGGGTGCCGCCGGTGCCCAGCACGATGGTCTGCGCCGCATCGCCGTACCAGGTGATCTCCGCATCGCCGGTGGCGGTGACCACCAGCGGATCGCCTTGGCAGAAGGCCGTATCCACCAGTTCGAGCGCGACGTAGGGCGGTAGCACGTAGACCTCGGTCCAAAGGGAATCGCGGCAGCCGTTGGCATCGCTCGTCACCAGCAGATAAAGGCCTGTGGCGCTCACGGTGATCTGCGGCAGGAAGATGGGACCGGGCTCCCAGGAATAGATGACCTGGCCGGGCTGCGCTTGCAGGGTGACCTCCTCACCAGGGCAAAGCGTGAAGGGACCGGGGTCCACCAGCTCCGCATTGGCCGTGTTGCCGAAGATCTCCACGCTCAGGGGCGTGGTGATGCCGCAGGCGCTCACCGAGCAGGTGTAGATGCCCGGAGCGGACACCACCTGCTGGAGGGCGGTGCTGCCGGCGAAGGGCGCCTCCCACACCAGGGAGGCCGTGCTGGTGGTCACCACCTGCAGGGTGGCCGTCTCCCCCGGCTCGCAGAGCACGTTGTCGGGCAGCACATTGAGGAAGGGCGTGGCGTAGTCGGTGAGCAGGATGGGCTGGCTCGTCACCAGGCAGCCCAGGGTGTCCACCATCTCCAGGTAATAGAAGCCTTGCTGCGAGGTGGCGATGGTATCGTTGTCGATGCCCATCGGCCCCAGCGGCCCGAACCACTGGAACTGGGAGCCGGGCGCATCCGTCCAGATGGTGGCCGAATCATCGGGGCAGATGATGGCGTCCGCGGGATCCACGAGCAGCGTGGGCAGCGGGTTCCACTGCACGAGGATCGAGGCGTAATCGTCCTCGGCGCAGCCGTCAGGGCTCACGGCCGTGCCGGCGAAGGAGACGTAGCCGGCGGCGGTGACCCATGCGGTGTCGCCGGCGGTGTAGGCCAAGCCTGCTCCGGTCCACGATGCGCTGGTGCAATTGGGGCAGGTGCCGATCACGGGCACCGTATCGCCCGGGCAGAGGAAGCCCGGACCACTGAGCGCGATCACCGGGTCCACCACGGAGAGCGGCATCACATAGATGCTGTCGATGGCGGTGAAGAAGAGGGTATCCTCGCCGCAGGGCGCATTGGTGAGCGCGAACCCGACGCGGTGGGTGTACCAGCCCTCGGCGGTGAAGGGGTAGGAGCAATCGAACGCCAGCCCGTTGCCCGGGATGGGCAGCCAGTACCCTTCGCCGGAGCAATCGCTGAGGGTGCGCACGGCATAGGGCAATCCCGTGGGCTGGCCATTCAGCAAGAGCGAGGCCTCCGTGCTCAGCGCGATGGCCATGCCGAGGCAGAGGCGGAGGGTGTCGTCGAGGTCGTCATCCTGCGGGTAGCTCAGGTCGAGCAGCGCTTCGAGCGGCGGCAAGGGGCCGTTCGGATGGATGATCACGTTCACGGCATTCTGGCGCTGGCAGCCGAAGGGCGTGGTGGTGACCACCACGTAGTTGCCGGTAGCCACCGCCAGGATGGAGTCGTTGAAGGCGGTGAGCCCGCCCGGGCCGAACCACTGCACCTGGTTGCCGGCCACCAGGTTGGTGGCCCAGAGCCACGGCTGATCGGGCTCGCACACGTTGACCGGCGTGGCGGACGCCGCAGCGGTGTTCACCACCACATCGTCGTTCACCCAGGGCTGGGGCGGCAGGGGGTCGACGGTGAGGTAGAGCGAGTCGCGCCAGGTGTAGCAGCCCTCACCGATGCGCACCTCCACCCAGTACCAGCCCGTCTGCGTGGCGAGGATGGAGGGTACGGTGACCCCGTTGCTCCAGAGGAAGCGGTAGTCCGGCGCGTTGTGCCGCTGCGCGGTATCGGGCGTGTGGGCGGTGAAGGTGTAGGCGGTGAGGATGGCGTTGTTGCAGCGCCGCAGGGAATCGGGGCCCAGCTCGCCATCCGGGCCATTGCGGATCACCGGGGGAAGGATGGCGCGGTCGCAGGCGGCGCCATCGCGCTGGTATGGGTCGTAGGGCTCGCGCGAGCTGATGAAGCCCTTGGCGATGAAGGCATCGCGCAGCGCGATGCCGCGCAGGCCGGTATAGGAGGCATAGTGCTCGTCGGCGCAATAGCCTGCAGGGGCACCTGCAACCAGCAAGGCCCCCGTCGGGCTGGCCTCGAACCCGGGCTCCGAGGGGAATACCAGCAGCCGCTCGAACGAGCCGGTGAAGACCACGTCCTCGTCCAAGGTGTGCACGATGCCGCCCGGCGCCTTATCCCCCTGGCCGCCGAATTGCTGCGCCTGCTTGAAGTCAAGGTCGGAGAGCTGGAAGCGGGCCACGTAGAGGTCGTTGGCCCCGGTGGCCAGGAAGCTGGACTCGCCGTACTCGGGCACGAAACCCGTGAACTGGCAGGTGAAGCGCCCCAGCACCGCCACATCGTCGCCCTGGATGGAGAGCGCACGGGTGCTCAAGGGGTACTGGCTCCCCCAGGTGGTTTGCGCGATGAGCTCGCCATCGAAGCCCACCTTCACCAGGAAGGAGGAGCGCGGCTCAACGGCCGTGAACAGGTCGGGCTCGGAGTCGAGGAAGATCACCGTGCCCTGCACGTCGCCCACGAGCAGGAGGTAACCGGCTTCCACCACCACCATCTCGAAGACCTGGTTGTAGGTGCCGCCGCCGAACACCCTGAACCACTCCTCCGCCCCACCCTGCCCGTAGCGGACGATGAAGATGGCGCTGTACATGGCATTCGGATGCTCCACGCCGTCGAGCAGTAGGGTGTCGGTGAACTGCCCGGTGAGGTACACGTTGCCCTCCAGGTCGTGCTCCACATCCATGCCCCGGTCGGCGAACTCGGCAGCGCCATGCTTGAGCCACTGGGGCGTGCCATCCGCCGCGTAGGTGGCCAGGAAGATGTCCACGCTGGGCAGCCCGGTCACCGGATCCGTCATGCTGGTGAGGCTTCCCTGGTCGAACACCGCCGTGCCCCTGAACTCGCCGGCCACCGCGATGCTGCCGTCAGGGCCCACGCTTACCCCGTTCGGCTGGTCCACCCCGTTGGCGCTTCCACCCGCCCGAACCCAGGCCAGTGCGCCATCGGCCTGCGCCATCTTCAGCACGAAGCAATCCTGGGTGCCGCCCTGCGACGCCAGCACCGTTCCGCCGAAATCGACGCTGCCCATGAACTGGCCCGTCACGGCGATATGGCCGTCCTGCGTGAGCTCCAGCTTGATGGCCCGGTCCAGGCCCGAGCCGCCGAAGGTGCGCACCCACACCAGGGCGCCCTGCGGCGTGTATTTCGCCACCATGGCATCCAGGCTTCCCTGGGAGATGAGCGTAGCCGCCCCCAGGTCGATGTTGCCGCCGAACTCCCCCGCCACGTAATAGGCGCCCGATGCATCGCGGGCCGCATCGTTGAAGGCATCGTTGCTCCAGGCGCCCACGCGCCGGGCCCAATGGTCCTGCCCGAGCGCAGGGATGCTCAGCACCAGGACGAGCCAGCACGTGAAGGGGGCCTTCATGCCGATTGCCAACGGTTTGCTTCGGGTGAAGATATCCTTCGTGCCCAGAACGTTGCCCGAGGGGATGCGATGGGGTTCACCAGCATTCCGCCATTGTTACAGCCAAAGCTGCAGGAAATCCGGGCCTGCCTAGGACTTTCTGGCATCGCATACGACCTTCACCTGCCAGAATCGCCGTTCTGAAGCAGCGGAGCGAGGGTTGATGAACCAGCATCCGCTCGAAAGACCCACAAGACCGCCTCGCATCACCCGCTTCAGATGGCCTTGCGAACGGTCATCGGCAACGATTCGAAAAGAAACCCAATCCCAAACAGGCCGGAAGCCTGTTCGATCATGGACCTCAACAAATTCACCATCCGCTCCCAGCAGGCCATCCAACAGGCGCAGACCATCGCCACCGGATACGGCCAGCAGATGCTCGAGAACGGCCACCTGCTCAAGGGCATCCTGGAGGTGGACCCCGACGTCACGCCCTTCCTGCTGAAGAAGCTCAACGTGAACGTGCCCGCCATGACGCAGGCGCTGGACCGCATCGTGCAGGGCTACCCGAAGGTGAGCGGCGGGCAGATCAGCCTTTCCCGCTACAGCAGCGATGCGCTCACCAAGGCCCTCGCCGCGCTGAAGGAGTTCGGCGATGAGTTCGCCAGCGTGGAGCACCTGCTCATCGGCATCCTCGACAGCGGCGACACCGTGAGCCAGCTGCTGAAGGACAACGGCGTGACCAAGAAGGACCTGATCGCCGCCATCAAAGACCTGCGAAAAGGCAGCAAGGTCACCAGCCAGAGCCAGGAGGAGACCTACAACGCGCTGAACA